>LDZR01000867.1_pt1 | contig 11103 bp, 11 predicted proteins | sample 615371 | NCBI WGS metagenome assembly LDZR01 (sample SAMN03408294, study PRJNA278302) | terrestrial metagenome | isolation source: oil reservoir sample K2 | place: USA: Alaska, North Slope, Kuparuk formation | collected 2013
GGGATCTTAAGGGGTTTACCCCTTAATGTTTGGGTTAAGGGACCGCAGGTCCCTTTCTAAAAAAGAGAGGGGAGCGGGGCGAAGGGGTGCTATAACAAACTTTTAAATTGCAAAAAATAAAAAAGGAGGATGAAATTTGATGAAAAAGGCTTATTTTGGTCAGTATGGTGGTAGATATGTTCCAGAGACATTGATTCCAGCTCTTGAGGAATTGGAAGAAGCTTATGAAAAATATTCAAAAGATCCTGATTTCATCGACGAATACCAAGGTTTGTTAAAAGATTACTGTGGAAGGCCTACCCCTTTATATTTCGCCGAAAGATTCACCGAATACCTTAAAGGTCCAAAGATATATCTAAAAAGAGAAGATTTAAACCATACTGGGGCGCACAAAATAAATAACGCCTTGGGACAAGTGTTACTCGCAAAAAGAATGAATAAAAAAAGAATAATCGCAGAGACCGGTGCAGGCCAACACGGTGTGGCAACTGCAACCGCCGCTGCAAGATTTGGTTTGGAATGTATAGTCTACATGGGAGCAGAAGATATCAGAAGACAAGCTCTCAACGTATACAAAATGAGGATGCTGGGAGCAAAAGTGGTGCCTGTATACAGTGGTAGCCAAACTTTAAAGGAAGCAATAAATGAAGCTATTAGAGACTGGGTTACAAACGTTGAAAATACCCATTACGTTATAGGCTCAGTAGTAGGACCACATCCATATCCTAAAATAGTTAGAGATTTCCAAAGGATTATTGGTGATGAAGCTAAAATCCAGATTTTAGAAAAAGAAGGGAGGTTACCTGACTATATAGTTGCATGTGTTGGTGGAGGTAGTAACGCCATGGGGATATTCTACCCATTCATAGAAGATAAAGATGTTGAATTGATAGGAGTAGAAGCTGCAGGAAAGGGATTAGAGACTGGCCAACACGCCGCTTCTCTGACTACGGGAAAAGTAGGCGTGCTTCACGGGAGTAAATCTTACGTTTTACAAGATGAAGACGGACAAATTCAACTGGCATATTCTATCTCTGCAGGTTTAGATTATCCTGGTGTGGGGCCTGAACATAGTTACCTACATGATGAAAAAAGAGCACAGTATGTATCCATAACAGATGAAGAAGCGTTGAAAGGTTTCGAACTCTTAACGAAATTGGAGGGAATTATCCCGGCATTTGAAAGTTCTCATGCAATCGCTTATGCTATGAAAATTTCACCCTCACTCGATAAAGATAAAATCATGTTGATAAATCTCTCTGGGAGAGGAGACAAGGATGTCGATTCTTATAGAGAGCTTAATAGGGAGGTAATAGAATGAACAAAATCAATGAAGTTTTTAAAAATAACAAGGCATTAATCATCTATGTAACAGCCGGAGATCCCAGCTTAGAAGCTACAAAAGAAATTATATTAGAATTGAACAAAGATGGTGTTGATATTATCGAAGTGGGGATACCTTTTTCTGATCCTTTAGCTGATGGGCCGATAATTCAAAGAGCAAGCCAAAAAGCTTTGAAAAATGGTGTTACACTAAAAAAAATTTTTGAAACCTTGGATGAAATAAAAGAAAATATTACTTGCCCACTCGTTTTAATGGGTTATTACAACTCAATTCTCAATTACGGAATCGATAATTTTATAACAGACGCCGGAAATACGGGCATCTCTGGAGTAATAATCCCAGATTTGCCTTTTGACGAAGAAGAAGAATTTTACGCAAAAATAAAAGAAAACGGTATCGATCCTATTTTATTGGTTGCTCCAAACACCTCAGAAGAACGATTAAAAGAAATTTCTAAGGTATGCTCTGGATTTTTGTACTGTGTATCAATTATGGGAGTAACAGGTGATAGCCAGGCACCTATAGAACATTTGAAAGAGTACTCACAAAGAGTGAGAAAGTATATTGATCTTCCTTTAGCTATCGGTTTTGGGATAGATAGCCCGGAAAAAGTAAAAAATATTATCGATTATTTCGATGGAATAATAGTCGGAAGTGCCCTTGTAAAAATAATCGATGAAAACAGCGACGATAAGGCGAAAATGCTTAAAGAAATAAAAAGTTTCATAAAAAGTTTAAAAATTTGGTAAAAAAATAGAGGCTATTCGCCTCTATTTTGATTCAATACTCTATATGGAAACTTCCATAATTGCCTATAGGAAAATCATCTTCTTGAATATCTTCTAACCTACTGAATCCATTTCCTTGTAGGATAATTTTCTTAAGTTTCAAAACTTTTTCTTCTTCTCCTTGGGCAACCACCTCAACTGAATCATCAGGTAAATTTCTAACATACCCTTCAAGTTGAAGCCTCAACCCATGCACTCTTAAAAAATGTCTTAAACCAACACCTTGAACTCTTCCATACAATATCCACCTTTTGCAAATCATAGAGATATACCTTAATTTCTTGAACCTGCTAACACTAGCATTCTCAAAAGTTGAGCGATGGCCATTAACGCAGCTGCCACATAGGTCAATGCAGCGGCTGATAAGACCTTTTTTGCACCTACTACTTCTTCTTTAGACATTCCCATAACGGGTAAAAGTTTCAAAGCTCTGCTACTGGCATTGAACTCAACTGGCAACGTTATAACTGAAAACAAAACCACGAAAAGAAAGAGAAAAATGCCAGCATTCAGTAAGAAAGGGGCAGAAAAAATAAGTCCAACAAAGAAAATAATCCATGCCATGTTGGAACCAAAACCTGCCAACGGAACAGCCAGATTCCTTAGAACTAAAGGTTTATAGCCTTTAGCATGCTGTATGGCATGACCTGCTTCGTGAGCTACCACACCCAAAGCAGCTATAGACGAACTGTTATAAGTGGAGTCAGAAAGTCTCAATACTTTTTTGGTAGGGTCATAATGATCACTCAAAGTACCTCTTACTCTTTCGACTTTAACATCATACAACCCAACAGAATCAAGTAATCTTCTGGCAAACATATAACCTGGTTCTCCAACAGATGATTTGACTCGAGAGTATTTGTTGAAAGTACTGCTAACTCTACTTTGAGCCCATATAGCCAATATCAATGGTGGGATCAACAACAACAGTGTAGAATAAAACACCTCTATTCACCTCCGTCTTATTAAGAAAATGAGCCTTTTAAAATACACATTTCATAAGAAATTCTAACACTGATTCATTTAGCTCATTTTACAGCTGTGTATAATTTTATACCTATTAATTTTGAATTACGGAGAAAAAAATCTTTTGAAGTTGACAAAAATCTTTTTTCTTGATAAAATAATTTTAAAGAAAAGTTGAGGAGAGTACAAAATGGTTACGAAGATCTCAATCGAAAATATAAATAAATATTATTGGTATTTTAGCAAGACACCCATTTTGGTGGCTTTGTTTTGTCGTATAAAAACATAGTCCGCAAAGATTCCAAAATGGGTGTCTACTCTTTTAGTAGGCACCTATTTTTTTTAGTTGCAATTTTAAGAAATGAGATTTTGATTTTTAAAGGGTTACAGGGTGGAGCCCTGTTTGCGTCACTGTGCAAACTATGTTTTTAAGTTGATTTTTGATTTTGAACTTGGGGATCTTAAGGGGTTTACCCCTTAACGTATGGGTGAAAGGGCGCTAAAACAGATTAAATTTAGCTTACAACAATGAAAATATTTTAAAATTTGGAGGTGAATTCAGGTGGTGATCGTAATGGAAGAAAAAGCAACAGAAGAAGAAGTTAGAAAGGTTATTCAAAAGGTTGAAGAAGTAGGCTTTAAAGCTCATCCCGATAAAGGTGAAAATCACACGATTGTTGGAGTAGTAGGGGAGGGTGACAGGGAATACATTTTGAACAATATAGAAACTTACTCCGGTGTTGAAAGGGTTGTAGAGATCACTCAGCCTTTCAAATTAGCGAGTAGAACATTCAAACCTAAAGATTCAATCTATGACATAGGAGGAATAAAAATAGGAGGGAAAAATTTTTTAACAATTGCGGGACCTTGTGCAGTTGAAAGTAAAGAACAGGTTTTAGAAACCGCTCTATTCTTAAAAGAGAAAGGTGTTAAATTCCTAAGAGGGGGAGCCTATAAACCAAGAACTTCTCCATATTCTTTCCAAGGCTTAAAAGAAGAGGGTTTGAAAATTCTCAAAGAAGTAAGAGAAGAAATTGGTTTAAAGATAGTTACAGAAGTTATGGACACCAGAGAGGTGGAGTTAGTTTCAAAATATGCCGATGTTTTACAGATAGGAGCCAGAAACATGCAAAATTTTTCGCTCTTGAAAGAAGTAGGTAAACTCAATAAACCGGTTTTACTCAAAAGAGGGTTATCTGCTACATACAAAGAATTTTTAATGGCAGCTGAATATATCATTTCTGAGGGCAACAGCCGGGTTATATTGTGTGAAAGAGGAATTAGAACGTTTATGGATGAAACAAGAAATACCTTGGACATCAGTGCAATACCTGTAATCAAAAGATACAGCCATTTACCCATTATAATTGATCCCAGTCACGCTAGTGGAGATTGGAGATACGTCGCTCCCCTATCAAAAGCTGCTGTAGCCGCCGGTGCAGACGGATTAATAATAGAAGTGCATCCAGATCCTCAAAACGCCCTTTCTGATGGTAAACAATCTCTGAATTTTGATCAATTCAGTGAATTAATGGAACAAATAAAAGCCATATTAGACATAGATAGTAAAATCTTAGCTTAGCAAACAAACTAGACTGACATTGGAGGAAAGATTAATGTTATTTGACACCGCGATAATCGTTGGCACTGGTTTAATTGGAACTTCATTAGCTTTAGCATTTAAAGAAACTAAAGAAATAAGTAATATCATAGGCTACGATACCGATAATAATTCTTTAAAAGCAGCTTTAAAGTTAGGAGCTATTGATGAACCAGCAAAAATATCAGATATTTCAACAGTGGATTTAATAATTTTTGCAACCCCAGTAGAAAGCATAAACATAATTTTACGTGATACAATTGATCTAATAAATGAAGATACCGTTGTAACTGATGTTGGAAGTACTAAACTTAAAATTATGCGGTTATTTGATAGTTTTAAAAACAAAAAGATCAATTTTATAGGGGGTCATCCATTGGCAGGATCCGAAAGGTCAGGTCCTTTAAATGCGAAATCGGATTTATTCAAGGACAAATATTATATATTGGTTAAAAGCGTAAATTGTGACAAAATATATTTTAATAAGTTTGAAAGATTAATTTCAAAAATTGGAGCTGTTCCAATAAAATTAGATGCTGAAACTCACGATGAAATTCTATCAGTAACAAGCCATTTGCCGCAGGTTATTTCTTATTATCTGGTAAAAACTCTCATGGATTTAAAAGAAGAGAATGAAAATTATCTAAAATTAGTGGGAAATGGATTTAAAGACACCACAAGGCTGTCGAAAAGCGATCCTCATATGTGGATAGATATATTCAAACAAAACAAAGAGAATATACTCACAGCAATAGAAAATTTTGAAAAAGAACTAAATGCCTTCAAGAAAAACCTAAAAGAAGATAAATACAGCGAAATAAAAGATGATTTGATCAAAATCAGTACTTTTGAATTTTGAAAGCAATTGGTGGGGAGCGGAGTGAAAGAGCCAAAGTCCTTTTTATCCTTATGGGTGGGGAGCGGGGTGAAAGGGCGCTAAAACAAGCTTTTAAAATTTCTAAAAGCATTTAGAGGAGGATAAGATGAATTTTGAAGTAACTCCAACAGAAAATATAAATACAGAAATCACCTTACCTGGTGATAAATCAATATCTCATAGGGCACTCATAATTGGCTCCCTTGCAGAAGGCGAGACAAAAATACACAACTTTTTAAGCTCTGAAGATACCATAAGCACGTTAAATATATTAAATTCAATAGGCGCCAATATTAAACAAATTGACAAAAGCGAGGTAATCATAGAAGGAAAGGGAAAAGATTGTTTCGTTGAACCTTCGAACGTTCTAAACGCAAAAAACTCCGGCACAACCATGCGCTTAATGATGGGTGTATTATCGGCTCAAAATTTTTACAGTGTAATAACAGGAGACGACTCTTTGAGGGAAAGACCTATGAAAAGAGTCATAGATCCCTTAAGCAAAATGGGCGGGCGTTTTTATGCAAGGAAAAATGGTGAGCTTGCACCCATAACCATATTAGGGACGAAAGATATATCTCCCATCGTTTATAAAACGCCTGTTGCAAGTGCCCAAGTTAAATCTGCAATTTTGTTGGCGGGTTTGTATGCAAAAGGAGAAACTAAAGTAATAGAACCTGCCAAATCTCGTGATCATACTGAAAGAATGTTAAAATATTTTGGTGCTGATATTATTCAAAAAGATACAACCGTTGTTATCCAAGGTCTTACTAACAATCTCAAAGGTAGGGAGTTCTTTGTACCAGGTGATATATCATCTGCATCTTTTTTTATAGTTGCAACCCTTATAACCAAAAACTCGACACTGTTAATAAAAAATGTGGGAATCAACCCAACCAGAACGGGCATATTATCCGTGTTAAAGATGATGGGAGCTAATATAAAGATTATCAACGAGAAAACTTTAAATAATGAACCGGTTGGAGACTTACTCGTAAAAAGTAGTTCGTTAAAAGGTACTGAAATAAAAGGCGAGATGATTCCTTCTATTATCGATGAAATCCCTATATTGGCGATAGCTGCTACCCAAGCAAATGGTAAAACAACAATAAAAGATGCAAAAGAATTACGTTACAAAGAAACAGACAGAATAAAGGCAATCACAAAAGAATTAAACAAACTGGGCATAGACGTTTTAGAAAAAGAAGACGGTTTTGATATAATTGGAAGTCAAAAAATACGAGGGAACTGTACTTTTGAAAGTTACAACGATCATAGAATAGCCATGTCACTTGCTATAGCAGGATTGATAGCAGATAATCCTATAGAAATTAATAACTTCGAGTGTGTTAATATATCTTTCCCCGAATTTACAGAGATTTTTGAGAAAATAAGGAGTAAATGATGAGAAAATATGGACTATTAGAATACCCTTACAAAGAAAGCTTATCAAAAAAGGTTTTTAATGAATATTTTAAAAAAGCTAATATCGATGCTGTATATGAAGATATAATCATAGTACCTGATAACTTTGATGGTGAAATAAACAAATATATTGAATCTTACGATGGACTCAATGTAACGGTTCCTTTCAAAGAAAAGGTGATTAAGCACGTCGAACCTGTGGAAGAAGCCCAAGAAATAAATGCGGTTAACTGTATTTTCAACAACAAGGGCTACAACACAGATTGGAAAGGTTTTTATAACTCTTTAAAAAGATCTGTTGTGCAAGAACCAATCCTATTAGTTGGAGCGGGTGGTGCGAGTAAATCCATCATCTACGCTTTGTACAAAATGGGTATAAAAAAGTTGTTTCTTGTAAATCGAACGGTTGAAAAAGCAGAAAAATTAAGAAAGATTTTCATGTCAAAAATAGATATAAAAATTGAATCTTTTGACCACCTACGGAGCATAATCCATAGTTCTAAAGCTTTCATAAATGCCACTTCTATTGGAATGTTCGGAGAATCATTTAATTTAGAAGTTAAAGATTTTACTAATCTATCTTTAATTTACGATATTGTTTACAATAATACCCCTCTCCAAAAGATTGCAAAAGAAAACAATATCAAATGCATAGATGGCCGAACCTTTTGGTACCACCAGGCGGTTGAAAATTTGAAGATATGGGATATTTATAAACCAGAAACATTCGATGAAGCCTTCAAATCTTTTTCTAGAGGTGAATAAAATGCAAGTAAAAATAGCGGGAGATTCACATGGACCACAGATGATTGGATTAATAGAAGAAATACCAGCAGGGTTAAAAATAGATATAGAAAAAATAAATACAGACCTAAGAAGGAGACAATTGGGATACGGTCGTGGAAACAGGATGAAATTAGAAAAAGATGAAGTAACAATCGTTTCCGGATTATGGGAAGGAATAACTACCGGGGCTCCGTTGGTTTTAATTATAAACAACAAAGCAAAAAATCCTATCAAAGAAGAAAGACATGTGCCAAGACCTGGGCACGGGGATTATTCCTGTTGGTATAAATACAGATTAGATGATTTGAATATATATACTGAAAGGAACAGCGCGCGTTGGACAAGTGTACTAACTGCGATAGGGAGTGTTGCTAAACAATTTCTTGAAAATTTTGACATAAAAACAATGAGTTTTGTAAAATCAATTGGAAAAGTTAGTGTCGAAGAAGAAAGGTTTGAAGATATCCAAAAAGATTTCAGCTACTACATCCAAAAAAGAAATGAGTCAGAAGTTCAATGCCCTTTTGAAGATATTTCTATGAAAATGATAGAAGAAATTAAAGAAAACTCTCTAAAAAAAGCAACCACCTTGGGAGGCAGTGTAAAAACATTCGCCACAAATGTGAAACCGGGACTGGGAAGTTACGCCGATGTTTTAAACAGAGTTGATTCAAAAATAGGAAAATATTTTATGTCAATCCCTTCCGTGAAAGGGGTCTTTATAGGCAAAGAAGATGTGAGTATACCTGGATCTGAATTCCAAGATCCTTTCAAAGTTGAAGATGGGGTTATACATAGAACAAAGAATTACGCAGGCGGTATAGAAGCGGGGATAACAAATGGAGAAAACATAGTCGTTACTACGTACTTCAAACCTATTTCAACACTTGCAAGTCCTCTGCCTTCTGTGGACCTTAAAACCAAAGAATCAAAAGAAGCCCCTTACATAAGATCTGATTCTGTTATTATTCCTGCTGCGACTGTAATAACAGAATGCACTCTGGCTATTATATTGATGGAAGAAATTATTGAGGGATTTGGAAACGACAACATTGAACTTATAAAAGATAGATATTTCAAGAAATAAGGTGATATCCGATGAAAATCTTCTTGGTAGGAATGATGGGATCAGGTAAAACGACCCTCGCAAAAAAGATTTCGAAAGTACTTTCTATACCTCATATCGACATAGATGAAGAAATTGAAGAAAATGAAAATCTAAAAATAAAAGATATCTTTAAAAAACACGGTGAAGAATACTTCAGAAAACTGGAAAGTTCTATCCTCGAAAAACTAGCTGAAAAAGCTCATTCCTTCGTTGTATCAACCGGAGGAGGAATAATCTTAAGCGCTAAAAATAGAGCTATATTGAAAAAAGAAAATACCATATATCTGAAAGTAACTCCTGAAAAGCTTAAAGAGCGTGTAAGTTTGGAAAACAGACCCCTTCTAGCAAACAACAAAGAAAATATTATAAAGATCTACAAAGATAGAAAAGAGTTGTATGAACAATTCAAAACGGTTGATATCACAAATTTGAATGAATGGGAATCAGTTGCTAAAATCCTCTACCAATGCGATATCAAAAACCATGCTGAAATTGATTCATCTTTCCAAAAAGCAGCGATAAATGCAGGAAGTTTGAAGTTTCTCCCACCAGATTCAATAGTTTTTACCAGCGAAAAAGTCGACGAACTGTACGGAGAATACCTGCCAAAGCAAAAACTTGTCTTACCGAACGGAGAAAAAACAAAAGACATTTCTTTTGTAATAAAAGCTTACGAATATCTCCTTGAAAACAATGTCTCTAGAGGCAATCTTCTTCTTGGGATTGGTGGAGGAACTATAACCGATTTTACAGGTTTTGTTGGTTCCACTTACAAAAGAGGTATGAATTTTTGGTTTTACCCTACCACTCTTCTTTCTCAGATAGACGCTGCAATAGGCGGAAAAAATGGCATAGATTTCAAAAAATACAAAAATGTTGTGGGAACAATAAACCTACCAAAAGAAGTGGTAATAGACCCACTCTCTTTATTATCATTAGATAAGGAAACATTCATAGAAGGTTTAATCGAGGGTTATAAAATGGCATTGATCTCAGGGAATGACTTTTATGACTATTTTAAAGTGAATTTGCACGAAATACTTAACAGAAATCTAGATAAATTATCTTTTTTCATTAAAAGATCCATAGAGGAAAAACTCAAAATCGTTGAACAAGACTTCAAAGATACGGGGCTGAGAAGTTGTTTAAATCTTGGACACACTTTAGGGCACGCCTTTGAAGCTGCTACAGGAATCGCACACGGCTTATCCGTTGGATGGGGTTTGATCAAAGAAATAGAATTTTTTTACAAGAAAAAATATCTGCAAGAAAAATACTATCTAGAAATTAAAGATACATTAGAAACTCTTATCCCTCAAAAAGTTAGAAACATTCAAATAGAAGAAAGAGACATATATCATTATGTATCAAATGACAAAAAACTCGGGGCAAATCAAAAAATAAAGATGCCGATTTTAAAAGCTCCAGGCAATATTATAATTGAAGAAATTAAACTGAAGGAAGGTGAAACCTTTTGATTCTAATAATAAACGGTCCCAACTTGAATATGTTAGGCAAACGTCCTAAAGATATCTATGGAACCGAAACCTACGAAGATTTAAAAAACCAGATAAACCAATTTGCACAAAATAATAGTATAGATGTGGAGTTTTTTCAGTCCAACTCTGAAGGTCAAATCATAGATAGAATTCAAAAATTGGATTTTGAAGCTTTAATTATCAATCCCGGTGCTTATACTCATTATTCTTATGCAATAAGAGATGCCTTAGAAATTGTAAATGTGCCAAAAGTGGAGGTCCATCTAACAAATATCATGGCAAGGGAAAGTTTTAGACAAAAATCTGTTACCTCTTCTTCGTGTGATGGGGTCATATCTGGATTAGGATTCTATGGATATATATTAGCTTTAGAATACCTAAAAGAAAAGGCCAAGTGGCTCTGATACAAGTTTTAGAGTTTCTAAAGGTACTAAATAAAAATATACCTTAGGAGGAAAAAAGTGAAAGAAATAATATTAGGAATCGTACAAGGTCTAACGGAATTTCTTCCAGTATCCAGCTCTGGACATCTTGCAATATTTTCATCATTCATGGACATCGATACAAATGTACCGTATTTCGCTCTTCTTCATTTGTCCACCTTCTTTGCCGTATTAGTCTTCGTTTGGAAAGAAGTTGTCCATTTGGTCATAGGACTTTTTAAGTTGGAAAAAGAATCACTCTCTTTATTCCTTAAATTAATCATTTC
>LDZR01002721.1_pt1 | contig 11090 bp, 12 predicted proteins | sample 615371 | NCBI WGS metagenome assembly LDZR01 (sample SAMN03408294, study PRJNA278302) | terrestrial metagenome | isolation source: oil reservoir sample K2 | place: USA: Alaska, North Slope, Kuparuk formation | collected 2013
GCAGGATTTGAACCTGCGACCTTTGGGTTATGAGCCCAACGAGCTGCCTGGCTGCTCCACCCCGCAACGCCGTTAATCATATTAGCACATAACCAGCTCAGTGTCAAGTTCCCTTACCTCGCTGAGATCGCTGAAAGCGACTCTTTGATTGTGGTCAATCACGTCTCGAAAACACAGTTTGGATCGTTCACACACATCGAAGGTGCGTTCCGTGGTCACGGTTCACGTTCTCGTTTCCTCACCGTAAAGGTAACATACGTATATATTTATGAGAGCGTTCCTTAGAAGGTACATCTTTGGTCCAAAGATGCTACATACATGGCCCTCAGTCTAATCTGTCGTGACGAGCCGCATCTGCACCGACAAGAAGGAAAGAGACAGCGCTCCCAAAAGAAAGGTTTCAGAATTCAGAAAGGCCAATGAATACAGCCACCGATTCATCGATGCCTCACACACTGCTCGACCTGAAGTCACCACGATACACGGATCATGTAGAAGATTCGAAAGCAACAAGAAAAGCTAAGACAACGAACCAAGCGTCGAATGCCAGAAAACAAAGCTGAAACTCGCTTCAACCTTTAAGAACCCTAACATGTTAGAAAACTGAACAAGTGATATTCATAGGGCACGATCTCAACCCCCTGCAAGGGGGCTTACTGTTTCTTCTCATGAACTGAGCCTGTCATTTCGTGCTCTTTCAACTTGTGCTTCAAAAAATGTTAAGAAGCCAAAGGTATTATCATCGTTGTGTTTTCGTTGTGCACTTCTACCTGTGGGAGGGAGAAAACATGGAGAAGCTCTTTCATTTGAAGGAGCAGGGTACGACTGTTCGTCGTGAGATCATCGCAGGCATCACAACATTTCTCACCATGGCTTACATTGTTTTCGTGAACCCCTCGATCCTCATCAACGTGATCCCTGGAGCAACTCCTGGCAGCGAGTTGTACACACAGTTTTTCGGAGCTTTCATGGTCGCCACCATCATAGGTAGCTTCATTGCAACGATGATCATGGGGCTTTATGCGAACTATCCGTTCGCGCTTGCCCCGGGTATGGGCCTGAATGCCTATTTCGCTTTCACAGTGTGTCTGAAGATGGGCATAGACTGGAGAGTCGCGCTCGCCGCGGTGTTCGTGGAAGGAATAATTTTCATTGTCTTGACAATTACCGGGGCGAGGAGTTTCGTTGTCAAAGCGATACCTGCTTCGGTGAAGCTCGCGACAGGCGCAGGCATTGGATTGTTCATCGCGTTCATAGGTTTGAAGAGCGCGGGGATCGTCGTGAGTGATCCGGCAACGTTTGTGAGCCTCGGTCATCTGAGTGATCCCAACGTCCTGGTGGCGATAATAGGTTTCTTCATCATCGCTGCGCTTTTCGCCATGAAAATACCGGGCGCCATTATGATAGGCATCTTAGCGAGCACACTTATAGGTGCGTTGCCAGTCTTCGGTGTGACGAACTATCAGGGAGTTGTGGGTAAGGTACCGAGCATTGCCCCCACGTTTTTGAAGATGGATTTCAACCTCCAGGCACTCGGAAGCGCAACGTTTTGGATGGTGGTGTTCACGTTCTTCTTCGTAGACTTCTTCGACACGGTGGGCACTCTGACGGGACTGGCTGAATCCACCGGCTTCACAAAAAATGGCGAATTCCCCAGGTCCTCGAAGGCGTACCTTGCAGACGCCGTTGGAACTTCGGTCGGCGCGATGTTCGGAACTTCCACGGTAACCACTTACATAGAGAGCAGTGCGGGGATAGCGGAAGGTGGAAGGACCGGTTTGACGGCGGTGACGGTCGCTGTTCTGATGCTGCTGATGCTTTTCTTCTCGCCTCTGGCGATGACCGTTCCCGCGGCGGCGACGGCTCCTGCTCTGATATTCGTCGGCGTGCTCATGATGAAGAGTTTGAAGAAGATCGACTGGGACGATATAACGGAGGCCATTCCTGCGTTCATAACTCTGCTCATGATGCCTCTGACCTATTCCATTGCCAACGGTATAGCGCTCGGCATCGTTACCTATCCCATTGTGAAGCTCCTCTCAAAGAAAGGCAAGCAGGTTCACTGGTTCACCTGGGTGCTCGCGATTCTGTTTGTTCTGTATCTGGTGCTGCTGAGAGAATAAAGAAGAAGCGGGCCGAAAGGCCCGCTTTCATTTCAAAGCGAGTCTTCGTTCCGATTTACCTGTCAGATAAGCCACCACGATCTCGCTGAGCTTAGGATACCTTCCGACATCGCTGTCCATCCTGACGAGCACTGCCTGGCCCACCAGACCGATGACTTCACCCTCTTTGAGACTTTCTCCCCTTTCAATGATCCTGTGTCTTTCCTTCGCTTCATCTATGGAATCTGTGTAGATGATCCTTCCCTCCTTGAGAATCGCCAGATGCGTTGCGTACTCTTCGAGTTCAAAAATTTCGTGGGAAGAAACTATGGCCGATTTTTCTCCGTCAACGTATTCCTTGAGCAGTGACATGACCTCCAGCCTCACTGTGGGATCCAGATGCTGTGTTGGTTCGTCGAGGATCAGCAGGTCTGCCTGGCTGGAAATGCACAAACCAAGCAGGAAGAGCGTTTTCATACCTATCGAGTAAGATTCGACTTTCTGCGACAGGTCAAACCCGTAACGAGCAACGAAGTTCGAGAAGATCGAATTGCTCCATCCTGGATACAGGCTCGCCCACAGTTGTGCGTAGTCCTCACCGCTGAAGTTTCTGAAAACAATTCTCTCTTCAGGCACGACGGCGATTCTTTGCTTCACGGTGTGGGATGTAACGTGTTCGAATTTCTCGTCGAAAAGAGTCACTGAACCTGCGTCTGGTCTCAACACCCCCGTGATGCAGCGAATCGTTGTGGTCTTTCCCGCGCCGTTCGGGCCGACCAACGCAAGGATGCTCCCGGGCTCAACAAAGAAAGAGACGCCGCTGAGCACCTGCTTGCCCGAAAAGTTTTTTCTGAGATGTTCCACACAGATCATCTTTCACCACTCCTTGTTGTGAACAGTCTGTAAGAAACGCACGTCAGCACCACAGCAAAAGCCACTGAAGCCAGCACATTCTGTTGTCTTAGAGGGCTGATGAATTTGTAGGGGTTGAAACTGACCGAGAGTCTCGTTGAGCCGATCGAGCCCATGACGATGTCGAACAGGAGGAACAGAAAAGCGGCACCGAATGGATCGAATCCCACGCTCACGGCAGACAGTACGATGCTCAGATAGGCCCAGAGAAAGACCAGTGATTTGACCAGCGTGAGCCAGATTCCAGGGCTTCTTTCGGCGAAAGGCAGACCCACGAAGAACGTCATGCAGACCAAAAGAGAAAGAAAGGCGTATTCGAACCAGAAAATTTGCTTGCGTGTCAAGGGAAGATAGAGTAACAGGTCCAGCCTTTTTTGTCTCACGTCGCTCGCTATTGAGAAAAGTATCAGGAAGAACGTACCGAACACCTTGGCACCGTAGTTGGGTATCATCATGATGACGAAGAAGAATACCATGCTCGGGAATTTTTCAAGAAGTTGCTTTTTAATGTAAGCCTCAAATCCTTTCATTCCTCCACACCTCCTCAACGAGGACCAAAGTCGTGTACAGATCGAACTGTCTGGATTTCAACTCTGATACCAGCTTCCTGATCACGTCGACCACTTCGACATCGATACTCAGTTCTTTCACCACGAAGTATCCGACGCCCTGCTCAGAGACGATGTAGCCTTCCATTTTCAGCTTGTCCAGAGCTTTTAGAATCGTGTTTATGTTCACATCGAAGATCGTTTCGAGTTCCCGGACCGTCGGAAGTTGCTGGCCAGCCTTCAGATTGCCGAGCAAGATTTCCGCCTTGATCTGATTGACTATTTGAAGGTATGCCGGTACGCCACTGTGCTTGTCAATCTTTCGCAACATATGCATCACTCGCTCAGGACCCTTATGTTCGAGCTCTGCAACCTTAGATTGTTCCCTATCCTGTTGCGTACGGTGACGGTGCCACCCGTTCCGTTCAAAACGAGCACGGTGGGAACCGTTCCCGTCACGTCGATGGTCCCGTTGATGCCCACAGCATCTATGATTGCAGATTCGCAGTTACTCAGTTCCAGCTTCAGATTCACCCCTGTACCGTAGATCTTCATTCGTGCGAACGAGAACTTCCCGCTGAGGTTCACACCCGTTCCGTCGAGTCGAAGATCCTCTCCAGAGAAGTTCCCACTCAGGTTCAGTCCAGTTCCGTCGATGATCGTTTGTTTGCTTTCAAAGTTCCCGGTCAGGTTCACAGCCGTTGCTCTCAGCTCAATCCGCTCGAGGGTTGCTTCACCTTTGAGCGATATCGATTTTGCTCTGAACTCGAGAATTTTGAGCCCATCCGTTCCGATCCTCAAAACGTACTTTCTCGACCTACCTCCCCCGGAGATCTCCAACCGATCCTGAAAATCTCTGACCTTCAACTCGGAGGGATACTCGAGCGATCCACCCTCGACCAGGACCACCTCCAGGCCCCCATCGATCTCGATTGAGATAGACGGCCTGACCTGAATAGCTGTCGAAGGTAGAGCAATCAGTTCTCGTTCTGTCTCCAGCAATACGTGCGGCCACACGTTCAAATTCTCCAGTGCCTGAAAGATCACATGCGAGTACAGATTCACCGTCATGGGGATCAGGAATATCACGATCGACAGTACAACAAGAGCGGCAATGCGTTTGATGTAGACTCTGAGGGAAAGCGCTAGTATCAAGACCGAGACTAGGGCAACGATGAATTTGAAGGGCGCAAAGGGTGTCATCCAGCCTGCCATGCCGAGCGCTGCGATGATAACGAACGTTCCCAGGAGTTTGAACTGTGTTACGGAGAACATTTTGTCACCTCCATTGTCATAGTGTTCTACATATATAGAACACCAATACTGTCACATCCACGTTTCATTCCTGTATCTATCCTGTATGACACACCCTGTTTGAACACCCTTGAACAAGTCCAGCGTGTGTGGTAATATCATTTATGGCGGCGCGCCGAGGTGGCGGAAATGGCAGACGCGCATGACTCAGGATCATGTGGGTTTACACCCGTGCGGGTTCAAGTCCCGCCCTCGGCACCAGAAGGCCGGGTCCACCGGCCTTAAGTTTTGTTTGGAGGTTCGTACTTGGAAAAGGTAGAAATCTTCGGCCTGCCAATCACCATAGGAACCTTCGGTGAGATGCTCGAACAGATTCAGGAGAGAATACTCCAGAAGAAAAAGACCTTCGTTGTGACTGCCAACGCAACTATCGTCGTGACAGCCATAGAGAAGCCAGAATACAGGAGGATCGTTCAGAGCGCCGACCTGGTCCTGCCTGATGGTTTCGGTGTTGTCATGGCGATAAGACGCTTCCACAGAAAAACTTCTGAACGCGTCACTGGTATAGACATGATGCTTGAACTCTGCAGATTTGCATCAAAACAGGGTTTGAAGGTCTTTCTGCTTGGAAGCAAACAGGAGATCGTTGAAAAGGCCGTCAGAAACCTTGAAAGAACCTATGGAAACATAGTGGCCGGTTATCATCACGGTTACTTCGATGGAGAAGGACCCACCGATCTGATTTCATCCTCGAAGGCGGATCTGTTGTTCGTGGGAATGGGTGTGCCAAAGCAGGAGATGTGGATCGGTGAAAACTTCGACAAAATCCCGGTCACGCTCGCCATGGGCGTGGGTGGGTCTTTCGATGTGATCTCAGGCTACAAGAAAAGGGCTCCGAAGATCATCCAGGACCTCAAGCTTGAATGGCTCTACAGATACCTCCAGTCCCCGCTCCAGAAAAAGAACGTGCCCAGAGACGTGACCAAGCTCCTCTGGTACATCTTCAAACCTCCGCGCGGACTTTGAGCAAAAACATGACAAGAACGCTCGCAAACTGGAGCGACAGAGAAAGCAGAACCATGGTACCCAGCCAATTTTGATACAGAAGTCCCATGACGAAGCTTCCTGTAAACCAGGAAATGCCGAACACGGAGTTCAGCAGGCCGTAGGCGAAACCCCTTCTCTCAGGCGGTATGATCCTTGCTATCACTGCTTTCATCACCGATTCCTGTGCTCCCATGCTGATGCCCCAGAGACTAACACCGATGATCATTGAAGATCTGGCATCGCTCAGAAATACGAAAAGAGTCGCGAACGCTCCAATGGCTGAAGAAATCATGAGAGACGTTATACCAAGTTTATCGTAAAGCTTGCCAAAAAAGATGGCAGACGCAGCATCGACGCCCATCGCGACCGAATAGAGCAAAGGAACTATGGCGCTCGAGAAAATATCGAGTCTCGCCATGTGGTAAGAGAGCAGAGGAAAATCCACGAAACCTGCGGCGAGCAATCCAACAGCGATCAAATACAGCGCAGCCTTAGAACCCAGTTTTGCCGAAGATTGATGCTTTCCAGTCGTGCTCTTTTCGAATTCGAGCGGCCTTGGAAAGAGAAATCTTCCGGCGAACAAGAGGGCCATCGAGATACAGGCAGGTATCCAGAGGATCGAAAAGCCGAAGTGGTACCGTTCGATCAAGTCACCAGATCTGAAACTCAGAATCAGCGAGAACAGCAATGGGCCGGTGACAGCTCCAATTTGATCCAGAGCTTCTTCGATTCCAAAACCAAAGCCCGGACCCACCTGCTTTGCCGCGTAGGACACCATGCTGTCGCGTGCAGGTTTTCTTATGGCCTTGCCGGTGCGTTCTAAGATCATGAGAAAAACGGCCAGCTTCCAATCCCACACGAAGGCAAGAAGAGGTATGGCGAAGAGGTTAAAACTGTAGCCCAGCAACGTGAAAAACCAGTGACGTCTGGTTCGATCGACCAGGTAACCGCTGAAAAGCCTGAGCACGTAACCTACGAACTCACCGAAACCCGCTGCGAACGCCACCACCGCAGCACCTGCGCCAAGTTGCAGCAAGAAAGGGCCAGCCACGCCGCGTGCGCCTTCGTAAACAATATCAGAAAACAGGCTCACAAAGCCCATCAAGATGATGAAGATCATCGCCGACCTCATTTTTCCAGCCACATGGCCTTCCTCCTTTCACATTGACTTATTATATTGTTTAGAGGTGAACGAATGAAGATAAAGCAGCTGGAAGAATCTGTCGTCTCGAAGATCGCCGCCGGTGAAGTGGTGGTCGGTGTTCATTCCGTCGTGAAGGAGTTGATCGAGAACGCCCTGGACGCAAGGGCAAAGAAGATCGTTGTGGAGCTGATCAATGGTGGAAAAAGCGAAGTGAAAGTGAAGGACGACGGGGAAGGTATGGACGAAGAAGATTTGAAGATTTGCTTCCTACCGCACACAACAAGCAAGATCAGCAGCTTTTCTGATCTGTCCAGCCTTACATCCTTTGGATTCCGTGGTGAGGCGCTGCATTCGATAAGTTCTGTGTCGAAAATGAAAGTGATATCACGAACGGCCTTGGCACCCGTGGGTCATGAGATAGAGGTCGTGGCTGGCAGGCTCGTCTACAGCAGACCAATCCATTCAGACGTGGGCACGACCGTGATCGTGAGAGATCTGTTCTTCAACGTCCCTGCGAGGAGAAAGTTTCTGAAGTCGGCGGCCGTGGAGTCAAGAATGGCAACAGAAATTTTCGAGAAATTCTGCCTGTCACGACTGGACGTGCGCTTCGTTCTCGTGAGGGATCAGCAGGTCGTGTACGATCTGGTGGCTTCAGATCTGCTTGGGAGGGTGAAGGTCATCTTCCCGGATGTTCCGGCACAGAGTTTGAAACCGTTCGAACTCGAATACAAAGACATGCAACTGAAAGGTTGTTTGAGCCTGAACACGTTCGCGAAGAGGAATATGGTGATCTGTTTTGTGAACGACAGGTTCGTTGTGAACCAGACCCTCACGAGCGCCGTCTATGCCGCGTATTCCGAGCTTCTTGAAAGGGGCAAACATCCCTTTGTGGTGCTGAAACTGTCTTTGAACCCAGGAAACATCGATGTGAACGTTCATCCTCAGAAGCTCGAAGTTAAGTTCGTCAACGATGAAGACGTGTTCAAGTTCGTCAGAGACAGCTTGAAAAGATTGCTCGCAAAGCCAATAGTGAGGCAGATTCACGTCCAGGAAAAACCACACGTTGCCGAACCCGTGGATTTCTACAGACCAGTCTTACAGGAAAGAATCGAGCGGGCTGAAGAGAAGCTTTTGGGAAAAGAACAGCTCAGATTCGTGGGTACAGTGAGAGGCAGGTACGTGCTTTTTGAGAAAGAAGAAGGACTGCTGATTCTGGACTTTCACGCCGCACACGAGCGAATTCTGTTCGAACAAATTATGAGCTCACTGGGAAAGAGAAACAGTAAAACATTACTCGTTACGATGAGGATCAGGATGAAAGAAACGGACGCGGTCCTGCTCGCGTCTTCCCAGGTTTTGAAGGAGCTCGGATTCAGCCTGACCGCGGACAAAGAAGAACTACTCGTGCAGCGGATTCCAGACTGGATGGAGCTGAGCGAGGTGGAAGAGTTTCTGAGAGAAAGCATCGATGAATTGAAGCTTGTTGATCTTCAGGGGATGAGAGAAACAATCAAAAAGATCCTGGCCGATCATGCGTGCAAGAAATCCATGAGAACGAGAGACAGAGTGAACGAAATCGAGATGAAAGAGCTCGCAGAGAAAATCATCAATGAGGGTTACAGCACTTGCCCGCACGGTAGACCTCTGATGTTCTCGATCGGTTTCAGGGACTTGGATAGATTCTTTGGGAGGGATTGAGTGGAGAACGTGACGATCAGATGGGTCAGGCTCTCTGACGCGCCACAACTGGTGGTGTTCAAAAAGGCCGTGACGAGTGAATCTCCCTTTCTCATAACCTATCCGGACGAGGTGGAGGACGTTTTCGAGGCGCGACGCTTCATAAGCATCTATTTGACGGACGAGAGGCGCATCTTCCTCGTTGCGGAACATCAGGGAGAGATCGTCGGAATGATAACGCTTGCTGGAAGCTGGAAGAGAAAGATCCTCCACAAGGCGGAGCTGGGTATAAGCGTGAGGAAACCTTACTGGGGCAAAGGTATTGGGAGCATGCTGATGAATGAGGCTCTCAGGATCGCGAAAGAGAAAGGCTTCAAGAAGATCCAGCTCGAGGTCATGGCAAACAACGAAAGGGCCATCAGGCTGTACGAAAAGTTCGGTTTCGAGATTGAAGGAAGGAAGAAGAAGGCGATACTCCTGGACGATGAATACGTTGATCTGCTGGTGATGGGAAAATGGCTCGGAGATTGACACGTTCCCTGTTGCTGGCGCTTTTGTTTTTCGTGTTTGCAGTGTTAATACTCCGCTTGTACGACTGGAGCACAGGGTTAGAGCGCTTGCAAGAGCAGTTTCTGGATCTGTGTCTCGTTGCGACCGAACTTCAAGTGGAGAAACTGGTTGAAGGATCGTTGAAGGATATCAGTTCGCCCGAAATGGTTCGTTACGCAGAGATAGCCAAAAGGCTCGGTGGGTACGCAGGTTTCGACCCTGAACTGAAGAAGACTGTGGTAGCGGTGAGGAGAAACTCCAGCGTGAAGGTGGCCGTTCTCGATTTGAAACTCGATTTTGACGGGTTCGTGTACTACGTCTGCGATCCGTCGGGTGTAGTACTGGCTTCCTCGAACAGGTCAATGGTGGGAAAGAACATAGAGCCAGTTCTTTCGAATCTATCGAACTTGACCTCTTCGCTGGTAAAGTATGAAGGAAAACAGTACCTCTTCAAACAGAAAAGCAACGAGCAGTTCGGTTTCAGAATCTTCGTCGGGACGGCATACAGGAACGATCGATTGCAGAGTTATCTCATCTTTGCATTGGCGATCGTGCTGTTCCTGGTTGGATTGATTTCGGGACGAAGAACTGACAGAACTGAAGAGAAGATCGAGAGGGCGATAAGAGATATCATTGAGAAACACAGGTTCGAAGAAGATATGATAAAAAACCTCACTCTGAGAACCCAGCTTTCGCGGCTGGCGAACAAACTTGAACGAAGTGAACGAATGCTGCGCGAGACTGCAGAGAAGCTGGAGAACTTGAGACAGTTGCTCGAGAAGAGGAAAGCCGGTTCATAGATTTCGAATGAACACCAAGATCTCCGCGACGGCGACGAAGAGTTCCTCAGGAATTTGTTGCAGGATCTCAAGCTCGTACAACTTCTTCACGAGCTCGGGTGATCGGACGATTGGAACGTTGTGCTTCCTCGCTTCCTCCAAGATCTTTCTTGCGAGTTCACCTTTGCCCTTCGCTATGACGAACGGTGCATCGAATCTTTCCGGATCGTAGCCCAGAGCCACTGCGATCTCACGCGTACAGTCCATCGATGCCCGCCCCCAGGATGAACCTCACGATTGTGAAATATTTCGAGAGCCTCTCTCTCAATTCTTCCATCTTCTCGGTTGGTAGCATCTGAGAAAAAGACAGCACGATCTGATGCTGCCAGACGTTCCCCTCGAGCACGATCGGCTTTGAGTCTTTCACGAAATCTACCCTGAAAGTGCGGCGAGACCTATCGATGTACACATGCACGGGCGCTTCTTTGTCAGGGAAGCTTTGAAAGATATAAGGACTCGAGAGTGTGAAAAGCCAGATGCCAAAGCTTTCATTCTCAGCCGTTTCATAGTATCGTGCTAGCGAGCGATAGAAATCTCTGTCCAGCTTTCCTGTCCTGCTTTGAACGGCCTGCGCTGTTTGGGAAAGGAAAACGATATCTTCGTCGAACCTGGCCTTCTTGATCACCTTCAGAATCGGTTCGAGCGAGGACAAAGATGGCGAATCACCTTTCAGGTGCAGAACTTTTTCAGCCAGATAGACTTTATCGAGCAGCGGTTGATCGCTTATGCGCACGAGCTTGCCAACCTCTGGAGGTTGACCTTTGACCTTCACCACGATGTCACCCTTATCGGTGCGCAGCTTGGCGAACTTACCGAAAGTTTCAACAACAAAACCTTCCAACATCAGTCCTCCAATAGAATTATCGGTTCTGATATCATTTTACTGTAGGACTTCTCCAAGAGGAGGTGAATGCTTGAGGATCTCGGATTACTTCGAAGCCGGAACGCCCGCAGCGTTGCTCGCGTGGGGCCAGCTTGATTCAACACTGGCCAAAACCACCCATGGGCTTCTCAGACA
>LDZR01001999.1_pt1 | contig 11084 bp, 12 predicted proteins | sample 615371 | NCBI WGS metagenome assembly LDZR01 (sample SAMN03408294, study PRJNA278302) | terrestrial metagenome | isolation source: oil reservoir sample K2 | place: USA: Alaska, North Slope, Kuparuk formation | collected 2013
TTCCTCGATATGGAAAAAACATGAGGTAAAGCGCTTCTTTCTCTACCGGAGGGAGACATGACGAAGAGCTCCACCCTGCGCCCTGGATAGTTATCCCCCGCATACTTAAGAAGGGCAAGCCCTCCAACTCCATCGATCTCAACCTCGGTGATACCTTCTCTTATCACCTTCAGGCTTTCAGCCACCCCAACGCTGACTAACTTTCCAGCTTCCCGAATAAGCTTAAGCTCCTCCTCATCCTTAATCAGCCTCTCTTTAGCTATGAAGGAGCCTATATCCCCAAACTCCACGACGCCGGCATCCCTTAAAAGCTCATAAATGTAGAGGGGAAGGGCATCCTTCTCGATACCAGCCCTTCTCCATCCCTTCTTCGATACAAGCCTTTTAAGAATGCCAAAGGGGTCTATCCCCTCCGATGCCTTCTCGGGATGCTCATAGTAAACGTGGATATGGTCTACCTGGGCATCTTCCTTAGAATGAAGCTCCTCAAGAGCAGGAACTATTAAATGACTCTCATCAGGGGAGATAAGAAGTATTATCGGACGGCTGTAAATTAGGGCATAAAAGCCACTATAGTAATACTGATTTAGCGGGTTTAATATCAACGCAAAATCAAGACCCCTCTTAAACACATATTCCCTCAACCTCTTTACCCTCGAACTTACCCCCTTCAACATATCATCACCTCACCTTTTCGATGAAAACCCGTTAACCAAAAGGAGGGTTAAAATAGCTGCAGGGGCGGCAACTATGACGCTCGCCAAGCCATACGGTTTGCCCATAAACTCCCACGCCAAGGTCACTATGGCTCCAACCACCATGGAAGAGATACCCGCCGACGGCTTAACGCTCGGCCATAAAATGGCGGCAAGCAATGCGGGCGTGATGGAAGCCCCATACATGGTATAGGCATACATCTGAACGGCAAGAACCGTCGGAAAGTAAGTAATAAGCACATAGGCTAATACACCTAAAACAATGACTCCCCATCTTGTTACAGCGAGACGATGTTTATCCGTCGCTTCTCTATTTATCACCCTCGCATATATATCCCATCCAAGGTTAACGGCGCTTGAGAGAAGATAGGAATTACCGGTAGTTATTATAAATGCGGATATCGCAGCAAGACACAAGGCACCGACAAAGGTTGGCATGGCATCGGAGGCCAGCTTTATCATCGCCATGCCAGGATTGATATTAGGGAAAAGAGCCCTTGAAGCTGTGGCACCATAGGCAACAAGAGGCATAACCACTAAAACGCCAAAGAACCAGCCTATAGCCCCCCACTTCGCTGCCTTGGGGTCTTTAGCGGCAAAGAACCTCTGATACATGTTTTGGTCTCCTAAGATGAGGAAGAAGAGAGGGAAGAAATAACCTAAAATGGTGATGATTGAAAGGCCTCCAAGCTTTAAGTGCTCCGGAGGAAGCTTAGAGGCTATCGTAGCCCAACTCCCCGCATTGGAGATAGCAAGAGGTATACCTATTCCCAATCCTAAAAGCATAATGCAGGCACTCATAAAATCAGTGTAGGCCACGGAGTAAAGTCCTCCCAAAACGGCCGAACCTATGACCACAAGGGCGCCTATCAATATCCCGATCTTCGTAGGGATACCTAAGGTGGCATTTAAAACGAAGCCAATTCCACTGTATTGATACGAAGTTATCCCCACATAGGCAAGCATGATGATCAAGCTTCCTATGATCCTCGCGGCCTCTCCATACCTATATTCAAGAACATCGGGAACGGTCTGCATCCTAAGCTCGTGAATCCGCTTGGATAAGAAATACAGAATCACGATACCTATGGGAGCTGCCATACCGAAAATTATTGCCACCCAAGGACCATGTCTGAACGCCAAGGAGTTAGTTCCACCAACGACGGTTCCCGAACCCATCCATGTGGCCATGAAAGTCCCGGCTAATATAATTCCAGGCAAGCTTCTTCCAGCCACGGTGAAGTCCTCTGAAGTTTTAATATACCTTGTAAAATAAATGCTAAGCAGGACCACCGCGATAAGATAGACAACCACCACTACAAATGTCAAGGGCATTAAGCAACACCTCCATTCGATTTTTTTAAATTATATTCTATAAAAAGAAAAAGCTAAAGCCTCGCTCCTAAAAGGATTTCTCAAGCTTCTCCCTTAAAATCCTCAAATTACAAACATCCTCCCTATTGTATTCAAGCAGAAGCTTGAGAGAATGAAAATCCTTAAACCTTTTATACTTCTCCCACAGTATTATCGCCATCTTCCCATCGATGTCCTTAAGCCTTCTTTCTATCTTCAGCTTTCTTTCAACCACCTTAAGCCCCCCATAGAGCTTTCTTTCCCAGCAGAGATACATCAAATCACAGTGTTCCAAGAAATCCTCCAGATTCAAACCAAGCTTCTTTCTTATAAAGGGAAGGTCAAACCTCGAGCCGTTATAAGTATAGATGCGCCTAACACCCCTTAAGACGGAGATAAGGTTATTGCATGTAACTCCCTCGTCTATTAGTTGAACGATTTTACTGCCTCCAAGCCCCTCAAGATATATTCCCACAACCGTGATTTCCGAGCATGAAGGATTTAAACCTGTTGTCTCTATATCTAAATAAGCACTGTGAAAAACAGGCTTAAACATTTAAGACACTCCCTTAAGCCCATTATAGCATAAGAAAGGGGTATTTTGACTTTTTTTGACCTTTATGATATAATTTCCTTGCCATGAAGTTAATAGCTCAAAACAAGAAGGCCTACCATGATTATGATATAATTGAAACTTATGAAGCGGGCATAGTCCTTCAGGGGAGCGAGATAAAATCCGTGAGAGAGGGAAGGGTAAACCTGAAGGACAGCTATGCGAAACCGAAAGGCGGAGAGCTATGGCTTTACGATATGCATATCTCCCCTTATGACAAGGCTTCCTTCTTTAATCATGACCCATTACGACCGAGAAAGCTCCTTTTACACAAGCATGAAATAATAAGATTGATCGGAAAAGTCAACGAGAGGGGCTTGACATTAATACCTCTAAAGATATATATAAATGAGAGAGGAAAGGCAAAGATAGAGCTCGCCTTAGCCAAAGGCAAAAAGCTCCACGACAAAAGAAAGGCAATAGCGGAAAGGGATCTAAAAAGAGAGCTTGAAAGGACAATGAAATACAGGTAGTGGGGGCGAACGGTTTCGACGGCATATGGGCGTGCGCGGAAAGCGAGCCGAGGTCCCGTAACCTCGTAAAACAACGGGAAGAAAAAATAAATGCCGACTACGGCTACGCAATGGCTGCTTAATTAAGCAGCCCATCCCTTTAGCCTGACGCCGCTAAGGCTGAAGGGGTGAAAAAGGCGCGGCTCTTCCATGAAAGGTCGCCCCGCCTTTCATGGAGAAAACGAACCGGGGCTTGCCCTTGAAGGATCCTGCCCTTGGGAGCCTTCAAGGGGAGAGCGAAACAAGGGCTACGCTCGTAGCGGGTTCCGGCATCACCATATGTCGGACGCGGGTTCGAATCCCGCCGCCTCCACCATTTTTTTTATCTTTACAAAGGAGGCCGTGGAGGTGTAAAAAAATGGACTTTCCCGTGGGAGAGAAGTTTAAACTCAACGGATTGGTGAATTATCAAGAAGGCTCCATAGTTAGTAGAACGCTCATAGACAAGAAAACCGGAACAGTTACCCTCTTTGCCTTTGACAGGGGACAAGGGCTAAGCGAACACACGGCACCCTTCGATGCAATGGTTATAGTCCTTGAGGGTAAAGCCCAGATTACCATAGAAGGCAAAGCTCACCTGTTAAGCGGCGGTGAGATGATAATAATGCCCGCCAACAAGCCTCACGCTGTGAGAGCAGAAGAGAGGTTTAAGATGCTCCTCGTGATGATAAGAGATAAAGGACCAATACACTTAAAGGAGAGAGATGAAATTTCAAAATGCTCTTAAGATTAAAGATAACCCATCGCCTCGAACTACCACCGTAAAATCCCACTATAAAGGCCAGAGGGTCTGCAAGCGCCAGAACCAAGATCAAAAAGCGGAAGAACCTAACCTCTGAGAAAACCGAAATTGAGAACACACCCGTTAAATAATACCAAGCATCACTGGGGCTTCTTCTCTCGAGCTCGCTTAAAAGCTTCCCCCACAAGCCTTCCAAGGGAAGCTTTACCTTCCGGTGAAGCCTAAAAACTTCTAAAAGGGAAAAACACAGCCACGGGAAAAGCACAAAAATCTTCCACTTCACGAAAAGATAAGTTAGAATATAAATCGAAAGATCTGTAAAGATGTGTATGACCTTTCTAATCAAATTAATAAAGTCCAATATGTCCACGGTCAGGGACTTTACAAAGATTAAATAACTAAAAAGAAGAGGTGACTTTAAGTGAAAAAGTGGCTTTCTCTTTTAGGGGTCTTAATTATGGGATTTTCCATCTTAGGTGAAGCCCACGCATGCGTTCTTAAAATCTACCCCTCTCCCTTTGAAGCGAAGGTAAAAGAGGTTTTAACCTTCCGCCTGGAGAGATACCCCACCCATAGAAGATGCGTTTTACCCGTGGAGGAAACGAAGATAACGGTCTCTAAGGGCACCGTGGTGGACCCGGGGACTTGGAAGGAAGGAAACCCGGATGTCCTCGAGTTTAAGGTGCGCTTTGACGAGGCGGGAGAAGCTTTCGTAAGAGCGGAAAGGGAGTGCCCGAGGGAAGGACTCATAGTCGTAGAAACTAAAGGCACGGTAACAGAAGCAACTTCCTCTCAAGCTTCCACGCTTAAAGCAGAAGAGCTTCCGAAAGAACCAGAAGCTCCTTCCACCGTAGCCACCCCAGCCACCTCCCTTACCCATCCCAAGGAAAGCACCGTAAGCATAACCCACATCGTAGGATCTATAAATTTGAACCTTTGGTATGTATTCTTTGCAGCGGGAGTAATAATGTTTCTCTCAAACTTAAGCAGTTACAGGAAACCATTGCTCTTTTTAAGCGTAGTTTTCTTAGGCTTCTTTCTGGGGGGATGTCCTGAACCTGTGGGAACCATATTTTACCTTTTATCCAGAAATAGGGAGCTATTCTGGACTGCCCTTATACTCTTTGCAATACCAGTAACCATATCCTTTATATGGGGAAGGGTCTTCTGTGGATGGATATGCCCCCTTGGAGCGGTTCAAGAGCTTATGCACAGAGCTCAACCCCATCTTAATTGCTATCATGGACTTCCGCCATGGATAGACAGGCCTCTTAAATGGGCAAAATTTGCAGTATTGTTCGGCGTTGGATACCTCACATGGAAGAGCGCAACCAACCTTTTCTCCGAATACGAGCCCTTTAAGGTTCTATTTAACCTCACGGGAACAACCTTAGGTATAGGGATATTGGCATTAACCCTTTTAATCTCCCTCTTTTTAAGCAGACCCTTTTGCAGATACATCTGCCCCTTGGGAGCGATATTTAAGATAACCGCCCCATTTTCATACTTTAAGGTAACCCTCGATGAAGAGGCATGCGTAGAATGCGGACTTTGCACGCAAGAGGGGATATGCCCGATGGGAGCGATAAAGTGCAAGGAAGAAGGGAAAAAACCCATCATAAATTACGGGGAATGCATCGCCTGTTTGGAGTGCAAAAACACTTGCAAAAAGGGAGGATTAAAGGTGGGACGATAATTCTGCCCACACACCGTAGGGGGTGAAACCCTTGGAGGTCATAGCAAATATATTTTTCACATCAGGAATTTTAGCTCTAACCTTAATGATTGCAACCGTCTCCATTCCCTTTTTAAGACCATACCTTAAGGGGGTAAATCCCAGAAAGCTTCTTGTAATTCATAAATTTGCAGGAATAGGAGCTTTATTATCAGCCATGATTCATGCTTTGCTTTACTATATTTTCTTAAAGTGAAAGGGGGATTAAGTATAAGATGAAAAGGATTCTCTTAACAGCAATTTTAATTTTTCTATTATCAGGTATCGGGTTAGCCCATCCTCCATCCTCAATAGAAGCCTATGTTGAGGAAAACAGCCTTAAATTAAAAATAAAACATCTTGTATCAAATCCTTCCGACCATTATATAAACTCCGTTAAAGTCTTTAGGAACGGAAATCTCTTCTTTGATCAAACCTTCGATAAACAGGATTCAAGGGATGGACTTCAACTTGAAATATCTATAAAGAATATTGAAAGCCCCACAAAGCTTCTTGTAGAGGCAACCTGCAATAAATGGGGAACCCTGAGGAAGGAAATAGAGATTAAATAGCGCGTTAACCTCCTCCAACGGGAGGAATTAAACGAACCTCAGAATGGGGTGCAATTTCGCCCTCAAGAGTTATCACCTTGCCGTTTGATATCGCTATTCCAAAGCGGTCAAGGGGGATAGAAAGCTTAACGAGAATTTCCCTTACGGTGAGGGGAGTATCCGTTTCGATTTTGAAAGTCTTTACCTCCCCATCTAAAAAGCTCAATACCTTTATGCTCATATCTTTTCACCTCCATGTATAATAATATATTATATTCGAAGAATCGGAGGTATGAAAATGCCAAATATTTTAGGACTTCCCGCCGAAACCATCGGAATCATAGGCGGAGGACAGCTGGGCAAGATGCTGGCCGTAAGCGCATCGAAGATGGGGATCGAAATCATATCCTTAGACCCATCGCCGAACCCTCCGATATCCTCCCTATGTAAGGAGCTAATAGTGGGTAGCCTAATGGACGAAAGGAAGATTTTTGAAGTAGCGAAAAAGAGCGATCTTCTGACCTTCGAAATAGAACACATAAATGTAAAAGCCCTTAAGAAGCTCGTCGAGGAGGGATACAAGGTTTTCCCATCCCCATCAATACTCGAGGTTATCAACGATAAGCTCAAGCAGAGAAAGTTTCTCCACGAAAGAGGATTCCCCGTGCCGAACTTCAAATACCTTCCTTTAGATGAGATTAAATCGTTAAAGCCACCCTTCGTTCAAAAGGCACGAAGCGGAGGATACGATGGTAGGGGCGTATGCATAGTAAAAACCACGGAAGACCTGAAAAACCTGCTTCCCACGGACTCTTACATAGAGGAACTAATAGACATAGAAATAGAGTTTGCGGTATTAACAGCCAGAAACCAAAGAGGAGAAATAGCGACCTATCCCATCGTGGAGATGGTCTTCAACGAGGAGGCAAACATCCTTGATATGCTCATTTCCCCCGCAAGGGTTCCCACAGAAGTTTCGAGGGAAGCTAAAAAGATCGCTGAAGCCTTCATTGAAGAGGTAAAGGGGGTAGGAGTTTTCGCAATAGAGATGTTTCTATCCGGAAGCGGTAAAATATTTATAAACGAGATTGCCCCTCGAGTTCACAATTCAGGACACCATACGATTGAATCCTGTCTAACAAGCCAGTTTGAGCAACACATCAGGGCTATCACCAACCTTCCCTTAGGAAGCACAAGGCAAATCCTGCCTGCCGTAATGATAAACCTGCTTGGGGAACCTGGATATCGAGGCAAGCCGGTAATAGTGGGCCTCGAAGAGGTTCTTAAGCTACCCGGCGTAAACGTCCATATATATGGTAAGATTGAAACGAGACCTTACAGGAAAATGGGACATGTTACAATAGTTGGAGACTCTATGGAAGATGTTATCAAGAAGGCAAAGATAGTTAAGGAAAAACTAAAGATAACGGGAGATGAGAGATATGAGTAGCTTGCCTGAAAAACCTCTGGTGGGGATAATTATGGGAAGCGATTCCGACCTGGCGGTGATGAAAGGCGCCGCAGAGGTTTTAGAAGAGTTTGGTGTTCCCTTTGAGATAACCATCGTATCAGCTCATAGGACCCCAGAGAGGATGTTTGAATATGCAAAGAATGCCCAAAACAGAGGTATCGAGGTTATAATAGCCGGTGCTGGCGGAGCCGCGCATCTTCCGGGCATGACCGCCTCACTGACCACCTTACCTGTAATAGGCGTTCCCGTGAAAGGCTCTTCCTTAGAAGGCCTCGACTCGCTCCTTTCCATAGTTCAAATGCCGAAAGGAGTCCCCGTCGCAACGGTCGCCATAAACAACGCCTACAACGCGGGGCTCTTGGCGGTCAGAATCCTTTCCATCAAATATCCAGAGTTAAGAGAAAGGCTCTCTAAATATCGCTTGAAAATATACGATGAGGTAATCCAAAAGGCGAAAAAGCTTGAAGCTGACTACAGAAGCTATGAAGCAAAAAGAGGGTGAAGAAAGTGAATGTATCGAAAATAAAGGACCTCTTGGAAAGGTTAACGAAGGAGAAGGTTAAAGAATTCATCCTTATAAACCCAAAGGAGGTAGTTACAGCCGAGTGGGTCAGGCTAAAGTGTCAATACGGATGCGATGGATACGGCCTATGCTTAACCTGCCCCCCTTACAGTCCGGAGCCATCGAGGACAAGAAAGATCCTCGATTCCTACAGCATCGCCGCCTTACTCTGGCAACCAAGGGGATGGCAAAATCTGAGAAGGGTATGTGCCGAACTTGAAAGGGAAATCTTTCTATCAGGTTACTATAAATCCTTCGCCATGCCCTCTGGCCCGTGCGAGTTATGTGAAGAATGCGCTCTTAAATACCCATGCAACCATCCGGAGCTTGCCCGTCCCTCCATGGAGGCATGCGGGATAGACGTATATGCAACGGTTCGGAAGTTTGGCCTTCCGATAGAAGTTGTAAAAGACGAAACCTGCATGGCAAACTACTACGGACTGCTACTAATAGAGTAAAAATGAGAAGCCATTGGGTTTTTATCTTCCTCGGCATTCTCTTAATAATGGAGGCAAGCGCTTCAGCGCTGGAGATACTTCTTAACTACCCTCTACACGAGGTCTTAGAGGCGGATTTATCACCAGGGGGCGGGCTTCTTGCCACAGCTCACCCAGGCAACTTTATAGAGATTAGATCCTTAAAGCCCTTTTATCTTGACGGAAGACTCTATTCCGAAAAGAGGGATGAAATAGAGAGACTATGCTTCATAGATGAAAACAGGCTCTTAGCGGTAAGAAGGGAAGGAATCGAGCTCTGGGAAAGAAAAGGGATTAAAAGATGGAGCTTAGAAGCAAGGCTCCACAGGGAACCGGAAACCCCCGTAAGCTATGAGCAAGATCTCATTGCCTTTATGCCTTCCTATGAAGAGATAAAAATATACGAGGCTAAAAACAAGGAAGAGATTCTAACCATAAGGGAAACCCTCTTCGATGTTAAAGACCTTTCCCTTTCGAAAAACGGGGAAACCCTGTTTGTCATATTAAAAACCGGTGAGGTTTTAGCATACCCAATTAAGGAAAGGGGTGAACCTATAGAGCTGGGAAAGATCAAGGATTATATAGACATAGAGGAAGGGAAGGTCCTCTTCTTGAACGGGAGAAGGGCAAGGATAGCCGATATAGGAACGTCCTCTACACTTCACGAAATCAGGCTTAAAGGGAGATGTGAAAAGGGAGTTTTGAAGGGGAGATATCTCCTTTTGCTTTCGGAGAAGGGAAAAGGATATCTTTATAAGCTCAAAGAAGGTGATTACCATCTTGAAAGGGAAATCACAAAACCCAAGAAGAAGCTAAAGATACACGAAAAGGGGCTTTTAAGCTGGGATGAGGAAGGTATAACCCTAAACGATGAAATCATCGCGTCAACCTTCAACCCCTTGAAGATACAGAGCTTCGCCCTTGAAGGAGAAAAGCTTGCCGAGGTAGGAGAAAACTTCGCCGTCGTCTGGGACTTAAGAAGCTTCTCTCCCGAGCTCTTTTTCGAAGGCAAGGTCATCCTCAAGGAGGGGAAGCTGTACCTGAAAGATAGGGAAGGCTATATATGCTATGACCTAAGAAGCGAAGAAAGTAGCGAAGTAAAAAGCATAAAAGAGGAAGGAGAAACCGTCTTAGATAAGGAAAGGCTTATTCTAAAGAAAGAAGGGCTTTACGATATGGATACCGAAGAAAGGCTTTTAGATTTGAGAGGAAAAAAGTTCTTCCCGTTTAAGAACCTGAGCTTCCTTGTCATCCTGGAAAGGGAAGAGCTTTTCATATATAACCTTAAAGGGAGAATTGCCGAAAGGATAAAACTGCCCTATAAGGAGGCCTTTGCAAACGAAGAAAAGGGTTTAATCGCGCTTCTATATCCCAACGAGCCCGGCTTTATCCTCTTCGACATTAAAGGGAAAAGGGAAAAAGAGGCCATAGAGGAGAAACTTGGAAAGGTAAAAGAAGTTTCCTTTTTCGGTGATAACATCTTAGCGATAGGCGAAAACGGCCTTTCCATATTTAATGAAGAGGGAGAAGCCCTACACTTTGAGGAATTGAAGGGTATAGAAAAGGTAATAAAGGTAGATGAAAACCGAGCTCTTTTATCCTGTAGGGACGGAACCCTATGGCTATACTCGGTCAAAAGAAGGAGGCCCTTGGTTTATCATGACCTCAACGGCATAGTGAAAAGCGCTTGCCTGAAAGATGACAAAATCTTGGCCCTCCTTGAAACGGGGGAGCTTTACATCCTCCCTTCAAATAATGTAAGGCCATGGTTGTGCTTCCTTTTGTTCTCCCGTGATAATTGGATTATAATATCCTCGGAGAATTACTTTAACTCCTCCTTACAGGCCCAAACGAACGTCTTCTGGCTTGACGGCAAAAGCATATACGTGGGAGAAAGATTTATCGGGAAATATAAAGGACCGAGAGGGTTAAGGAGGATATGGAATGAGTTATAGTCTATCAGAAACGATACTTAAAGGTAAAAGGTATTTCTTCCCAGGGGAAAAAAGCTATGAAGACCTCTGCCGAAGGGTGGCAAGGTGGCTTGCCACGGCTGAAGGAATCTTAAGAAAGAGCGAAAAGGAAGCCTATCTTTGGGAAGAAAGGTTTTTTAATCTTTTTAAGGAAAAGCTTTTTTTGGGAAACTCTCCCCTCCTTTTTAACGCGGGAATAGGTGTCCTGCTAAAGGGGAAAGGAGACTTGCTTTATAAGGCCAAGCCTTCCTTGAAAGAATATGAAGAGATATACGAGGGCAGAATAGAAGGGGAATCGGGCTCGGCATGCTTCGTGGTTCCCATAGGGGATAGTCTGGAGGAAATATACGAGGCATTAAAGGCTCAGGGACTCATATTCAAAACGGGCGGAGGGGTAGGCA
>LDZR01000868.1_pt1 | contig 11083 bp, 11 predicted proteins | sample 615371 | NCBI WGS metagenome assembly LDZR01 (sample SAMN03408294, study PRJNA278302) | terrestrial metagenome | isolation source: oil reservoir sample K2 | place: USA: Alaska, North Slope, Kuparuk formation | collected 2013
CAAAGATTTAACCGTTAAAAAGAAAAAGACAATAGATTCACAGTTTAGAACTTTAAACAACAGAATAACTAATTTCCCTAAAATGGTTGCAGGCAAAAGTTTTTTAAAAAATGATTTTGTTTACGATATTTACAAAGAATTGTATGGACGTAAACGCTTTTCCGATTGTAAAATACAACTAGGAATCGTTTCATATGATTTAGAAAGCGGTGAAGAAGTTGGGATCACAGAGGGATACATAATTGACGCTGTTATGGCTTCTTCAAGTGTTCCCGGAGTTTTCCCTCCCTTGAGATTGGGGGGAATGAATCTATTAGATGGAGGAATTTTGACGCCCATTCCAGTAAACTTAGCTAAACAGTTAGGGGCAGATTATGTGATAGCCAGTGATTTAAATGGTGAATTAAAAAATGACTTTAAATTTAACGATGGATTAGATTATTTAATTTCTATGGATGATTATAAAAATGATTTGATGGTCAACTATGAAGTGAATAAAGCTGAAGAAGTTTACACATTTCCAATTGAGTATTCTTGGGAAGATTTTTCTAATTTTATTGAAATATACCAAGATGCTAAAAATTTTTTAAAACATAAACGAAATAAAGTGAGGGACTAACCTTGAACTTAGTAATGGGAGGATCTTTTGAAGGCTTTTATTGGGAGTCTGGTGTTTTAGAGTTTATAACAAAAAAAGAAAAAGATTTAAACTTATATACATCTGGTCTGGGTAGTTTAAAAGGATTATTTTATTCTTTGCATGGAGTAAATTTTTTCGGTCGTTTAAAAGATTTCATATATGAAAAAAATAATCCCCTAGGTGAGATAATTACCTCCACCGAATTATACAACAGTAGATATGCTCAAACAACTGCATTGATAAGATTGGGAAGAGGGAAAATGTCCCTTTACAATCCAGATAATTTAAAAACGTTTTTGGAAGATTATTTTGGTAATCAAACACTTTCTTCACTCGGAAAAAATATTAGTTTTGAAGTCTTTGAACTTAAAAGTAGAAAAGCAATCACGTTGAAGAATAATACAAGAATTGTCGATATGTTAATGATGGAATTAGCGTTTCCACCTTATTATAGTTATTATGAATATCAAGGCGGGTTTTTTATTCCAACTTCATATATTTCTTTTGTTCCTCAAAAATTCCCTAAAGATGCAGTAATAATTTCTTTTGATCCTATTTTAACTTATCCATATCCAAAAAATACCGTTGAAATTCTTTTAAAAGTCTCTTATTCCAGAACGTTAAAAAACTATCGTTTATTAACTGAAGGTTTTAATACCATTGAACCCCAAAAACGATTAAAAAATTATTTTAATATGTCCGCTTTTTTTGAAGGTCAAAATCAAGCTAATGTTTTTTTGGAGGCCAAAGTATGAAGCGTTTTACTGTATTTTTTTTAATACTTATTATAATAAATACGTTTATTTTTTCTGCACAAATAAATGTAAAAGCAGATGAAGTTAAAGGGGAAGAAAGTAGGTACATATTGAAAAACAATGTTCTTATACAAAAAGAGGACCTTTCTATTTTAACGGATTTTGCCACCATCACTCTGATTAACGACGAATGGCGAAAAGTCAACACCAACAAAGTTTATATAACAGGAGATACTTTTGAAGCTACATCTACATCTATGGACTTTGACCTTCAAACTGAAAAGGGAACCCTTTTGGGGAATGTTTTAGCTAAGATTTTTACTGAAGAATCAGAGATTGAGATAAATTCTGACGAACTTCAAATAGATAACAATAACAAAAAATACGAAGGAAGTTCTGAAGATCTGGTTTTGATAAAAAAAGAAGATTATATAATAAACGCAAAAACCTTTGTTTTTGTCGAAAATGAAAACATGCTCACCCTTTCCCAAAATGTTCATATCATAAATTCTGTAAAAAAAATTGATATGACTTCAACCTATGCCACTTTCAATACCCAGACCAACGATATTGAGGCACAAGCGGTCAGTTTAACTTTGGAAGTATCAGAGGAGGAATAACCATGAAAAAGATTTTTGTTGTTTTTTTTGTACTTTCTCTTTTTGTTTTTACTTATTCTCAAACCTATTACGACGTAGGTTTCTCTTTGCTGAATTATCCCGAAGGTTTCAAATTTGCTTTAAGGAGTGGTTTGGAATCAGATTCTTTCAACCTTGATTTCGACCTTAGCCCGAATTTTGAAGAAACGTTCTCTTTAATTACCATTACTGATGTATCCGCTAAAATTTTTGATATATACCCAAACTTTTTTTTAGATGCCGGTTTGTTATGGGTTTATGGTGAAGACTTTCCAGGTACATTGGCATACGGTGGCTTTAATTTGAACTTTAATAACATTCTAGCAAAATTGTATGTCGGATATCCCTTCAACAATACTGACGATCCATTGAACTATTTTGCAATAAAAATAGGTTACCTAGTTCCAAAACCAGCTGACTTTATCGATGATTTAAAGTTGAACTTAAGAGTAGTAAATGGAAGGATTGACTTTTCAATCTTCTTAGCTGAACCTTTTTGAGATGAACAAAAATCAAGGATTTCTACTAATAGAAAGTGTTTTTGAAATTTTTATTGTTTCTTTATCAATGTTGATCGTAATAGGTACTTTTTCAAGTACAATCATGATTCTAAAAAGTTCCTTAGATGAAATGGTTAATCTAAATCTTATTTCCAACGCCGTTATAGAAGTGATAATTGTTGCTAAGAACGAAATGAAAAATGTGACCTCCTATGATTCTTCAACTGTCCTTGGGAATTCATCTGATGGCAAACTAGTTGGTTTTTCATACAATAAATTAACACAAAAAATTAACCGTTATAAAGATTCCGGATGGGATAAAGGATCCACATTGATTTCAGGAAATATAACAACTTTTTCATACGATGGAAAATTTTTAAATGTAACATGGAATGACGAATACGAGTTAAAACTTTTCATCCCTTTTTAGATTTCATAAAAACCCCAAAAGACAAAACTTAGGAGGAAATCATTAATCAATGGCTAATGAAATAATAGAAACCTACAAAATTTTAGAAGAAAGAATAAAGTCAGAGAACATTCAAATTTACTTTGATATGTTAGATTCTCCTTATCCTTCTTTTAAATCCAAAGCTATTCAAGAATTAACAAAACAAAAAATTGATGTTCCAAAAATAAAAGAATTTTTAAAAGATCCCGATAAAAACGTCAGATTTTCTGCATATAGGTACTTAGATAAAATGGGTGTTTTGGATGAAAATTCTATAAAAGAGGCTTTGAAAGACATTTCCGCAAACATTAGAAAAGAAGCAACTATCAGCTACATTCAAATGGGTATAAAACCAATAGAATTTATTTTGGAGTTTACTGAAGATCCTGATCCAATGGTTAGATATCAACTGATATCCACATTTTTGGAATTCTACCCGGAAGATTCAGAAAAGATTATTAGTAAAATGAAAAATGATCCCTACGTTAAGATAAAACAATTGATTTCAGCTTTGGAGAACATCTCTGAAACCTTAAAATCCGAGCAAGTAGATAAAAGCGTTAAAGTTATGGCACTAAGAAGATTCTATGAAAGGGAAGATGCATATACCTTTTTTAATTCACTAAAAGAAACATACTTTGATTGCAACAATGAAACTAAAGGTATAATAATAAAATTCTTTTCAGGTTTACCGTGTGAAATTATAAATAAATTCATAGAAAAAATCGTGCAGGAAGAAAAAGATATTCACATTCTTCAACTGGCTGCAAATACGTCAAAGAAAGTTTGTGGAATTGATTCTATTCCTACCTGGTTGATCGACCAATTGGTGAACAGTGAAGAGGCAAAAGTCGTAAAGTTTGGATTAAAATTAGCTACTGAAAAGGAAGATATGGGTTATGTGGAATTTTGTAGGGACTTGTTATCTGCTGTAGATGATGACTTAGTAATCGGAGCAAGTGACTATCTCATTTATTTTCAAGACTATATGCTTAAAGATTACGTGCCTAACTTTCTCAATTCATTATCCTCAAAACGAATAAGGGAAGGATTAAAAATAATAAGAAAATTAAAATTAGATAATTTTATAGAAGATGTATCATTAATCGCTCTCAACAAAATGTATCCTATTTCCTTAAGAAAAGCTGCCGTCAACCTACTGAAATTTTTTAAGGCCAAAGATTATTGGGAAATCCCAAATCAAATACTTAAAGACCCTTACGAAAACGGCAATTTAAAACTTGCTGCGTTAAATGCTCTACTACGTTTAAATGCGGAGATGGTAGTAAATTTTTAAAAAAATAATGACCACAGTTTTTGAACCTCATTGCATGGTTTGTGAAAAACCTATAGCTTTTGGAGAACTTATTTGCAACAATTGCACAGAAAAATTTTACTCACCTTCTCTCTCGGACGGTGATTTTAAAGTTTATCATTATGGGAAGTACCAGTATCCTTTGTCTAACTTAATAATCGAGTTCAAATATCATTCACATCCTAAGATTGCCCGACTTTTGGGGAATATGCTCGCAAAGTTTTTTATAGATTTAAAATTTCCTGAACTAAATTATACCGTTTCATACGTGCCTTCAAATTATTCAAGTATTTATGAAAAAGGTTTTGTACCAGCTCGCTTAATTGCTCAGCATTTTTCTGACCTTTTAGGTTTCCCTTTAATAAATCTCTTTTCCTCAAAAACTCATAAAAGGCAAGCCCAATTGAATTATCGAAAGAGAAATGAAAACGTTAAAAATAAGATAAAATTACTACAAACTCCTCCTAAGAATATTATTATTATAGATGATGTGTACACTACAGGGGCCTCAATGAACGAGGCGGGTAGTTTGCTCATCAATAAATGTGATGTTTTAATAGGTATTACCGTGGCAAAAGCTTATAGATATTCTCTTAATAGTTCTTTATAGTTTTTTATATTACAGATTGCTCCCACATATTTTAACTTTTCTGCTGAAAAGGCATTCCCTAACCTTGCCGCTTTTATAACATCCAAACCTATAATCATTCCTATGTATAAACCTGACCAAAATGCATCCCCTGCTCCCGTTGTATCTATTACCTCTTTTGCATAAGAGTCAAAATGAGTAATTTTTTTACCATCAGAAAATATAAATCCCTTTTCTCCTAATGTAAGAAGTACATTTTTTACCCCCAATTCATGGAAAATATTTATGTATTCTTCTTCATTTTTACTTTCTTTGAAGATATGTTCACAATCATCTAAAGAAGGTTTTATAAAATTTACATAAGGCATAACCAATTTTAGGACATCTTCTATTTCTAAAGATGTTTTCCACAATATCTCTCGATAATTAGGATCAAATCCTATTAAAACATTATTCTTTTTAGCAACTTTTAACAATTTGAGTGTATTTTTCAAGTTTTTATCCGAAGATAATGCCCAAGAAGAAAAATGAAAGATATTTGCTTTTTTAACAATATCAAAATATGTATCATCAATATCTAAATTTAAAGAGGCCGATCTTAATGGATAAAATTCAGGAGATGATTTAGACTTCAAAACATAAACAATGTCCGTATGAAAACGTTCATCTTGTGATATACCCCGAACATCTACATTATAATTATTTAATTGTTCAAGAATAAAATCTCCAAAAGGATCCCTACCTACCCTTGAAATTACAGCAGATTTAAACCCCTGCTTAGCGATGTTAACAGCTATATTACTTGGTGAACCTCCTAAAAATTTGTCAAAGGAAGTTGCATTTTTTAACCCTTTTACATAATCTTTAGAAATGAAGTCTATCAACACTTCACCAAAAGAAGCAAAATTAACCACTCTATTCCTCCTCTAACATCAATTTGATTTGATTTTATTAAATTTACAAAATTTTCTAAATCAAAGTCTTTTTTCTGAAAATCCTTTTATCTGTTAAGTTGTTATTCTTCATCATCTATTTTCAGATAATGCAAAAGAATAGTATCTTTATTTAATCTTTTAACATCGTTTAGTTTAAAAGTATGTTTATCATTTACATAATTGAAAATAGACAGATCACCCTCAATAATTACCGGTTCGATGGATAGAAAAATTTCATCGATTAAATTTTTTTCTAAAAACAAGGAATTTATTGTAGAACCCCCAATTAATGCAATTTCTGTGTAACCTTTCTTCTCTAGTTCATCCAATAATATCTCAGGAGGATTGTCTGTAAAGTAGAGGTATTTGTCATATTTCAACTCAACTTCTTTATATTTTTCAGGATTTCCGGTCAAAACAATATTAATTCTTTTTTTTAAAGGAGAACCTATCTCTTCAAATGTTTTTCTCCCCATTACTACTACACCAATATCTTCAGTTATGTTATAGAAATGTTCTCTATCTTCTGCTGATGACCAACTTCTTTGTGAATTATCTGACATTCGAATTTTTCCATTGATGCTTTGAACCATTATCAACTTCACTCTCATAATTAATCCTTCCCTTCTGAAATTTTAAAATTTTTACTTACCTTAGAAATACTGGAATCTGACCTACTACCTTTTAGCCAGCAATTCACTCATAAATTCTTTTTTTTTGAAAAAAATCTAACAACCGGGACTATGTTCAAAATGTTTAATTAATTTTATCTTTTCAATAAGAGTTATAACAGAACTTTTCATTTTAGAGGAATAATTAGATTTTAAGCTCTAATCGCTTTTAATCGTCTCTAATTAATTCTAAAAACTTCTAATCGGGAATAATTATCTTTTGAAATGAAAGTTAAAGGTGATATAATTTTAAATGATTAATTTAAATATTTAACTTTATTATATCATATCAGGAGGTGGCAGTAGTATGAAAAAAGTAGTTGTTTTATTTGCTATATTGACGATGGTGTTGAGTGCTTTTTCCATTACCATCACGATGACGGCTGGCGCAGTAGGAAGGGAATTAGAAGTTCTCTATGAACAAGTTGCAATGTTTATGGAAGAAAACCCAGATATAACTGTAAATGTTCTTCCAATGCCAAACAGCTCCACCGATAGGCACGATCTTTACGTTACTTACTTAGCTTCAGGCACTCCGGATCCAGATGTATTGATGCTTGATGTTATTTGGCCCGCAGAATTTGCCCCATTCTTAGTAGATTTAACAGACGATTACGATTATTTTGGACTTGATGGGTTTTTCCCTGGAACCGTTGCTTCAAATACTGTAGATGGCAGATTAGTGGCGGTCCCTTGGTTTACTGATGCAGGTATTCTTTATTACCGCAAAGATCTTTTGGAAAAGTACGGTTACGATGTTCCAGAAACTTGGGATGAACTGTACACAGCTGCAAAAGATATCTCAGCAAAAGAAGGAATCAATGGTTTCGTATGGCAGGGAGCCAGGTATGAAGGCTTAACTTGTGATGTTATGGAATTTGTTCACAGTTTCGGCGGAGAAATAATGAAAGATGGCAAAGTTGTTGTTGATGATCCTGAGTACTATGATAACAATTTAGCTGCAATAACCTTCATGAATAAATTGATATTAGACGGGGCGAGTCCTAGGGGAGTAACTACCTACATGGAAGAAGAAGCAAGAAGAGTTTTCCAAAATGGTGATGCTGTTTTTATGAGAAACTGGCCATATGCATGGTCTTTAGCTAACACTCCAGAGTCTCCTGTTGCTGGGAAAGTTGGTATAACAGTTTTACCAAAGGGACCAGCACCAGATGGAAGAAATTCTGCTACATTAGGTGGATGGAACCTTGGTATCAATGCAAATTCTTCTCCTGCAGAAGTAGAAGCTTCTAAAAAATTGATCAAATTCTTAGTTAGTAAAGAACAACAAGTCTACAAGGCTGTTTATACCGGTCAAACACCTACTATGGTGGAGGCATACAACGATCCGAGAACTATAGAGGCAAATGATTTCTATCCAGATATTTTAGATGTTTTCGTGAATGCCGAACCAAGACCTGTTTCTCCAATATATAATGAAATTTCACGTGAGATCCAAGTTGCCGTACACCAAGTTCTAACAGGCCAATCTACCCCTGAAAGAGCTTTGGACAGTTTAGCAAGAAACCTTAAATCTTTAGTTGAATAAAAAAAGAAGAATTTGATATAATTTCCCACAGGTGGGCGGTAAACGGAGCTCCTCCGTCTACCGCCTTTGTGTATAATATGAGGACAATGTATTAGATTATAATTAGGGGGTGCTTCAATGAAAGTAAAAGGTACTTATAAAAGATCTGATATCTGGCTTGCGTTTTGGCTTATTATCCCAACCTTAATTGCTATCGGTATTACCGCCTTCTATCCTCTGGGGCAAACTCTTTATGATAGTTTCTTCAAATGGTCTCTCAGACCAGGATTTGAAAGAGAATTCGTAGGATTTCAAAATTATATCAATTTGTTTCAAGATCCTAGATTTTTGAGTTCGTTATGGAATACAATATATTTTACCTTTTTTTCTGTAGTAATAGAATTCCTTTTAGGGTTAGGAACCGCTTTAATATTGAATGCGGACTTTAAATTGAGAGGTTTGGTAAGGGCGGCTGTTTTGATTCCATGGGCAATACCTACAGCGGTCTCTTCTCAGATGTGGAAATGGATGTATAATGACCAATATGGTGTAATAAGTATAATGCTGTATAATTTAGGAATACTTGAGGAAGGTACCCCAATTCTTGGGACTCCGGGTATGGCTATGGCTGCGATTATTGGCGTTGATGTCTGGAAAACTACTCCTTTTGTTGCTCTTTTACTTCTTGCAGGGCTTCAAACCATACCTAATGAGTTGTACGAAGCAGCTAGAATAGATGGTGCAAATATATGGAAACAATTCACTTCTATCACTTTACCTGTATTAAGGCCTACTATTGGTGTGACTTTAATATTTAGAACTTTAGACGCTTTGAGAGTCTTTGATATTGTTTACATAATGACACAAGGGTCAGTTGGAACGGAAACTCTCGCAGTTTACAATAGGTCACTTTTAATGGATAATATCTTCTCTCCAAGAGGTTTGTTTGGATATGGTTCGGCATTATCAGTCGTAATATTTTTAATCATAGGTATATTCACACTTATTTACATACGCTCTTTGAACATTAAATTAGATTGAGGAGGATAAAAATATGAGATGGGGAATGAGAACAAAGAGAAACACTCAACGAACAATTTTATATATTTTCGTTATAGTGATGGTTATCTTTTATATTTTCCCTTTCTATTGGGCCATTAAAAGCTCTTTTACTGCGGATCAATATCTTTTTACAAAAAACATCACCCTTTGGCCTCAAGGTTTTACCTTTGAAAACTATATAAAAGTTTTCACTGAGAGACCTTTCGGATTAAATATATTAAACTCTATTATAGTAGCTGGAGCAACTACAATTTTCTCTGTAATTGTTGGTTCTTTTTCAGCTTACGCAATAGCTCGCTTAAAGATTCCCGGGAAAGGTCCCTTGATGCTTCTAATACTTGCCGTAAGTATGTTCCCTCAGGTTTCTATATTGGGTGGGCTTTTTCAGTTACTCAGAAATTTGGGATTAATAAACACATATACGGGATTGATAATCCCATATATTGCCCTGAACTTACCTTTAACAACGTGGATATTACAAAATTTCTTCAGAGAGCTTCCTAAAGAGATTGAAGAATCCGCTTATATAGACGGATGTTCTAAATTTCAAACTTTGTGGAGAATCGTTTTACCTCTTTCCGCTCCAGGATTGGTCACGACTGGTTTGTTGGCTTTTATTCAAGCTTGGAATGAATTCTTATTTGCTTTAACTTTTATGCAGACTCCCGAAAAATACACAGTTCCAGTTGCAATTGCTATGTTTACTGGTAGAACCTTCTACGAAGTTCCCTGGGGACAACTAATGGCTGCTTCAGTAATAGTTACAATGCCTTTGGTTATTTTGGTTTTAGTGTTCCAAAACAGGATAGTTCAAGGTTTAACAGCTGGAAGCGTAAAAGGATGATATAGATGAAAGTTTTGTTTGGAACAGATGGCATAAGAGAGGTTGTTAATGAAAAGTTGACCGTTGACTTAGCGATGAAACTTGGAAACGCACTTGCTAATCTTTTCGGTTCTGAGTATAAGAAATTGTATATTGCAAGAGATACACGAAATTCAGGAAAGGCATTAGAAATGGCTTTAGCTTCTGGAGCTTTGACAGGCGGAATGGACGTTGAATCATGCGGAGTCCTAACCACACCGGGATTAGCGTTTATAACAAAGGAAAAAAAGTCGTTGGGTGTTGTTATCTCTGCATCTCACAATCCTCCAATGTACAACGGATTAAAAGTTTTTTGTGAAGGGTTCAAAGTTTCAGACGAGACAGAAGAAAAGTTGGAAGAAATAATTTTGAAGGGGTTATTTAAATACTCGGATTATATAGATATTGGAAGATACATAGAAGATTCCTCAAAAAAAGAGTATATTGATTACGTGGTTTCTTTGTACAAAGAAAATATAAAATGTAAAGATTTAAAAATTGCTGTTGATGTAGGTAACGGTGCCGCTGGAGCTATAATAGACGACATTTTTGGTGAACTCGGTTTGAACTATACTGTATACCAAAATGCTCCCGATGGTTTCAATATCAACGCAAACTGTGGCTCTACTTCACCGGAAACTTTGTCAAAAATAGTTAAGGAAGAAAAGTACGACCTCGGAATCTTGTTCGATGGAGATGCGGACAGATGCCTTTTTATAGACCATTATGGTAATCTGGTAGATGGTGATGTATTAATGGCTATCAACGCTCTGAAGTTGAAGGCTCAAGGCAGGTTAAAAAATAAAGTAGTTGTTGCAACAATTATGAGTAATTTGGGTTTAGAAGAGTATTTAAAGAAAAATGAAATACTTCTTCTGCGAACGGATGTAGGTGATAAATACGTTTTAGAAAAAATGCTGGATGAAAATGCAATAATTGGTGGTGAACAATCAGGACATATTATATTTCTTGATAGATCTACAACAGGAGACGGAATAATTACCGCATTAGAGACTTTGGAAACGTTGAAATATTTTTCTAAATCGCTTTATGATTTTCTCCGAGAAATACCTAAATATCCCCAACACTTGGAAAACGTGACAGTGAAAGATAAAGCAAAAATCATGAAAGACATTA
>LDZR01000047.1_pt1 | contig 11062 bp, 11 predicted proteins | sample 615371 | NCBI WGS metagenome assembly LDZR01 (sample SAMN03408294, study PRJNA278302) | terrestrial metagenome | isolation source: oil reservoir sample K2 | place: USA: Alaska, North Slope, Kuparuk formation | collected 2013
CCCTGAAGAGTTTCACAAAGCATTCATGAGTAAATTAATGAAAGCCGCATCTTTTGTGGCATAATCTCCATAATTAGGGGGCCAGCCCGCACAATATTTTGAACAATTTACTTTTAATAAGCAGGAATCTTCACCAAAAAGCAAAATATAATATAATCAAGTATAAAAAATGAGGAATGTTTATGCGCATAACTAAATTTGTCACCCCGGAAATTATTTTTGGTGTGGGCGCCTTGGCGCAGATAGGCGAAAGCGCATTACGCTTGGGAGCAACTAAGTTATTCGTGGTAAGCGATCAAGGAGTAGTTTCTTTTGGATGGGTTGAGGAGGCTCTTAAGCACCTTAAGGAAGTGGGGTTGTCCTTTGAAATTTGGTTTGATGTAACACCAAACCCTAAAGATTATGAAGTGCTAAGGGGAACCGAACAGTATCTGGCTTCAGGCTGTGATGCCATCTTGGCCATAGGGGGCGGTAGTCCCATCGATGCCGCTAAAGGTGTAGCGATATTAGCCGCTAACGGAGGAATTATCCAGAACTATGAAGGTATAAACAAGATTACTACCCCTCTTCCTCCACTCATAGCAGTACCTACCACGGCCGGGTCAGGATCTGAGGTCAGCCAGTTTGCCATTATCGTGGACAGCAATCGCAAGGTCAAAATGGCCATTATTTCTAAGTCCCTGGTGCCTGATATAGCCATCATCGATCCTGTAGTGCTACAGACTAAGGACCCCAAACTGACGGCAGCTACAGGCCTAGATGCCTTGAGTCATGCTATAGAATCTTTCGTTTCTCTAGCCGCAACGCCCCTCACCGATGTACATGCCTTAAATGCGATTAATTTGATTGCGCGGCACTTACGCCCCTCGGCGGCCTGCCGGACCAATTTAGAGGCAAAAACGGCGATGGCCATGGCTGCCTTGCAAGCAGGCCTAGCTTTCTCTAATGCCATTTTGGGTGCTACTCATGCCATGGCTCACCAATTAGGTGCTTGGTTGGACCTACCTCATGGGGAGACCAATGCCATACTTTTGCCCTATGTTATGGAATTTAACTTAAACGCATGTCCTGAAAGATTTGCTCGAATAGCCGAAGCCTTAGGGGAACAGGTGCATGGTTTAACCGTCTGGCAAGCTGCAGAAAGGGCTATTCAGGCTGTACAAAAATTGGCTCGCGATCTGGATATTCCAGAGCACATTTCTGTGGAACATATATCAGAAGAGCAACTGACCCTATTGGCGCAGAACGCTCTCAGAGACGCCTGTCTAATTACCAATCCAAGGGATCTCACGGAAAAAGAGTTATATGAATTGTTCAAAAGGGTTCTCAGAGAAGAAGGGGGAAATTCAAGTGTTTAACACCAAGACAAGACTAATAGAAGATTTAACAGGCGTCAGATCTTCTAAACTAAACTATTATATAGAACTAAAAAAACGAAATAAAGAAATATCGATACAAAATAGCCGTCTACAGGTTATACATCAGCTTAGCCGCGATATAAACATCGATATGCCACTAGAAGCGATCTTGGAAAGAGTTTATAAAAATTTACCGTCGGTTATTCTTTGTGACTTTATCGGCCTCATTCTATTGGAAGGGTGCAGACTGCGATTGACAGCAGCTCAACCGTTTTACTGTTCATCTCTGGATATAACCGCGCCCGAGGACTCATTAATATGGAAAATAATTAATAACGAGCAGCAAAAAGTATATTGGGGTCCAGTCACCGAGGAAATTTCATCTTATCTTCCTGCCGCAAGGGATTTGCACTTGCAAAGTGTGATTTTTATCCCCTTACAAGTTAAAAACACTGCTGCGGGAATACTAGTCATAGGCACTAGGGAGAACATGGGATACTCCGAGCCCGAGCTTCAATTCGCTCAACAGTTAGCCGACCACCTGGCTATTTGCATTCAAAATCGCCGACTTTTCGAAGAGGTTGTTAATTCTAAGCGCCACTGGGAGGAAACTTTCCGGGCTATCACCGATCCAATATTCTTAATTGACCAGAAATTTAACGTTTTATTGGACAATGGACGCTTTGATGAGCTGCATCAAAGAGCATTGGAAAAGGGTGCACAGGATAAAAAATGTTATCAGTATCTTTGGGAACGGGACCAAAAATGCGAACCTTGTCTGTTGGAAGAAATGTTCGCTAGCAGGAAATCAGCCTACCAACGTGTTGAACGCTGGGGAAAAGTCATGGAGGTTTATTATTACCCCATGTTGGATAGTGAAAACAGGGTGTACGCTGGCATCTTACACATTAAGGATATAACTAAAAAGGTCCAGATGGAAGCACAGCTAATACAGTCAGCCAAATTGGCGGCAATTGGCGAAATGGCCGCGGGAGTAGCCCATGAACTTAATAGCCCTTTAACGGTAATTATTGGTACCGCTCAGATTTTGCTGAGAGAACTGGGTTTGGATCACCCCGCCTCTAATTTGCTTAAAGACATTGTTACCTGCGGCTTGCGATGCAGGAAAATAATCCAGAACCTGCTGGCCTTTTCCCGGCAAGAGCGGCCCACCTTCGCGCCTGTGGATCTTAATGCGGTGGTGGAGCGAGTGCTCAGCTTGATCAAATACCAACTAAAACGCCACGGTATTCATATATACACCCAGCTAGCTTCCGACTTGCCCCGGGTATTAGCTGATGGTCAACAATTGGACCAGGTACTAATTAATCTAATACTAAACGCACGGGACGCTCTGGAGGGGGTTAATCGAGAAAAGCATATTCGTATCACCACTGGCCAGCGACACAGTGAAGAAGGTCGACATTATGTTGTTGTGGCCGTGGAAGACAACGGACAGGGAATTCCTCCCGAAAACATTGGACGCATTTTCGACCCCTTTTTTACAACTAAGGAACCTGCCCGGGGCAATGGATTAGGACTAAGTGTTAGCTTGGGTATAGCGCAAGCCCACGGCGGTACCATTGAGGTGCAAAGTCGCCTGGGCGAAGGTAGTCTTTTTACATTGGTATTACCGGTAGACAGTGAGAACTTAAGTTAGGCCTAGAATAAAATATACGACCAAAGGCCATGCATCCTGGAGGGATTTCCTTTGCAGTCTCAGGCGAGGATCCTAGTAGTGGACGACGATAGAGAAATTGGCACCTTTTTTAAGCGGCTACTCGAAAGGAAAGGGTATAAAGTAACCGTAGCTTTTGATGGTCGCCAAGCTCGAGCCGTGGTTAAGGCTTCCCCGTTTCATGGAGCCCTGGTTGATCTTAAGCTTCCCGACACCGATGGCCTCTCTTTGCTACAAGAAATAAAAAGCTCTCAACCCTGGTGCGAAGTACTAATAATGACGGGATACAGTACCACACGTACGGCGGTGAAAGCTATACAGTTGGGGGCTTATGATTATATCGAAAAACCCTTTGAAGATATTGCTCAGATCGAGGAGCTTATTGAGAAAGCTCTTCGTTTTGGTGCGGTAGAGAAAGAAAGTAAAATAAGGCTTTCAGCTTCAGAGTGGAGCCATATCGCTTCTCAGCTCGGCATTGTAGTAGGCAGCAGCCAAGTTATGCACAATCTTTTTTCCTTGGCATATAAGATAGCTCGCAAAGAGGTTAACATCCTGATCCAGGGAGAAACCGGGGTAGGAAAAGAAGTGTTAGCCCGCTTTATACATGCGGCGAGCCACCGTGCAGCTTTCCCTTTCGTAGCAGTAAATTGTGGCGCGCTACCGGAGAATATACTGGAAAGTGAGCTTTTTGGCCATGAAAAAGGAGCATTTACCGGTGCAGTCTGGCAACGAAAAGGTATCTTTGAGCTGGCCAACAGGGGAACTCTTTTTCTAGATGAAATCGGAGAAGCAAGTCCTTCTATTCAGGTAAAATTACTCCGTGTATTGGAAACCGGTGAATTCATGCGGGTGGGTGGAGAAAGGCCGGTCAAAACCGACGTGAGGATAATCGCTGCTACCAACGCCGACTTAGAACAAGCTGTGCAGGATAATCTGTTCCGGAAAGACTTATTTTATCGGCTTGACGTTATACGACTGGTGGTTCCTCCCTTACGGGAGCGCAAAGAAGACATTCCTACCCTCATTAATCATTTTTTGCAAGCCTTTAGAAATCAGGAACAACGGCAAAAAATAGAAATATCTCCGGAAGCAGCAGAAATATTGATTAATTATTCCTGGCCAGGAAATGTACGGGAACTGGCCAATGTCATCCGCCAGGCAGCCATTTTGTGTGAAGGAACTTTAATCGAACCCCATCATCTGCCCTCGCGCCTGAGGGCAATGTTACGCCACATATGCCCGGTTAAAACGTTACGGGACGAACAAAAAATTGAGGAAGATCTTATTGGTGGGCTAGAAAAACTAGTAGGCCAAGAAAAATCCTGGCGCATGGCGACAGAAAAAGAGCTGCAAAAAGCTTGGTTCCTGTTAAAAAGTTTAGAAAGAGGCATTTTAGAGAGCATAGCCCAAAAAGGCGTCGTTTGGCCCGCTTTTTTATCACTGGAAGAAATGGAAAAAGAGCTTATAAGACAAGCTGTTATTTATTCCCGGGGCAACCTGTCCTTAGCAGCCAAAGCCCTGGGTATAGGCCGGAGCACCCTATATCGCAAATTAAAAGAAATAGGGGCAGTCATAAATGAGTTTGAATCCATAGATAGTAAAGAGGGTCAGACAGAGGTCGATGGACTGATGAGCCTTAATCGCCCAGGGGCTATTCCCTCCCAAGACTAGTTACCCTTATCCTCGTTTCAGTAACTACTATCATCCAACCTGCTGTCGTCTCTTCCTTTAACTTGCCAGAAGCCACCAGTCGTCTTAACAACTGATTTGCGGCCTCCACGGTCTGTTGCTTTAAACGCAGAACCACAACCTTCAGCCGTTCTGGCGCCTTTAAATAATAAATGGTTCCAAAATCAAGGTCAAAAGTCAAAATAGCCCTTTGGTGTTCCAGGGCATATTTTATAATTTCCTCGTCCGGGCGGGAGATTAAACCACATTCTGCAGCGGTTACTACGTCATAACCCAGAGAGCGCAAAAAGTCCGCTGTCAGAGGCGAAATGTTTTCGTCCGCGAGAAACTTTATCACAACGCAGCCTCCCCCGGAGGCAATTCTTGCTCCTCGTAATTAGCGAGAGAACCGGCGAACCTTAGCGCCGCTTCAATGTCTTCTTTTTGCAGATTTGGGTACGCTTCCCTTATTTTTTCAAAAGAATACCCCGCCGCCACCAGATTAACGATGAGATAAACAGGTATTCTCGTGCCCTTAATGACCGGCTTACCGCACATTATGTGCGGATCTACAATTATTCTCTCCTCAATCATCCGCCTACCCCCTTTTTATTCCTAGAACATAGAAGATTAATTTTGCCCTCTTAATTTTTATTTTAATACTCCATGAGCTATAGCCAAAATAAGTAAGAACTCCAGACCCTAATATTTTGTGTCGCGTTGTTAACCACATACACTGTCTTCTTTAAACACCGCTGCTTAATCATATATTATATATAGCAGTCTCACCTTCTTTCTTAGCCCCCGGCTATGGGAGGAAAGATTCCTATTTCGTCGCGGTCTTTTAATATATAATCGGGCTCCACCCTTCTCCCATTTACAAAGGCCTGCTTTATTTCCTCCGAGGGTATTCCCAGTACTTCATACAGCCTGCCCAGGCTAGTACCAGGCTCAATTTTAAGGGCAAATTCTCCGGCATTAGGGCCGGAAGGATTGTACTTATTAAGCGTAGCATAAAGGCGTACTTTAACACTGATATTCACGTCTCGAAGGCCTCCTCGTAAAAGCAGGGCTGCCGCAGCAGCCCTGCTTTTTATCGTTAGTTATATTTTTATATTTATTCACCGAATACTTTGTCCAGTTCCTCATCAGGCACGTCGTATACGTGATTGTGGGGCGGCAGGGGCTCATACCGCATAAACTCGGGCGGCCGGTCATGGGCTTTGGTAAAGCCGGCAGCTTCGTTGAAGGCGCGCTCTATCTTTAAGATCTCTCTGCCTATAGAAGCCACATCATCTGCTGTCCACGTGGTGCCCAAAACTCCGTTGCAGGTCTCCACCATGCCCTCGAAACCAGTGGGGATGTCCAGAATGGCAAAGGAAATAAACAAGCAATAACCGGTGCTGTCCACAAAGGCCGTAGTAGTCTGGAAGTTTCTAGACAGTTCTGCTTTGCCTCCCGGTATCAGCGGATCAACTTTCCCGCCCACGGAGAGGATTTCCGGAGCTACGGTATAGCCAGCAGTATGGTCGGCTCCCATGGGAGAGGTCATGTAAGTAATACCGACACCTTTAACGGCACGCGGTTCATAAGCCGGCATCCCTTGCCCTTTTACCGCCGGAACCCTTGTTATGCCAAAAGCTTTGCCTGTAAAGGCAGCACCGTTGCCGATTATGTGTCCTAGCGGCGTACCCTTGGCGCATTCCTTCAACAGGTTGATAGCTCCCTGGGCATCTCCGAATTTGACCAGTCCCGCCTCCATGGCCACTCCTAAGGTCACGCCCGCCTCTATGGTGTCTAACCCGCTATCATTACAAATCCATACCAGTTCGGCCACGGCATCTATATCATCTATGCCGCAATTAGCTCCTAAAGCCCATACGGATTCGTATTCCAGGCAGGACACGTGTTCGGAACCATCGGGCCTAGCCCAGATATTCCCGCACTGGATGATACAGCCGGGATGGCAGGGATGCCCTGTGCTGCCGCTACCGTTCCTATTCTTGATGGTCTCAGCAATCGTCTCCCCAGAAATCTTACTTGCTCCTTCAAACCTGCCAGCGCTGAAATTGCGGGTGGGCAATCCCCCAGCTTCGTTTAAAACGTTGATGAGGGCTGCTGTACCATAGCTGTTGAGGGTACCACCAGGTTTGGTTACCCCGTGTTCCCTTAAGGCCTCCACTAGCTTGCGCTGCCCTGTCTTGAAAAGGTCCTGGTCAACCACGGTGACCCCCGGAGCACCGCTAGCGTCTATTATAATGGCTTTAAGGCCTTTAGAACCCATTACCGCCCCTAAGCCCCCGCGCCCGGCATAACGGCTGGGACGGTCGTCCTTATCGTTAAAGCATACACCGGACATGGCCATGCGCTTCTCTCCGGTGGGGCCTGTAGCAATAAAGTCTACGTTGCCGAACCTCTCCTTTATACGTTTGGCGAATTCGTGAAGCCCAATACCCACGAGATCCCCGGCCGGTTCCAGGCTGCCACCGTCTTTGGTGAGGCGCAAGATAAAGAAACTATCTTTTTCCTTAGGCTGTCCTTCAACAATGATAGCTTTAATACCCATTTTGGCTAAACTCTGGGCTGCAGGGGTTCCGGCATTCGCCTCTTTGATCCCCCCGGTAAGGGGCGATTTACCACCCACCGATATGCGCCCGGAGCAGGGTGCGGAAGTACCCGTAACTATACCCGGAGCAAAGATTAATTTGTTATTAGGACCTAGAGGATGACATGTGGCCGGCACCTCATCGTAAACAAGCCTGGAAGTCAACCAACGTCCGCCCATGTTTTTATATTTCTCCGGTACTTCCTCAAATTTTACCGTCCCCTCAGTCATGTTTACTCGAACGAAATATTTCATTGCGGTCTCGCCCCCCATGTCAAGTTTGTCACAAGGTCCATCATAAGAATCGCCCAGTCCTCGGCCCGCCGCGCGGCGATTGCCACCACGGCGGGCCGCAAGCCGGTGATAGAGAGCAGATCTCCACATTGTTACGCCGTCCCACAGCGTGAATCTGCGTGTGCCCATTTTTCCTCCATAGTGCCGCTGCTGAAATCAAATGATAGGAGAGGTGGCCTCTCCTATCATGATCAAGTTTGGCATTAAGTTGAACCTTATACACTATGTGTTTATGCTCATGAAACACGGTCTAGTGATCTTTCATATATTTTTTTCACTAAGCCTTCACTAACCTCCACCGGAGAAACATCAAAAAGGACCTTGCTCATTGGGGAAGTCATTGCATTTTCCACAAGTTTAGATACATCACTTTCCGTAAACCCTAGGTCCTTTAATTTTTCTGGACACCCAATATCGGCGAACCACTGTTCTATTTTCTTTTCGGCATATTCAGCTTCTCCTGGAACACCTTCTAATTCTGGAATTATCGGTGCAAGAAGTTCTGCTGAGAGTTCTGGAAAAACTTTGTAAGTGACATTGAGTATAGCAGGGAATATTGCCGTAAGGCCAATTCCATGTGCAACTTTTGGATTTAATGCACTAAGTGGGTGTTCTAGTGCATGAGTTAAGTGTAATAACCCTATGTCAAATGAGATGCCTGCAAGAACAGAAGCATACATTAACCAATATCTTGCTATAATGTTATCTGGCTCTACGGCTGCTACAGGCACCCATTTGGATATGAGTCTGATTGCCGTTGCTGAAAGAAGCGTGCTGTATGGGTTCCTAGCACGCGTTGTAGCCGCCTCGAAACTGTGATGAAATGCATCTAGGCTTGTTGAAATTGTTTGTTTTTTGGGAAGAGTTAACGTTAGTGCAGGATCTTCTATAGCATACATGGGGTATAAAGCTGGCCCTGCTATTAATGGTTTATAGCCGCCATCTGATTGAGCTACTGCGAACCGATCAACTTCTGATCCGGTCCCATGCGTTGTGTTGATACAAACAATGGGGACTGCATCATAAACCCAAACTATTTTTTCATACATATCTTGAGCAGTTTTTCCCGGATGTTTCAAAAGTGCGGCAGCAGTTTTTGTAGTATCGTGATGGCTACCACCACCGACACTTAGAAGTGCTTTAGCACCAAATTCTTTCGCCATATTAGCTACTTCATCACAGGATGCGTATGTGGGATTAGGTCTTACTTTGTCATACATAGCATATTCTATATTGTTGTTCTCAAATGCGGGTTTAATATACTTTTCCACATTTATCGCTTTCCATACGGTTGCATCTGTAACTATTACTACCCTATCTAGTTGTTTTTCTTTCAGTGCTTTTGCAATGTCATCAATTTTCTTAATGGCACCAATGCCAAAGTATGTTACCGGTCTTGCAGGTTGCACGGTAAACACATGCTCATAATCTAATTTCATAAATTCTTCATATCCTACCATACCTTTCATTTCTTTTACCTCCTTTTTTATCTCGGTCTCAGTTCTTTTGGATTTTGGATGAGTAACAAACAAATCAGGTTGTTACTCCGAACTTTCTACCCACCAGTGGAAAACCGACACTTATTAACACAGTAGCTGTCTACACGGTAATATAACACATCTCATCCCTTTCATTGTCTAAGGAAATGAAAATTTCGTCTACACCATGTCATACTTCAGGGCTCCAAGGTGTCGCCACTGCCCTAAAAACTGCGGCTTGTTTATTTACCTTCTCAAAACCCCTTGCTTTTTCTCACCTCCCTGTCCTCCTCCCCTGATTCGGATAATCTGCAATCTGACGGATTTAGGTTGAAAGCCCTTTATACTGCTTTTCCCAACTTCAACCTTTCCCAAATCAACCCTGTCCTATTACTAGAATATTGCAATATCTGTGCCAACGGCCATACCAAGCGATATATTTACAATATCAATACCCTCGCATTCTCCCACATCTCCAAATATGTATCAATATGATACACAACTAAGCCCTGGAATAGGACAGGAGTCTTAACTTGAAACACTATTCTATAAACAGAAATAACGCCAAAATCTGTTTTAAATGTCTGTTTGATTAAATCTATGGCCACACTATTTAGCCCCCTAAGCAATTTGGAAAATCTCCGTGTAGAACCTATAATAACCTTAGGGGGTGTAATCAATGAGACAATACACTGACGAATTCAAAGAGCAAATCTTGGCTGAATGCCAGGAGGTTGGTAACGTAGCCCTGGTCGCCAGGCGTCACCAAATCTCCGAGAACACCATCTATACTTGGATTAAGAAGATGCGTAAAAACGGCTCTCTAAAACCTCTACCTAAAGCTGAAAAACAACGCCTGGAAGAACTCGAAAAAAGGCTTAAAGCAGTTAGCACCGAAAATGACCGGCTAAAAAGGCTCTTGGCAGAAAAGGAGCTAGAGCTAGCTATTCTTAGAGAACTGAGGGATAGGGTAAACCCTCGCTAGCCGACAAAGTCGCTATAGCAGAAAAATGGATTTCCCAAGGTTATAGCGTTCGCCTTGTTCTCGGCTTTGTCGGTCTTCCCCTCTCTACCTACTATGCTTTCAGAACAAGGCGGACCCAGGAAAAATCTGAACCTCAAGAGGGTGATACTTCTACCAGGGACTTAAAGCGCTCCGGGAGGCCCAGGTCTACTTATTCCTTGAACCGTGAGGGCAGGAAAATATCCGACGAACAGATTAAAGAATACCTGACTGAGCTAGTCTGTGGAGAAGGCTTCCCCTATGGCTACCGCAAGCTTACAGTATGCTTACGGGAAGACTATGGCCTTATCATAAATCACAAGAAGGTTTACCGGCTATGTAAGGAACTGGATATTCTCCTGCCCCAGCGCAAAATTAAAAAAGAAAAACCTCGGGTTTTAGCTAAGAGAGAGGAAGTTACCGGTCCTAATCAGCTCTGGGAAATGGATGTGAAGTACGGCTACATACCGGGGATAGACCAATTTTTCTTCCAGTTATCTCTGTTGGATGTCTTTGACCGTATGGTAATCGATTATCACCTAGGCCTGTCCTGTACTGCTGTTGATGCTTCTAGGGTACTGAAAAATGGACTGAGGAAACGAGGCCTATATAAAGGGGCGAAGATGCCTAAACTTCGTACAGATAATGGACCCCAGTTCGTTGCCAAGAAGTTCCAGGAAACCTGTGAAAAACTAGGAATTATCCATGAGCGCATACCTGTTAAGACACCTAATCTAAATGCCCATATTGAAGCCTTTCATTCTATTCTAGAGACTGAATGCTATAGCCGGTATGAGTTTCAAAGCTTTATGGAGGCATACGCCGAGGTATCCAAGTACATAGAATATTACAACCGGAAAAGGAGGCATGGTAGCCTGGGATATATGAGCCCTGAAGAGTTTCACAAAGCATTCATGAGTAAATTAATGAAAGCCGCATCTTTTGTGGCATAATCTCCATAATTAGGGGGCCAGCCCG
>LDZR01000869.1_pt1 | contig 11057 bp, 4 predicted proteins | sample 615371 | NCBI WGS metagenome assembly LDZR01 (sample SAMN03408294, study PRJNA278302) | terrestrial metagenome | isolation source: oil reservoir sample K2 | place: USA: Alaska, North Slope, Kuparuk formation | collected 2013
TGGAAAAGAAATGATGAAAGCAGAAGTGGAAATGACGATCTTCAATTATTCTATATGGTGCTGGCCTCATTTGAGCGTTATGGCTTCACTTTATGCCCCTGGACCGTATTTAACTTATGGCCAAATAAATCCAAAGTATCCTGGAATGGTAGGATTGTTAGCTGCAGCTGGTGCATTAGAACAAATTGGAATATTCCCAGAAAGAGTTTGGGGAGAGCCAGAAGATCCAACGGTTTTAGAAAAATTGCTTAAATTCATACGAGCCGCCAGTGCTGCTCATAGGTTAAAAGGAGAAAGGTATGGAATGTTTGGTGGAAGACCAATGGGAATGTACACAGCATCTGCCAATGGGGATCAATGGATGAAAGAATTTGGAATTGATGTTGAACAGGTAGACCAATATGCATTAGTTTTAAAAGCCGAAAACATACCATCCCAGAAGAAAAAGAAAGCAAGAGAATGGCTTGAAAAATTAGCAACTGTTAAATATGACGGCAAAAGGCTTACCCCTGAAATATTAGAAAAACAGATAGGATTATATTACGCTGCACTTGAAATTATAAAAGAAGAAGAGCTTGATTTTGTTGGATTCAAAGGACAACCTGAAATGACAAATAATTATGCAACACTAGATATTGCAGAAGCTTTTTTAAACGATCCGTACGATTTTGATGGTTCAAAGGAACCAATTGTAGCTGCAACAGAAACAGATATGGATGGAGCTTTAACGATGGAAATCTTTAAACATATTGCTCTAACTCCTGTACTTTTTGCTGACGTAAGACATTACTTTAAAGAGGAGAATTTATTGGATTTAGCAAACTCTGGACAGCACGCAACATATTTTGCAGGTAAATCTAATAGACCTGAAGAAAATTTGAAAAACGTGATTATACATCCAGAAGATTTTTATTTCCCAGCTGGTGGTGGAGCGGTTAAACACTTTGCAGCTCCGGGAAGAGTCACATTAGCAAGACTTGCAAGACAGGATGGAAATTATGTAATGACGATAGTTCCCGCTGAGTTTGTTGAACTTTCTGAGGAAGAAAAGAAAAGGCTAAGTGAACAAGTGCAAATTGAATGGCCACATGCATATGCTAAATTAGATACTGATATGGATACCTTTTTGGAATATTATCCATGCAACCATACACACGGAGTATATGGAAATTATATAGATGAGTTGGTACATTTTTGTAAGATAAAGGGCATCGATTATCAGATTTTGGATTGAAAAAGCTTCGCATAGATTGATTACACTATAATAAAAATATAAAACGCCTGGGAGGAACTAATTATACAAGAAGTTGTATGAAAATACCAAAGAAATAATGAAACAATTATAATCCCATTGATTGAAAAATTTAATCGGTATTGAGTTATAGCCCCTTAATGGGGCTTAATTTTTTTGTTTGTTATAACATCTTAAGAAACTTGATTATGTATGTAAAATGGTATATCATAGTAGAGAGAATAAAATATAGAACAAAGGCTCATCTGGGCGGGCTGGCGAGAATCAAAATGCCATTAAAGCAATTGTGAGAGTTTATAAATAAAGTGATTTTTATAATTTTAGGGAGTGAAAAAACAACATGTATTACGTTGGTTTTGATATTGGCTCATCGAGTATTCATGTAGCGGTCATTGATGAACAAGGAAAACTAAAATACGTTAAAGAAAGTATTCCACACTTTGGTGTGCCTTTAAAAAGGCTGCCAGAGATATGGGAATCGATAAAGCCTGAACTGGATGAAGAAGTTATATCCACTTCTTTTACCGGAATAGGCGCACAGTTTTTCAACAAGATTTTTCCTAATCTTTTGTTTGATTACGAAAGTGTTACTATTCCCAAAGGTGCTTCATTTCTTGAACCAAATGTTTCTTATGTATTCCACATTGGTGCAAAGGACTCATATTTTTTAAGGCTCGGACATCTTAAAGAAAAGGTAAACCTTTTAGAGTGGTCAGCTAATAGCAAATGTGGTGGGGGTTCAGGAATCTTAGTTGAAAAACAGTTGAAAAGGTTATACTTAAAAAACGATTCTGATTTTTTTAAGTTAGATGATTACTTGCAAAAAATCGAACTTATGAAAAAATTGTATGCACAAGCTGAGAATGAGGTGAAAGATTATAGTGATATTCAGGGCTTCAATGCGAGATGTGGTGTTGTAATTCAATCAGATTTGATACACGAACAAAACGAAGGTGCTGAAAGACCTTTTTTAGTTGCAAAATTGTACTCTACAGTAGCTAGGAATTATAAAAATGATGTGATTGGAGCTAGAGAACTTGATCCATCTCTGGGGGCTATAGTTACGGGCGGTGTTTTTTCAAGTGATTATATTCTAAAAAGTTTCAATATTTTAACCGGTTTAAATGTAAAAAGACCAATGCACCATACAGGGGTTGCAGCAATTGGAATAGCTTTGGAAGCGTTAGAAAAGAAAAACAAATTTGTTATAGATTTTAACCGACTTTCTGAAATTTCTAATTTCACCAAGAGTAAACGTCCCTCTGCTAAACCTCTTTATGCGTTCCTTGATAAAGTTCACAACTATGAGGGAAAAATTGAACAAGTGCAACCTGATGAGGTTAGAGATGTCACTATTGGAGTAGATGGTGGTTCAACTACCACAAAAGCTGCAATTGTGGACGTTGAAACTGGAGCCCTCTTAGACAAAATATATATCAGTACCCATGGCGATCCAGAAAGTGCTCTTAAAGAGGTGTTTAGACACTTAGCCAATAAGTCTAACAATTATAATGTTCTCGGAGTATGTACCACGGGATCAGCCAGAAAATTGTACGAAAGAATTTTAGTGAGTCAAAACAAGAAAGAAGCTTTAGAAGAGGAAGGATACACAGTTTTAGATGGAGCCGTTGATGAAGTCACATGTCACGCTAAAGGAATTAAATTCCACGATGAAAAAATAGATACCATATTTGAAATCGGTGGACAAGATATGAAGTTCACTTCTTTCAAACTAAATGGAGAAGAAGCTACTGATCAGATAAAAGAGGCTAGGATGAATTACTCATGTCAAGCAGGCGCAGGTCAAACATTGGAGAACATGGCCCAACTGTTAGGCTTAGATGTCAAATCGACACTTCAACAAGCGGCATTGAAGGCGGAAAAAGTACCGATTATAGATTCTACATGCGGTGTTTTCATGGAGATGGAAGAAAACCGTTTAATTTCCGAGGGTTTTTCACAAGAAGAGATTGCAGCAGCCATAATAAGATCAACCGCAGCAAGCTATTTTAATAAGTTCGTTGGGGGTCCACAACATGTTCAAAACAAATGTTCTTGTCAAGGTGGACCGGCCTTAGGGAAAGCTTTTCTGGCAGCAATGGCACAAGTTACAAACAAAGATATCTATGCCTATCCCCACAGAGAGTTGTTTGGAGCATGGGGAGCAGGTCTTTTTCTAAGAGAAGAGATATTGAAATTGAAAAAAGAAGGAAAAGAAGTGCGTTCAGCTTTCAGAGGCTTTGAAGTAGTGGATATGAAATTTGAAAAAGAAGAGGTAATGTGTTCAGATTACTTTGGCAAATTGTCCTGTAAGTTAAGAAACTGCAAATTAAAAATCTTTACCATCGGAGGGGAAAAGGTTATAACCGGTGGTTTTTGTCCGAGAGGTAACAGTGAAGGGGCAGAAAGGGTAAAAGTAGATTATGTTGAAATTTTCCATAGATTGTTTGAAAAACATTTTGAAGGTATAAAATACGAACAGTTAAACGAAACAAATGTCGATAATGAAAAAACGGTAGGTATTCACAGAGCAGGAGTAACTTTAGGAGAAATAGGTATTTGGTCTGCTGCATTGTTGAGTAAAGTTGGATTTTTACCAGTATTATCTCCAGTCTCAGATGAAGAAATCGCACAAAGAGGTATTAATATTGCTCCTACAGAGTTTTGTATAGCTATGAAACTCGTCGTAGGCCATGGGGATCTGCTGGCAAAAGATAAAAGGATAAAACATCTGTTTAACCCCTCGGTTATTGAAGAAGTAAGAGATAAGAAACCTATGAGAAAATTTTGCATATATACTGAAGCTGAAGGTTACTTGTTGCAAGACATATTGGGATTAGAAGAAGATAGAGAGATTCTGCCTGTTCTTTACTGGAAAGATAAAGAAAGGTCAGTTCAAGCGATATATGGTGAATTAAAAAGAATTGGTTACAATATTTCTAAAGAAGAGATATTAGAAGCTATCGATTATGCGGATCAAAAGTTAGAAGCGTTCAAAAGCGATTTACACAAACAAGGGGAAAGATTCTTAAACAAATTAGAAAAAAGTGAAGAGATAGGGTATGTAGGATTAGGGAGAGATTATGTGGTACTAGACCCTCAAGCTTCCTCACAATCAGGTTCTATGTTCACCAAACAAAGAGGTATGAATTATATCCCTCAAACTTTCTTGGAAGAGTATTATATAGATATTCCTATAGATGACCTTTCTTTCAACGAATACTGGTATCAAAATTCTCATATCCTTCAAGCATCTATATTCGTGGCAAAACATCCTAAACTATTTCCAATAAGACAGATGAATTTCGCTTGTGGACCAGACTCGGTGAAGTTTTATCATGAAGATGAGATATTCAAAATAGCAGACAAACCGTTTTTGCATTTAGTAACAGATGCACAAACCAACAACGCTCCCTTTGTTACAAGGGCTGAGGCCCACGATCGGGTTGTAAAAAAGAGTAAACCAAAAACGGATTTGGAGTTCAAAGATTTTGTCTTATTCCCAGATGGTCATAAGGACAAATTAAAATTGGGGCAAAGACAGTGGCTCATTCCTTACATGGGTGAAGCAAGTAACCTGGGAAAAGCTGTGTTAAAACATTATGGAATAGAAGCCAAAGTTTTACCAACAGCCACAGTTCAAGCTAAAGAAGCGGCGGATAGGTTTATCACAACGGAAGTTTGCTTCCCGTTAAGGGGTGTCGTTGGTGATGCAATGGCAACCTTGGAAGAAATAGCCAAAGATAAAGGAAAGGATTGGATAAATGACAATACTGTTATTTTTTTACCAACCACTTCTGGTCCATGTCGTTTTGGAAAGTATGGAGAAGTTCTTAAGATTTTTTTACACAAAGAAGGACTAGACAACATTCCTATAATCAGCCCATCTGTTGATACAGGTTACTTACAGATAGAAGCACCAGAACAGTTTAAAACCATTTACCAAAAAGCCGATGCATTAATAAACGTATTTAGGGCAATAAAAATGGCGGATATGACAGATGATTTAATTAGAAGATTCAGACCGTACGCCGATGATTTTATTGATTTCGATGAAACTACCCAAAAACTATGGAAAAATTTACAACAATTACTGATAGAAAAAGGTGGTTCTATAAAATATCTAAAAAGATGGGTGAAAGATGCTATAGATACTTTTACAAGATTATCCCCAAGTGCAAAAGAGCATTCACTGCCTTTAGTATTATATATAGGAGAAATATATTCAAGGCAACATGATCCATACACAGATTATGTAATGCAAAGAATAGAAGAAGAAAGGTTAGAAATAATAAGAGGAACTATTGCTGAATGGTTGGAATATGTTATTTACATTAACGAAAGGAGAAATCCCAACTTACTTTTCAGATTTGTGGATAATTACATGGGCTTCACCGATTGGCGTTTCAAGAAAATTTTCGGGAATTATTCTAAAGACCATGCCGTTTTACCTAAACCTCAAAAAATCATCGATGACATGCAAAATAGTAGAAAGTATCACGGTGATATTGTAGGAGAATCACCTTTAGTAATTGGAATATTTCTAAAATTCTTAAACGGTGAATTAACAAAAGGTAGACAAAAAGTCTCCGGGATTTTCCATGTAGGTCCTTTTACTTGTATGCAAGAAGGAGTAGCGATGGCAAAAATGGATGCCATCGCCAAAGAAGCATCAAAAAGAGATCCTTCGTTAGTTGTCCCGATGGTACATGCTTTTTTCGGTGATTCTGCCAATACGAATCTAGAAGCTGAAATCGCGGCGTTTAGAGAACAATGCTATCTCAAACAAAAATTGACAAAATAAGGACCTACTTTAATTTTTAGTTAAAAAGCCTAAAGTGAAAATCATTCTACTCTAGAAACATCTAAAGTTACTTCTTTTATACCTTTTGTTGTATCTGTTTTAAATAATTCATTTAAAGCTGAAAGTAATTTATTCTCAATTTCAGAAATTTTCTCACTATTTCTAAAATCTTCAGGTTTATAAGTTGAGACTATTAGTCTAAGTGTGTCAAATACCTGCGAAAAAGAATTTTCAACAGTCTTTTTCATATCCGCGTTGGCAACTAATAAGGAATATTCCGTAACAAAAACACGGTTGTTAAGGTTAATTCTAACTGGGTACTCCCCTTTTATAATTTCAACTTTAAAGTCTTGCTGACTTTGAATATACCGGATTTCAGGTTCAAGTGCGCCATAGAATTTGATGTCTGTGTATCCAAGGAATTCAGGATTACGTGGATTTTCTTTAATGGAGTACACATTAACTTGTCCATTTTCAAATCTAGCGTATAAATAGCCATTGGCGATTTTGATACCGTTAATACCATTTAAATTCAAGTTCTCTAGTAGTTTTGGTGAAGTAGGCTCACCTATATCTGCGATGCTCAATCCTTCACTATATCTAAGTATATAAAGATAATTGTCGTGATTAATTACATCTGTAACGTTTCCTGAAATGTCTATTGTGGCAATTTCTTTGGGGTTAGTTGGATCTGTAACCTCATATAATGTCACCCCCATTTCTCCACTTGGAGAGTAGAGATAGACTTTTTCTTGAGGTACGACTCCAGTAGAAAACCTTATTTGAGAAGTAGATTCTCCACCTTTTTGATCCTTTGCTATAATTTTTAAGGTGTAATTTTTCCCCATTTGTAACGAATTAAATTGATAAAAATAGGTATTAATATTTTCAGCTATGAGTTGTTCTCGTTCTGAGTCAGCAGTTAAATATAAGTCAAAGACCAAAGAATCTGCATCGGGATCTTCCGCTTGCCATACGAAGTATACATATGGTTCGGTTAATAGTTGATTTGCAGATGGAGATAAGATTATAGGGCTAGTAGGAGGATTATTTCTTTGAAAAGTATAATTTTCAGAGAAATCATAAACCATGTTGTTTTTAACAACAGCAAATTTCAGATCCAATCCTTCTGAAGGTACAGAACTTAAAATAATAGTATTTTGGTTGGATGTCCTAAAAGGTTCATAAATTCCAGAACTATTTCTTCTATAAACTAAATATTGGTCATAGTCTTGTGGAAGGGTTATGTACAAATCGTTATTAACCCACCTATAATCTATTTGATATTTCAAAGATGATTTTTTTAGTTTTATTTCGTTTAGTGTTTTATCTTCATTCACAAATAATTCTGGGTTGTTATAATAGTAATATGCGACACCTAAATCATCGATTGCCATAATATTTAGTTGATAGGTTCCTTCTTCTATGGACGTTAATTCTATACTTTCTCCAACGGGGAAAGATGCTTCGTAAGTATTGGCCCCAATCAATTCAACTTTTATTTCGTTATAAGGTTCTTGCAGATCTCCTGATTTTACTATTTCATAGTTAATAGTTAAGTTATAATTTCTACCAAAAAACAACAGAGAAAATAATATCACGATACCAAGTATAGCGATCGCAACAATAGTTGTTATTATAATTAATCTTTCTCTGTTTTGTGGTGGTTTCTGTTCTTCTTGGTTAATTAAGCTGTCGTATTCTAATTTATTTTCATTCTTATTTTCCGAACTGTTCTGATCAGCCATTTCTATCCCTCCAAAGATAATTATATTATACTATTGAACTGCTACTCTATAAGAATCAAAATCTCATTCTTAAAATGATTATATTTCTAAAATCTCTGATTAGGCGGATCATTTTTTGATTTTGAAATTTATTCACTTTTATTTCCTTTGGCAATAATTTTGTATAACTCTATGTATGTTTCTAAAGGAATATCTTCTGGTCGACAGGATGGATCAATTTGAACTTCCATTAAATATTTTTCCGTATCGGGTATTATCTCCTTTAGATTGTTTTTTATAGTTTTCCTTCTTTTAGAAAAACAAATATGAACAAACTTCATGAAATCTTTTGGATCTATTTCTTTTACATACTTATACACAGGATTGAACTTTAATATTACTGAATCAACTTTTGGAATCGGTATGAAATTATTCTTAGATACATCCATGATTTTTTCAACGGTGCAGTAAGTTTGAACGAATATACTTAAAGGGCTGTAACTTTTTTTGATTTTGCCATCAACCGTTGCCCAAACTCTTTTTGAAACATAAAAATAGCGTATTCGAATTTAGGTGATTCTATAAATATCTTTTCTAAAATTTTTGAAGATATATAATATGGGATGTTTGCGATATATTTCAATTTTGAAATACCTTTGAATTTAGAAAGGTCTGTGTTTAGAAAATCTTCAAAATGTATTTCCACATTTTTTGAACCTTCAAACCTTTCTTCTAATAATGGTTTAAATCTTTCATCAATTTCAAAAGTTATTACTTTTTTTGCTTTCTTTGATATCTCTTCTGTGAGAATTCCATTGCCGGTTCCAATTTCTATTATTACGTCATTTTCATCGATTTCACTTTTTCTAACTATTTCATGAGCAACATTAGAGTTAGATAAGAAATTTTGACCTAACCCTTTTTTTAATCTGATATCGTACTTCTTAAGCCATTCAGAAGTTTTCAAACAAATTTCACCTTTCTTGTTTTATTAAAACAGACCAGATACATTTTCGTATGTATCGATGCCAGCGTTAATAAAGCTCATAAATGTTTGTACGGTGCTCATAACTTCAACGATGTTGGTAAGTGTGTTTTTTGGAATGTAGATAATATCTTTTGGTTTTACTTCTGGGTTCATACCAGTTTTTATTGGTGATGCATTTATTATTCCAGATAAATCTAAAGTTACAGGTGGATTTTCTGGACCGTCTTTGAATAAGTATACAGTTGTTAATTGAGCCGATTTAGAGGCGTTGCCAGCTTTGAGTATAGCATCTAGCACGGTCATGCCTGCATTGTATGGGATAATACCTGGTCTTACTACTTCTCCAAAGACGTAAACAACTTGCTCTTCTGCTGGTGGTACGTAGACTATGGATCCAGGGTTGACGAGTACATTTCTTAGTGAATCTATGTCTTTTATATCGACTTTTATTTCTTCGTTATTTTTGGTGTAGATGAAAACACTCTCTTGGTTTTTCCAATCGATAGCGGAGCTAGAAAGGATCTCAACCAAGCTCATGGGGACATCTGTCCTTAGACTTTTTGGAGAAACATTTCCCAAAACAGCAATGTATGAACTACTTACTTCTGGTTGAACTACAACGTAAGAACCTTTAGGGACCTCAAACATTAAATTGTTTAACAATTCTTCAGAATTTATCGTTTTTATCTTTTCATTGTTTTGGTAGATTGTAATTAAACCTGTATCTACGGGAGAGAATCCATTTACCGACGAGAAGACATCTATTAACCTTACGTTTTGTTGTTGAATAACTTGTGTTTCTCCTGCCTTGTAAACGATAACTTGATCTGGAGCGATTTTTGAAATTTCTACAAAGACTTTGCCTACTAGTGGAATATTTTTTAGAATGTCAGATTCATTCGCTGTTAAAGTTCCGCTCTTTTCACCGATTTGATATCTAACTTCGTAGGATTCGTTCAAATTAAACGGTAGTAGTAACTCGTACAAACTTTCTCCTTGGTTGTAGGTTATAGCCTCCGAGAATTCTCCAAATATATATGCCATTCTTAATTCTGTGTCGGCTATTATCGTTGAGCCAGAACTCGGTAAAACATCTTTCAACATAGTTAAGTTATTGGGATCAACGGTTAAACTTTTTGTACTTCCAGTATTATCTACTATTACCAAGTTACCTGAAAAATTAGTACTGAAGCCACCAGCTAATCCGACTATCTTATCCATGCTTATTTTTTCGTTTGGCAAAAATTCAACCTTTCCTGTTGTATTGAATGCCCCACTTAGGTAAACATAGTTTCTTTTAGTTGTGATTTGGATAAAATCATCTTTTTTTAGGTCGAAATTCAAATCGACGGGTTGGTTGTTTACCAGAATTTGTTCAACATTTTCTTCACTTATACCAACTTTAGTTAAGAGTGTTCTGACGTTCATTCTTTCTTGTTTTTCAAAGTCAACTCTTTTTGAAATTTCTTGTGAACTTACGTATACATAATTTTCGTATTTGTTTATTATCACTGTATCTCCTGGTTGTAAGAGAAAATCATCTCCCTGAGTAATTTTTTGTAAAGACACTTTGTACGTTTGTCCCCCTCTTACAAGAGTTATTTCATCATTTACTTGGTTTAAAGGTAAGTTTATATCAGAAGCAGAGGAAATCAAAGTTATTACAGATTTTATTCCCATACCTTCAAAATATTCTAATGAAGCTGATCCGAAATCAGAAAAAACAAGAACGTTATTTGTATAGTTGTAAGGGATGATTACTGTGTCACCTGGTTGTAAGGAATAATCCTCTTTTTTTACTATTTCATCGAATAGTATTTCTTGAATTTTAGCCTCTCTAACAATCAATATTTTAGATGGCATCTTATTAGTGGGAATATTCATAGAAGAGATGACGGTTTTCAACGTCAAACCTTCATAATAATCTAATGAGGAGGTACCAAAGTCTGAAAAGACAGTGACTCTATTGGTATAATCGTATGGGAAGAGGACAAAGTAATTTTCATATATATAAGGATCTTCACCTGCTTCCCCACTCTTGATCCATTCAATATTAACTTTTTGTTCCTTTCCATCGGGAGATTTGATCAACGCGTACGAGGATTTAGTAATATCTTTTATCCCACCAGCTAAGCCGATTAGATCTGAAAGTTTAATCTTTTCGTTTTTTATGTCAATAACACCATTTATATTAGTATTTCCTAAAACGGTTACTGAAAACGGGGCGTACTGAGTGATTCCAACCGTAACTTTATTAGTTTTTATATAACTTTCCATTTTAATCGA
>LDZR01000048.1_pt1 | contig 10984 bp, 10 predicted proteins | sample 615371 | NCBI WGS metagenome assembly LDZR01 (sample SAMN03408294, study PRJNA278302) | terrestrial metagenome | isolation source: oil reservoir sample K2 | place: USA: Alaska, North Slope, Kuparuk formation | collected 2013
GCATCTTCCTGAAGGAACCTGATGTTCAGTCCTCTTTGTTGGGCCTTTTCCTTTGCGACCTCAAGCATCTCTTCGTGAAGGTCTAAGCCAATAACATCATAGCCCCTCTCTGCGAGCTCAAGGGTTGGAATCCCCGTTCCACAGGCCAAATCGAGGATTCGCTTTACTTCTCGCTTTGCATCGTTTTTGAATATTTCCTCAACAAAGTCGATCTCCATCTTAACTCTCTCAGCCCTTTTTCGATAGATGGCATCGTAATACTCCGCCAAGACCGTGTAGAGCTCGTGCATAGGAGCCACCTTAGATTATTGAGGTTTATTTCTTTTAAAATATTGCTCGCTTATCTTGATCCTTAATAGGACAAGATCGTTGTTTGCTGAATGACTCTAGGAATTGAAACTTTGATTATTCCACAAAAGTATCAAAAGAAGAAAGAAGTTAAAGAAAGCAAATTAAACTTTTACCCCATTTATGTATACTGAATCCACATGTAGACTTTCATCTAGAATCGCTAAATCTGCTAAATATCCTGGTAATATTGCCCCAACTTTACGAATCCCTATAGCGTTTGCAGGGTTGTATGTCATGGTTCTAATCGCATCCTTTAAAGGAACTCCAATTTCGACAAGATTTCTTAATGCTTTGTCCATAGTGAGAGTGCTCCCCGCGAGAGTTCCATCTTTTAGCCTGCAGACTCCTCCCTTAACAATTACCTCCAACCCACCCAACGAATATTTCCCATCTGGGAAGTCTGTTGCAATTATTGAATCTGTAATTGTGACGATTCTCTCTATTCCAGCATGTTTTATAGTGAAGTGGATAATTGTGGGAGAGATATGGATGAGGTCACATATGAGTTCTAGATATACTTGAGGACTTTCGAGAGCGGCAATAATAACCCCTGGCTCTCTGTGGTTAATAGGCCTCATAGCATTGTATAAATGACTTGCCCTGTTGGCTCCAGAATATATAGCAGCTTTTGCTTCTTCGTAAGTTGCGTTTGTGTGTCCTAAAGAGATATATATTCCAAGATTCCTTGCGTACTGTATAAACTCTAGCGCCCCCTCAACCTCCGGTGCGATCGTTATAGTTTTGATATTTCCTCCAGAGACTTCCCAGTATTCTTTGAGTTCTTGAATGCTGGGAGGGCGTATAAACTCTGCATTCTGTGCTCCTTTTTTTTCCTTGCTTATATATGGTCCCTCTAAGTGAAGCCCTCCAATCTTTGCTCCTGTGAGCTGATCCTTTTGGTAGTTGATTGTGTTTTTTATCGATTTAGATGCAACTAAAAGGACTTCATGAGCTGCCGTCACAGTAGTAGGGAGGAATAATGTCACACCATGTGTCATGTATTTCTCACTCATTTTAATCAATGCTTCTTCAACTTCCTGTTCTGAGCCATTCATGGCACTGTAGGTAACATCAAGACCCCCTATCCCATGGGTGTGTATGTCAATAAAGCCAGGACTAATTATTTTTCCTTCTAAATCTTCACCATCTGGATTTTTTCCCCTATAAACCTTTTTTATTACTCCATTCTCAATTTCTACAGTTCCTGGATAAATCTCCTCAAAAGGAGTAATAATTCGAGCATTGGTTAGGATTGTCTTTGACATCTTCTCATCCCCTACAAATATTTTAGACGGTTTTTGTATCGTTCAATAACTTTAATGTTATGTTCTTGAGCTCCTGGTAAATGAGCACTTAGGAATACTGGGGGTTCAACTCCTTTTTCGACTAATTTTTTAATTGCTAAAGCTACAATCGTCTGAGCTATAAATGCTACAATAATAGTAGATACTGGGAAAATTTTCATTTGAAATCCCGGAATTTCTAATGCAGCATCCCCTCTAGGCACTTTGTTGTCTATAACTATATCTGCAACTTCGAAAAGTCTCTTGTTATACTTGTTTTTTGGCGTTAAACTCTTGGAGTATTCAACAGAAGTTATGGCGATAACTGGACATCCGAGAGATTTAGCTTTTATGGCAGCTTCAACAGGAAATGTATTCGTTCCCGAGCTTGAAACTACTAGCACAACGTCACCTTTTTGGACTTGCATTGCTTTTAGAATTATTTCTGCGTATCCCTCTACGTGTTCCATTTCCGTTGACTTCAAGGCTCCATGATAAACGTTTATATCTGTGTTCATTATTGGGTTTACAGGAACTAAGCCTCCGGCTCTATAGGAGAGCTCCTCTCCGATTATTGCTGAGTGTCCTGCCCCAATCACGTGTAGAATTCCTCCGTTTTCCAAAGATTCAGCCAATACTTGAGATGCTTTTTCAATGTTTTCTCTCTCTTCCTCCTTTACTTTTTTTAGCAAAAAATTAACAATCGAATACGTTTCATCCAAAATCTCCACGATATCCACCTCCCAATTATTATTCCACAACAGCTTTGGATAAACCCTTTGGAAAATCTACCGGTGTTCCCCTATACACTCCTAACCAATAGGATAAAAGTTGAATGAGTAAGGTAGATGCTAAAGCGTAAGTTACTGGGTCTTCTTGTGTTATTTCTACCATTGATATATATTCTAGCTTCTTGTGCTCTTCATAAGTTTCACCAATAACAACAAGCTTACAATTGTTGTTGTAGAACATTTCAAATCTTTGGAGGAAACGTTCTTTTCCAAGCCTTTCATATGGGGATATCACAATATTGTACATTTCCTCGGAAAGCGCAGCGCTTGGTCCATGTAGGTACTCCTCAAGTTCAAGGGGTTCTGCATGTGAATAAGCCACTTCTTTAAGCTTAAGTGCTCCTTCTATGGCTACTGGATACGTTATTCCAGCTGAGATTATGTATCCACCCCTGCAATGGCATAGATTTTTGGCTGTGTTTTGTGCCCATCTCTCTTGGTTATTAAGTAGATTTGGTATTTCATCTGCAAAGATTGAAATTGCTGATAACTTCTCTTCTCTTTCTTTTGTAGTTAAGAATCCAAGTTTTACTCTTACTTGAGATGCCAGTAGATGCAAAATTGCTAGAGTGTTGGTGAAGCTCTTTGTTGCTGGAATTGCAAGTTCGTATCCTGTCAATAGTGGGATAGTCACGTGTGAATACTCTCTTATTTTACCAAAAGGATTATTAGTAATAGATATTATATTTGCCCCAGTCGTTTTTCCTTTCTTTACTGCTTCAATAACATCCCAAGTAATTCCTGATTGAGTTATTGCGATAATTGTATGGTCGCTTTCTAGTGACGAAGTGTAGTATAGCAAAAATTCAAACGCAGACATCACTGATATATTCAACTCCGGAAGGAGATATTGCAACATTATGCCTGCATTTAGTGATGATCCATTTCCTATTACATATATTCGTTTGGAGTTAGCAATAATATCTGCGGCAGCTTCTATTGTTTCGTGATTTCTAAAAGCATAAGCTCGTTTTAAAGCGTAAAGCGTTTCAGAAATTTCATTTCTCATAAAATGTTCTGGTACTTGAACCCTTCTTTTTACAGCACTTTCGGGAAGGGATTGCTTAGTAGATGACCAAAACACTATAGAGTTAGGAGGTATTGTATATGCTTCAATTCCCAAAGCAGAGATTATTCCTGAGGAAGTCGTTAGAAGGATTTTATTTTGATCTTGAGACATGAACAGGGGTCTATATGAAGAAAATGACACAACTTTTGGATTTTTTGGATTATGCTCATAACAAACAAACGAGAAGTATTGATTTTTGGAAGCAACTTTTAATCCTTGTAGTGAGAAACAGGAGTTGCAGATATGTTGTAGACTATCTAGGGCATTTCTAGCGTCTCCATTTAACAGACCTTCAAATGATATTATCGTTTCTTCTTGTGCATCCCTGTGCGGAATGATAAAATTGGATTGGATACCTGTTTCATAGCGGTTAGTGTTAATCAAAATCCCTTTTATGTTATCAGTTATAACTGATCTTTTATAATTTTGAGTGTCAAATTGATGTCTTTTTATTGAGGAAGCAGACCATGTGATGATATCAAAACCGGGTTTTAACAAATCTACAATCTTATCCAAAATTCTTGATGCCTCGTTTTGGGAATAATTAAGGAGTAATAGGATCGTTCCTATCATATGACCACCTTTTATATGGACACCAATTATTCTTTTTAGGTATCCTCAAAAGGCAGAACGTCCTCTAATAGATGTATTAGTTCGTTTATTGCATCTTTTTCATCTTCTCCCTCAGCAATAATTTTAATCTCGTCTCCATAGTCAATCCCTAAGGCTAAAAGCTGGAGAATATTTTTTGCATCTGCAGTATTCCCTTCTTTTGAGACAGTAATTTTTGACTTGAATTTTTTTGCAGTTTCTACAAAGATTGCTGCAGGTCTTGCATGAAGTCCAGATTTGTTTTTTAATTTAACCGTCACTTCAATCATTCACTATCACCTTTATTTTAAGTGAGTTTTCTTTCCAAGAGTTTTCTAATATTCAATTTAAGTGGAGTCTATATATATTTTTTGGTTATCTAGGAGTTTCTGTAAGCTTATTTGGGATAAACAGCCAAGATTTTAGTTTTTTTGCCAAATAGGGAGAGATAGTTATCATTTGCAACATTTCATGAAAATGTATCCCAGCGCTCTATTGATAGAAGTTTGTATAATGTGAGTGTCTTACTGGAGATATAACACCATCTTTGGTGGTAATATAACTGATAAATATTACTGAAAATAGTTTAGATTCACTAACAGATGAGCAAATTTCGTAAGCATAGTAAACATTAAAAGAATTTAATCACCAACTCATGTGGTGATAAAACTATGATAGAGACACTTAGCTTGGAAGGGATTAAGACGAATGTTGAAGTATCAAAATGGGAAGAAGCTGTGAAGATTGCCGGAGAAATTCTATACAAAAACGGTAAAGTAACAAGAGATTATATTACAGGAATGGTGAACACTATTAAGAAATTAGGTCCGTATGCCGTTATTGCTCCAGGGGTTGCTCTACCCCATGCTCGTCCAGAAGACGGTGCCCTCGAAGTTGGAATAAGCATCGTTGTACTTAAAAGACCACTGAACTTTGGGTCTCCTAATGATCCTGTGAAAGTCATAATAGCGTTCTCTGCTCCGGATAAGAAATCTCATGTTCAATTACTCCAAGAATTAGCTGTGTTGTTATCTAATGATGACTTCAGGGAGAAACTAGCAAATGCAGAAACTCCTCAGGAAGTAATTGAGATTATCAAATCATTCAAGTCCGAAAAAACTGAAAAAGAGTATTAAAATTTGGAATCAAGCTCACCAAGGAATATTCTCTCCAAGATACTCTTTCAAGAATTCTCTAACTTTCTCTCTTACCTCTTGGCCATTTTCCAAGGTGAGTACTTCTTTTGCAAGCCTCTTGGATCTTTCGAGCGGAATGTTTTGTATTATCCACTTAATAAGAGGGATAGACGTTGGAGAGACGCTCAGTTCATTTATGCCAAGTCCCACAAGTATTGGAACAGCTAAAGGATTACTTGCAAGTTCTCCGCATACATCAACAGGTATTCTCTTTTTTTGTGCATGTTTTGTAATTTCACTAATTGCTCTTAGTACTGCTGGATGCATATCATCATATATGTGGGACACTTCTTCATTTGTTCTATCCACTGCAAAAAGATATTGTGTTAAGTCATTTGTGCCTATACTCAAGAAGTCAACTTCCTTGATTATCTTATCTAACAGAAAAAGAGTGGAGGGCACTTCAACCATTATCCCAAATTCTATATTCTCTTTTGCTTTGGGGGATATCTTTTTAATTTCTTCTTTTAACAGTCTAATTTCTTCAATCGTACTCACCATAGGAGCCATAACTCGGATGTTTTTTTGTTTTGATGATGCCATAACAATTGCTTGCAATTGAGATTTTAACAGTCCACGGTATTTTAGGAGGTATCTTATCCCTCTAAGACCCAAAAAGGGATTGTTTTCTTTTGGAGATGAAAGATAGGGCAGGGGTTTATCCCCACCAACATCAAGAAGCCTAATTGTTAGTGGTTTTTCTTCAAGTTTGTTTGCTAATTTTTCTAGTATTCTAGAAAACTCTTCAGAGGAGGGAAGAGTTTGGCGCGAGAGATAGTAAAATTCGGTTCTGAATAACCCAACTCCATCGCACCCGTTTATTAGGGCAGTATTGAGATCGTCTTCACTTCCAATATTTGCAGTAACTAGGACTTTATACCCATCTGTTGTTATTGCGTGTTTATCCTTCGCACGTTCGAACAGTTGGATAAGTTTCGTGAAAGTTTTCTTTTTTGCATTGTATAGTTCAACTGTGTTTTTGTCAGGATTAATAAGAACTTCCCCCGAAAATCCGTCAACTATGATAAGGTCTCCATTTTTCACTAGCTCTGTAACATTTTTAGCTCCAAAGATAGCTGGTATACCAAGATTTCTGGCAATTATGGCAACATGAGAAGTGTAGCTTCCCCTTTCGGAGACTATCCCAGCAATCCCTTGATTCTTATATCTTAACAATTGTGAGGGTTGGATTTCTTTTATAACAATTATTGATCCTTTTTTAACGTGCTCTATATTCTTCTGTGTTAGATTTTCCAACAGAGTATTCTTTATGTCTATTAAGTCATTAACTCTGAGTTGAATCAAAGAAGATCCAGATGCTGTTAAAAGTTTCACATATTTGTCTATTACCGAATTTATAGCTGCCACTGCTCCGCGTCCTTTCTCAACTTCTTCGAGAGCTTCACTAACAATGGCATCCACCATAAGCTTGTGAGCCTTTAGGATGTCGGCTACTTCGGGGGGTTCACGTGCTATAAATTCATCAAGCAGTTCAATAGTATTTTTTTTGGCATTTAAAATTGCACTCTTGGCGTCTTCTCCTGTAATTTCTGTAGTTGTTTGGATTACTGGCTGTATAACTATGGCTTCTCCAATACCTATTCCTCCTGAAACTGGGATTCCTTTAATAATTTGCATTGTTTATCACCTCATAATTTGCTATGGTCTCCTTAAATGCAGAAATTACATCATTTGGGGTTTTCGCATGTTTTAACTTCTTTTGAAGGGTTGTAGTGGATAAAAGCCTTCCAATCTCTTTTAGGAGTTCAAGATGCTCAGATTTTGTAGGCGCTGAAAATGCTATTATGACTTTCACAGGATCATTAGGAGAGTCAAAATCTATAGGGCTACGAAGCACTACAATGCTTATTCCAAGTTCAAGAGCTCCATTCTCTGGGCGGGCATGTGGTAAAGCAATCCCAGGAGCAATAACGGCATACGGACCAAGACGTTTTGTAGTTTTTATCATTCCTTCAATATATTCGTGTGAAACTTTCCCTAGGTTGTATAAAATTTCTCCGGCAATCTTCACAGCTTCTTCCCAATTTTTTACCTCTACATTAATAGCAATTGCATTAACATCTATGTTCTCTATAAGTTTCTTGAGTATAAGTATATTCATTCTGTTCACCCTCTTTTTTGAAAGCTTATTTGAAGGAGTTCTGGAATTTCATTGGGCTTGAATTTTTCATGTGTTCTCTCAGATAAAATCTCTTCCACGATTTTCAGTATTTTTTGAGGATTCTCCTCTATATGGAATACTAGTGTTTTCCCTCTTCCCCTGCCCATACCTTTTTCTCTAGAAGTAATTAGCCCGATACTTTCTATCTTGGGGGTTATATAATGCATTACATGTCTCATGCTCCTTGGTCTCCAGTTCAACTCTTCACAGATAAGTTTATAGACCTGATAAAGTTCCCCTGTAACTGGAAGAATACTTGAAGCTTCTAAAAATGAGATTGACCAGAGTACTACTAGCTGGTGATTGCTGAGGGATTTGACCACCTGGATGAGAATGTCGTTATCCACAATTTTAACTGCCTCTTCTATCAACTCTTTTGTAATCTTTTCCTTAGCCATTAATGCAGCTTCTACTAGCACTCTAAAACCCCATCTCAAATCCCTCTCATTTTTCTGTATAAGTTCTGCCAAGTATCTTATTGATTCCTTACTGAAACTAGAGGGATCCAATGCATGGTCAGCTCTATCAAGAAGAATTTGGTAAAGTTCATCCGTGTTGTATTCTCTAAAGTATATTGGTTTTGGGGTAAATTTAGCCATCGTTGCATGTTCTATTTTTTCTACTATATTGCTCATATTTGATATCATTATTAGCAAAGGAGCATCCTTATCCAGCAACTCGTCTAATCGCGACATTCTATATATTAATGCATTCATTGGATCTTCTTTGTCTTTGTACGTTTTCTTTAACTTATCTATTTCATCAAAAACAAAGATATATCTCTGATTCTCCATTTTCAAATGTTTTGTAAGAGTATCTACTGCTTCAGCAACCCCAAAGCCTCTATTTGGGAAATTCACATCTAACTCATGCAATAAGGCCACGACCGTTTGGTAATATGTTTTATCTTTACAGTTGATATAAATCATTTTGGAGTTGATTCCATTCTCTCTTGTAAACTCATTGTAGTTTTTTGCTACTAACTTTATTGCATGGGTTTTTCCTGTACCTGGAGGACCGTGGATTAATAGATTTCCGGGGTGTAATCCACTTAGAAATCGCCCAAGGTGCTTAGTTATCTGTGTAATTTCCTCATCTCTAAATAGAAGATACTCTGGAAGATAGCTCTCATTAAGAACTGAAGGATTGATAAGAATAGTCTTTTTTTCCATTTCTTCGCGAAGTATCTCCTTAAGGTTCAAAGGCATATTCATGATAACCACCCTATATAATGTTTATCATATGTATTATTTAAACATTGTCATAGATGTATCCTACAAAAATTGCGGATTTTGCTGATATGATTTAAGAAATAATGAAATTTTAGTCCATAAATTTTACATATTAACATCTTGCAGACATATCCATCGTTTGTAATACTTCACTATGTAATAAATAAAAAAGTTGTTTAAGGGGCTTTTCTTCAATGTAACCAACAAGTAACCCTTTCTGAAGGGAATCTTGGGAGTTACAAATGATAATGTCCTCTCCCATATAGGTTAAAATAAGGCTCTAAGGGCTTTAAAATGCAAATACCGGTGGAAGATAGCTAGAATAACCAAAAAATATATAAATATCTGTTTATTTATAGAATCTTGGTGATTCCCATGGTCGCCTTTATGGATTTTTTGACTTGGGTTGGTACTAATATACTTGGACAACCGGCAGTGTTGCTTGGAATTGTTGCATTCGTTGGATTAATTCTCCAAAAAAAGCCGTTCAGTGAAACTTTAGTAGGAACTGCAAAGGTAATGATTGGTGTCGTCATGATGCTTGCGGGTGCAGGTCTTTTTGTAGATGAGCTTGTGAACTTTCAATCATTGATAACAGCAGCAACCGGCGTTTCTCCGAAGTATCCTCCCAATTATGTTCCTTTAAATGACCTAATAGCTCAATATGGCAGTTATGCTGCAGTTATCATGACAGTAGCCTTTATTCTACACCTAATACTTGTAAGAATTATCCCAAAATTCCGCCATGTATATCTAACAGGGCACTTAATGTGGTGGGTCTCATTATTGGTTGTTGCAGTGATTTTGACTATGAATCCGAATGCTAGTGCAAGACAAATTATTGGAATTGGAGCGGTAGTTATGGCTATCTACTGGACAATCCAGCCTGCATATATCCATCATGCAATGAGAGATGTTATTGGGTCTGATGCAATTGGGTATGCTCATACATCCTCGTTAGTGGCCTTGATAAGCTATCATGTAGGAAAATACATTGGAAAGCCAGAAGAGAGCACTGAGGAAATAAAGCTTCCAAAATCTCTTTCATTCTTAAAAGATTATGCTGTAAGCACTGCAGTTATCCTGGGTCTCATAATGGTGGTGGCGGCAATAGTAGGTTATGTAAAAGCTCCGGATACAATAACCAGTCTTGCTGGAGACTTAAATCCAATCATATGGGCGATTCTAAGAGGTGTATACTTTGCAGCAGCAATAGTAGTGTTGCTCACTGGTGTTAAGATGTTCGTTGGAGAAATAGTGCCAGCATTCAAAGGTATTTCAGAGAAGGTAATACCTGGAGCGATTCCTGCTGTAGATGCTCCGGTAGTCTTCCCATATGCACCCACAGCGGTTATAATAGGATTCCTAAGCGGCCTGGGCGTATTCCTACTGATGATGGGACTCTTTATAGCTGTAGGGTTTGCCGTCATAGTTCCTCCAATGATCATGTTGTTCTTCCCTGGAGGTGCAGCAGCAGTCTTTGGTAACAAAACTGGTGGATGGAAAGGAGCAGTGTTTGCTGGAGCACTTAACGGACTTATTTTAGCAATAGGCCAAGCTGTAACTTTACAGTTCCTAACATACGGTACAGAGCTTGCCACACTTGGAGATCCAGATTGGTACGCAATAGTTGGAATACTCAAAGTAATATTGGCGGCAATATTTTAGTTTTGTTACCAAAATACTTTTTAATTTCTTTAAACTTTTTTAAATTATAATCGTGGGGGGCGGAATAATGGTGAAATATAAGCTGGATAGACCTCTTAAAATACTAACAGTATGTGGAGTGGGTCAGGGGAGTTCTTTGATAATGAGAATGTTTGTTGAAGATGTTTTGAAGGAATTGCAAATCCCAGCAAAGGTGGAACACACAGAACTTCTAACTGCAAAATCTAGTGATGCAGATGTAATAATAGCTTCGATACTTCACGCAGAAGAATTTGAAGGTTCTACAAAAATAATAATAGGACTAAAGAATTTAGTAGACAAGAACGAAATAAGAAAGAAAATCCTAGATGCTTTGTCTAAGAGAGGAATAATTGAACTCGATTGAATTTTGATTTTTTAAGCAGATATTAACCTTGGGTTCCATTTAGACTCTTTATATCTTCCGTTTTGCATTTTTGAGTATTTTTCCTTAACAAAAAATTATCAACAAGTTTTAGATTCTATTTTTAAAAACTGTTGAGGAACCCTAGCTAAAAAGTTATTAACCTCTTAGCCGAATGTTAAATGGTGGTGTAAAATGGGAGTTGAAGAGCACAAAGCCAAAGCACCCAAAAAGTTCAA
>LDZR01002000.1_pt1 | contig 10975 bp, 3 predicted proteins | sample 615371 | NCBI WGS metagenome assembly LDZR01 (sample SAMN03408294, study PRJNA278302) | terrestrial metagenome | isolation source: oil reservoir sample K2 | place: USA: Alaska, North Slope, Kuparuk formation | collected 2013
CCTTCTGATTAATTTCTTGCCCCGCAGGGAAAATTTCCTCTCCCTCTGCATTAACCAGCGGCTGCGCAAGAATCTTTCCGTAAATTTCATCTGTTAGTATATTCATCTTCATTTCCACAAGGTCTATCAACTTCCCATCAATCTCAATAGCTACAGGATTAGCATCTATTATAGAAACTAGCGCCTCAGGAGTATCTATCCTATAGCCCTTCTCAAATAATATATTTTCACCATCTATTACAGGAGACGTAAGCGTTCCTCCCAATGCATCCGTCAGGAGTCTCTCTCTGAGCCTTTCCTTCAATGATACCCTTTCAACCCTTCTCCAAACCTTGATTTCTTTAATCCTTCTATTACGGATAAGCTCTATATGTTCATCAGTTATAAGCAAATTGGATGGCAATACTTCAACTCCCGTGTCAGGGTCAACAACAGGCTCAGCAGTTATTTCGCCAAGTATTTCCTTAAATACACTCTCGTCCTTTATGGAAATCTGCCTGACGCCACTGTCTATTATCTTATTCAACAAACTGCGCGTCAAAACTTCTCCTTCATCTGCTAATAAGTTACCCTCAAGGTCAAAGACAGGCTCAGCAAGAGATTTATTCAGAACTTTTTGATAAAACTCTAACTCACCAAATATCATACGCACATGTGAACCATCTTCTTCTTCCACCACAACCTCCTTAATCGAGCAGTCTGAAGAGCTTAAGAAAGCTACAGTGTCTTCATCCAATACATCGCCTTTGTGAAGTGCAAATCCACCATCATCCTTTTCTCTAACTGTTTCTCCTACCCTTTTACCGACAAGCAATGCCATGTTATCTTCTAATATCTTTCTGTTTTCCACATCTATAAATTTCTCTATAGCCTCAAGGTCTTCGGTATAAATTATCTCCCCTGGCAGAAGATGCGTATCTCCCTCGCTAACAACCCTAACCTTATTGGGAGGCACAATTTTCCTTATTATGGTTTCTATATGCTTATCATTTATGCTAACTCCCTGAGATCTGTAAACCATTTGAATTTGATCAACCAGGTACCTTTGAACAGCATTTACCCCCTGAACGGAAAGGATCTCTTGAGGATCAAGATCCCCTTCGGTTAAAAGCTCTCCCTTTTTAACCTCATCCCCCTCATCAACGAGAAGAGGTAAAGTTGCTGGTATACTGTATATCTTTTTAGTTCCATCCTCTCCTTCTAAGGTAAGTTTGTATCTTCCATCTTGTTGCTTTATCTCAGTCACAACTCCATCAAACTCAGCTATAAAAGCAGCTTTCTTCGGCCTTCTTACTTCAAATAGCTGTTCTGCTCTTGGTAAACCTTGAGTAATATCTTCTGCAGTTCTTATACCCCCTGTATGGAACGTTCTCATCGTAAGCTGAGTCCCAGGTTCTCCTATAGATTGAGCAGCTACTACTCCAACAGCTTCACCTATATCAACTTTTTTCATCATAGCAAGGTTTCTACCATAACACTTGGCACATACTCCGTAACGAAGAGCACAGGTCAACGGAGACCTAACCTTAACTTTCTTTATACCCCTCTCCACAATGATACTAGCTTTATCTTCTGTTATTTCCTCATCCTTCTTAACTATAATTTCACCTGTGGTAGGATCAACAACATCTTCAGCAGCATACCTGCCTATAATTCTTTCTTCAAGGGGTATTATCACCTTTCCCCCTCTTACAAGAGCACTAACTTCTATCCCACTATCTGTGCCACAATCCTCTGCATTAACTATTATGTCATGAGCTACATCTACTAACCTTCTTGTGAGATAACCGGATTTAGCTGTTCTTAACGCAGTATCCGCTAATCCCTTTCGTGCCCCATGGGTGGATATGAAATATTCCAAAACACTTAGCCCTTCCCTAAAGTTAGACCTTATCGGAAATTCTATAACTCTACCAGATGGGTCCATCATCAACCCTCTTATTCCAGCCATCTGCCCAAGCTGGGTACGGCTTCCCCTTGCTCCCGATGATACCATCATACCAAAAGGATTCAGCGGGCCCATTTCTTCCAAAGCCATATCGGTCAATTCACTGACGACTTTACTCCAAATTCTTTCCTTTTCTTGTATTCTTTCTTCCTCAGTTATTACCCCTTTCTTAAACCTCTCGTCCACTATCTCACTCTTTCTCTCTGCTTCTTCTATTATCTCTTTCTTTTTCGTTGGGATATGAACATCGACTATGGAAACAGAGAGCCCTATCCTGGTAGCCATATGAAAGCCTACCTCTTTTATCTTATCTAAGAGCTCCACAGTTACTCTTTGACCGCATTCCCTATAACAGAGATCAACTATCGAGGCAAGCTTCTTTTTATCCACCAGCTCATTAACAAAACGTAATTCCCTCGGCAAAAGACTATTAAAGTATATTCTCCCCACAGTAGTCTTAAACCATCCATCTTCAACAGGCTCAACCTTTACCTTTCCATCTTCAAAGATAACGTAACCATCCTTCGCTCTCAAATAGACAGGAGCATGAATATGAACAACCTTATGCTCATATGCCATAAGAGCCTCCTCAGCCGTCATAAACCTTCTTCCTTCGCCCTTAACACCGCTTCTTTCGATTGTCATGTAGTAACAACCTATAACCATATCCTGTGTAGGAGTAACAATAGGTTTCCCACTGGCTGGTGAAAGAAGGTTATTAGCAGAAAGCATGATAATCCTACTTTCAGCCTGGGCTTCATAAGACAAGGGAACATGAACAGCCATCTGGTCCCCATCGAAATCAGCATTATAGGCGGTGCAAACAAGTGGATGTATTCTAATAGCCTTCCCATCCATAAGAACAGGTTCAAACGCCTGAATACTCAATCTATGCAACGTAGGTGCCCTATTTAAAAGCACAGGGTGCTCTTTAACTACCTCTTCAAGAACATCCCAAGCTTCCGGCCTTCCACGCTCGATCATCTTTCGAGCGCTCTTTATATTAGGAGCTATTCCTTTCTCAACAAGTCTTCTTTTAACAAATGGTTTGAAAAGCTCCATAGCCATCTGCCGTGGCAGGCCACACTGATAAAGCTTAAGCTCAGGACCTATAACGATAACAGACCTACCAGAATAATCAACACGCTTGCCAAGAAGGTTTTGACGAAATCTACCCTTTTTGCCTCGCAACATATCAGTTAAAGACTTAAGAGGTCTGTTACCAGGACCCACCACAGGCCTTGCTCTCCTACCATTATCAAGAAGAGCATCTACCGCCTCTTGAAGCATTCTCTTCTCATTTCTAACTATTATCTCAGGTGCCTTAAGAGCTAAGAGTTTTTTCAAACGATTGTTCCTATTTATAACCCTCCTGTAAAGGTCATTCAAATCGGATGTAGCAAATCTTCCCCCATCTAACTGAACCATGGGTCTGAGCTCTGGTGGAATCACCGGTAAAACATCTAAAACCATCCACTCAGGCTTGTTCCCAGAGTATCTAAAAGCCTCCACAACTTCAAGCCTCTTTATAAGCTTGCTTCTCTTCTGACCAGTGGACTCTTTTATTTGAAGTCTTAGCTCTTCTGCCAAGTGATCTAAGTCAAGATTTTGAAGAAGCTTCTTTATCGCCTCAGCACCCACGCCAGCCTCAAAGGATGAATCGTACCGTTTGCAAAGTTCATACTCGCTCTCTATTATGATATCTCCCTGTTTGAACGGAGAACTCCCCGGATTAATAACTATGTAACAGCTTTCCTCTAAATTAGCTGTTTCTAAACGAACCTTAAATTTCTCACCATATCTCTTTCTATAAAGCTCGTATTCAGAAGCTCCAAGAAAATCCCCTTTTCCAAAAGGCATTTTCAAAATTTTAGTTATAATATAAGTTTCCTCGCCCTTGATTAAAAAAGGTTCTGCCTTAATTTTTTCTGCCCCATATTCAGACCTAATGGCCTCAAGCTCGGATAGAGAAATAAGGTCCCCTGCCTTATAGGTAACCCCTGCGATGCTGGCATCTATATCTACTATCTCAAAACATGGTTCACCATCAACCATATCAGCAAATTCCGACTTAAGACGCTCAAGCTGTTTAGCAGTTATAACTTCACCCTTTTCTAAAGGAATCTCCGTCAAATCAACTACTCTATAAGCCTCTTCAGCTTTAAACTGCTTATCGAAATGAGAGTGTATCCTATATTGGGAAGCAGTTATAATATCTCCTCTTTTGCAAACGCCCCTGCTCTCATTCATAACCTTGTAGAGCTGTTCTCTTCTGCGCAAGGAAGCAAAATAGACTACCTTTTCTAAATCTTTGGAAGGAATTCCCAAAAGCAGGCTTAGTTTACTTGGAATACCTTTAAGATACCATATATGAACAACGGGAACAGCTAATTCTATGTGCCCCATTCTTTCCCTTCTGACCCTTGATTCAGTTACCTCAACGCCACACCTTTCACATACCATACCTTTATATTTAATATGCTTATATTTGCCACAGTAACACTCGTAATCACGCGTAGGACCAAAAATTCTTTCACAGAAAAGCCCGTCCCTCTCAGGTTTGAGTGTCCTATAATTTATGGTTTCGGGCTTTCTAACCTCTCCTCTCGACCACTTTCTTATCTGCTCTGGGGAAGCTAATCTTATCTTTATAGCCCTAATCTCCATCGTTGGTTACCCCTCCCTTTTCCTCCTCTTCTGCCTCCCCTTCCTCTCCTTCAAGCTCTACCTCTACATCTAAACACAATCCTTGTAGTTCCTTAACCAGGACTTTAAAGGATTCAGGTAAGCCCGCTTCGGTTATGTCTTCCCCTTTTACAATAGCCTCGTAAGTTTTCATTCTCCCAGGGATATCATCAGACTTTATGGTTAACATTTCCTGAAGAGTATAAGCGGCGCCGTATCCCTCAAGAGCCCACACTTCCATTTCTCCAAATCTCTGTCCACCAAACTGAGCTTTTCCTCCAAGGGGCTGTTGGGTTATGAGAGAATAAGGACCTGTAGAACGAGCATGGATTTTGTCGTCTACCATATGAATTAACTTCATCATATACATGTATCCAACCGTAACCTCTTGATCGAATGGTTCTCCAGTTCTTCCATCGTAAAGGATAGTTTTGCCCGTTGGCTTAAACCAGGGTTTAATCTCTGAGACCTTTTTAAGTCCCTCTAAGACATCTTCTTCCTTAGCACCTTCAAAAACGGGAGTGGCTACTTTAAAACCAAACTCCTTAGCTACCAAGCCCAAGTGAGTCTCAAGGACCTGCCCTAAATTCATTCTCGATGGAACTCCAAGAGGGTTAAGGACTATATCTACTGGCGTACCATCGGGTAGATAAGGCATATCTTCCACAGGCAAAATTACGGAAATTACACCTTTATTTCCATGCCTACCCGCCATTTTATCCCCAACAGAAATCTTTCTTATCTGAGCAACATAAACACGCACAAGCTTATTTACACCGGGAGGAAGTTCATCATTGTTTTCTCGAGAAAAGATCTTAACATCAACCACCTTACCGCCTTCGCCGTGTGGAACCCTTAAAGAAGTATCTCTTACTTCCCTTGCTTTTTCCCCGAAAATAGCTCTTAACAACCTCTCTTCCGGAGTTAAATCCGTTTCCCCTTTAGGCGTCACCTTCCCAACAAGTATATCGCCCGCCTTAACTTCAGCTCCTACCCTGACTATACCGTTCTCGTCAAGGTTTTTCAGCTGGTCTTCTCCTACATTTGGAATGTCCCGGGTTATCTCTTCGGGACCGAGCTTTGTCTCTCTGGCCTCTATCTCATACTCCTCAATATGTATGGAGGTATAAACATCTTCCTTAACTAATCGTTCACTTATTACAATAGCATCTTCAAAGTTATAGCCCTCCCACGGCATAAAAGCAACTAAAACATTATTACCAAGAGCAAGTTCTCCATTATCGGTAGACATCCCATCAGCTATGACATCGCCGGCCTCGACTTTATCTCCCTTTCTTACTATGGGTCTTTGATTTATACAAGTTCCTTGATTGGATCTCTTAAACTTAAGTAGCTTATAAACATCTCTTTCACCGGATGGAGTTCTTATCACTATCTCATCTGCCCATACCTTCTCAACGATACCCCCCCTTTTCGCAACAACAACGGCATTAGAATCCAAAGCAACTTTTCTCTCTATCCCAGTTCCCACAAGTGGGGCCTCGGGTTTAACAAGAGGAACAGCCTGACGTTGCATGTTAGATCCCATGAGGGCTCTATTGGCATCATCATGTTCAAGGAAAGGAATTAAGGAAGTAGAAACACTAAAAACCTGCTTTGGGGATATATCCATAAAATTAACCATTTTAGGGTCAACCCACACTATGTCTCTACGATGACGAGCTATCACCTTATCTCCGATTAAATTCCCATCCTCATCAACGGGGGTATTGGCCTGTGCTATATAGTATCTATCTTCTTCATCTGCCGTGAGATACACAACCTCATTGGTTACTTTTCCATTAATGACTTTTCTGTAAGGCGTTTCTATAAATCCAAATTCATTTACCCGAGCATAAGTGCTCAAAGATGTAACGAGACCAATGTTTGGACCTTCTGGAGTCTCTATAGGACAAATCCTTCCGTAATGGGTGTAGTGAACATCTCTAACCTCAAATCCCGCTCTTTCCCTCGTTAAACCGCCAGGGCCTAACGCACTAAGCCTTCTCCTATGAGTTAACTCAGCTAGCGGGTTAGTCTGGTCCATAAATTGAGATAACTGGTTTGAGCCAAAAAATTCTCTAACTATGGCCACGATTGGCCTCACATTCATCAAAACTTGAGGAGTTGCGTTAGGATAAAGTGTCATTCTATCCCTTACCATTCTCTCAACTCTCAAAAGCCCTATCCTGAACTGGTTCTGTAAAAGCTCTCCTACTCCTCTTACCCTTCTATTTCCAAGATGATCTATATCATCTATTTCTCCTTTACCATCTCTTAACTGTAAAAGATAATCAACAACACCACAGATATCCTCTTTTTGTAGAGTCACCACCTCGAGAGGAATTTCGAGCCCCAATTTTTTGTTAAGCTTAAACCTTCCCACTCTTCCCAAATTGTACCTTCGAGGGTCTCCAAAGAGGGCATGAGCAAGCTCCTTTGCCCCTTCAAGCCTCGCAGGCTCGCTGGGCCTCAGCCTTCTAAAGAGGTCTATAAGAGCATCCTCCATTGTAAGGGTCGGGTCTCTCTCTAAGGTATTAGCTATAGCAGCGTCAACCTTATACAAAGTAACAGTAGAAATTCCCCGCTCTATCAGAAACTCTATATCCTCCTTCGTCAACCTATCTCCCTTTCTCATTAAAACCTCGCCAGTTTCCGGGTCCAAAACAGGCTCAGCGAGTATCTTACCTTTAACGAGTTCCTCTATGATTTCTGCATCATAAACCCCTTCCGAAAAGTACTCAAGTATCTCTTGGTTGTCTTTAAAGCCAAGGACTTTCAAAAGCAAGGTAACGGGAACCTTCTTTCTACGGTCAACCTTCGCAGATATTACTTCTCCTGGAGTAAGCTCAAATTCCAACCAGGCCCCTCTATCGGGTATAAGACGTGCCGTAAAAATTTCTCTTCCCTGGGTTCCAATTTCCTTGTCAAAGTAAACACCTGGCGATCTTATAAGCTGGTTAACAATTACTCGTTCGGTGCCGTTAACGATAAATGTTCCTCGCTCCGTCATAAGAGGAAGGTCTCCCATATACACATCTTCCTCTTTAACTTCACCGGACAAGCGATTTATCAATCTTAGCTTTGCAAAGAGTGGAGCCTGATAAGACAAATCCTTCTCTTTGGCCTCATACTCGCTGCACTTAACTTCTCCCAAGTAATAATCAACAAACTCTAAAACCATATCACCTTTATAGCTTTCGATAGGGAAAATCTCATTAAAAACTTCACGAAGTCCACTCTCTAAGAACCACCTAAAGGAATTCTTCTGAACCTCAATGAGGTCTGGCAGAGGAAGAAATTCCGTGGAATTACCATAAAAAACCCTTTCCCTTCCCACCTTATTAAAATTTTCCATGCAAAAAATCACCTCACAAGGTAACAGGCTTGGGAGGGGCAATCAGATGACAAGTTATGATATTACCGGAGGAGAAAGCAAAAAAACAAACACCATCTTTCCCCTTTCTGAGGGTTTTAGCGGGGTTTAGGAAGGTTTTCATCCTCTTTTTCCTTAAATACTCACACTTTCTTTTAAAATCTTCCTCAATCTCCTTTCACTGGCGTGCCTGGCGGGATTTGAACCCGCGACCTTTGGATCCGGAGTCCAACGCTCTATCCCCTGAGCTACAGGCACGCCTCCCAAGATAAAGGATACTCTAAAAATATCAATATGTCAAGTCAGGGTTGACAACATGCCGTTGGATGTGGTATAAGTTTTAAAGAGGAGTGATAGCGATGCTGATGGTAACGAGCGCAGCCAGTGAGAAAGTTTATTATTACGCTTATTATTATTTCTACTATTACAGCCCACCAGAAGGTGGGAAAGGCTGGCTGCGCAAAGGCTGAGGTAAAGTCAACCTCGGCAAGCTTGGCAAAAAGCCGCCACCTTTCCCAGGTGGCGGCTTTTTATTTTAACCTTAAAAGGAGGTACCCAAACATGAAAAAGGTATCAGTAATAACCATTATCAGTGGCCTAATATTAAGTATGGTAGGGTTTTCCTTTGCCTCAGAAAAAGTCATAAAACTGTCCTACGCAAACTTTTTCCCACCATCCCACATTCAGTCCATTTTAGCTGAAGAATGGATAAAGGAAATTCAGAAAAAAACAAATGGAAAGGTCGAAATCTCCTACTTCCCTGGAGGTTCTCTCCTGCAAGGGCCAAATGTTTTTGAAGGAGTAGTAAATGGGATAGCGGATATAGGAATGTCATGCTTTGCCTATACAAGTGGGAGATTTCCTATCATGGAGGCTATAGACCTCCCCTTAGGATATCCCGATGGAATTACAGCAACAAGAGTAATAAACAAATACTTCAAGGCCATGAACCCCAAAGAATTATCGAATGTTAAAGTTTTATACTTACACGCCCATGGCCCTGGAATCCTTCACTCTAAAATAAAAATAGAGAAATTAGAAGATATAAAAGGTGTTAAGATAAGAACTACAGGCTTCAGTGCAAGAGTTGCAAAAGCACTGGGGGGCGTACCTGTGGCAATGAGTCAAGGAATGGCATACGAAGCATTACAAAAAGGAATAGTAGAAGCAACTTTTACCCCAATGGAAACCCTGAAAGGATGGAAACAAGCAGAAGTAATAAAATACACTATAATGTGCACCAAAATAGGTTATACAACAGGAATGTACGTCATTATGAACAAAGCAAAATGGGAGAACTTACCAGCAGAAATTAAAAAGGTATTTGAAGAAGCAAGTCATTATTGGATAGAAAAACACGGAAAAGCTTGGGATCAAAGCGACTTAGAAGGAAAAGAATTTACCCTAAGCTTAGGGAATGAAATTATAATTCTTCCTGACGAAGAGCATGAAAGATGGAGAAAAGCTGTTGAACCTGTAATAGACGAATATATCAACGAGATAGAAAAGAAAGGGGTATCTGGCAAAGAAGCTATAGAGAAACTTAGGCAAATCATAAAGGAGGAAATCGCCAATTGAAAAAAACGGGTGAAAGATTAAATACTCTTTCCGCTTACATATTAGGCATACTAACCTTGCTAATATGTGCAGATGTTATTTTAAGAGCCTTTAGACATCCCATACCAGGAAGCTATGATATAACAGGTTTTTTGACTTCAATAATGCTTTCCTTGGCCATGGTAAGAAGCTTTCAAGCTAAAAATCACATAACTATAGACCTCATCGACAAATTCGTTTCGAAAACGAAGGCAAATATTGTTAACCTCATTTCTAAGGCAATAACAAGCGTATTCTTGGGCATTCTTTTCCTAAGCATGATTTCCTCCGGCTTTAGCTCAAAATCTGCTGGAGAGGTATCAATGACATTGGGAATACCCTTGTATCTTAGCTATATAGCAATTGGAATATGCGCAGGACTTGCCTTTACAAGCGAAATACTCCCCGTTTTTACCAAAATAAGATTTAGCAAAGAAATAGAAATAGACAAAGAAATAAAAGAATTAGGGGGGGAAAGAGTTTGATTCCTCCCCTTTCTGGAATTGCTGGAATAGCTTTCCTTCTTCTTTTATTCTTCCTAAAAGTGCCAGTAGGTAGAGCTATGGCCCTTGTTGGATTCCTTGGATTCGGGATGTTGGTTTCCTTTCCAGCAGCAATCAAACTCTTAGCAGTGGATTTCTTTTCCTCTTTTAATTCCTATACATTAGGAGTAATACCTCTTTTTGTGCTAATGGGGCAATTGGCCTACCATTCGGGAATGAGTAGGAGACTATATGAAGCTTCCAACAATCTGGTAGGACACCTACCGGGTGGACTGGCCATAGCTACTATATGGGCAAGCGCAGGATTCGCAGCTATATGTGGTTCGACCAATGCATCGACCGCAACAATGGCAATGGTAGCATTACCAGAAATGAAGCGATACGGATACCCCGAATCACTAGCAGCAGGAAGTGTAGCCGCAGGCGGAAGTTTGGGAATAATGATACCTCCCAGCGTTATATTCGTCATATATGGGATTTTAACCCAACAATCGATAGGAAAGCTCTTTATGGCGGGGATTATCCCAGGTTTAATGCTTTCGGCCCTTTTCTCCATAGCCATCTACATATGGACTAAGATAGATTCCAACATTGCTCCCAAGAGCGAAAAGAAACCATGGAAGGAAAGAATATCCTCAATCTTGAGCTCTTTAGAAGTCCTCTTAACATTTCTGCTTGTAGTCGTCGGTTTATTAAAAGGTATCTTCACTCCCGTCGAGGCAGGTGCTGTAGGAACCGGATTAGTGGGTTTAACCTCTTTAATAAGAGGGACCCTTTCCTGGAATGGAATTAAACAATCTCTTGAAGAAAGCGTTAGAATATCATGCATGATAATAGTAGTAGTGGCAGGTGCAACGGTCTTCGGAC
>LDZR01002430.1_pt1 | contig 10962 bp, 13 predicted proteins | sample 615371 | NCBI WGS metagenome assembly LDZR01 (sample SAMN03408294, study PRJNA278302) | terrestrial metagenome | isolation source: oil reservoir sample K2 | place: USA: Alaska, North Slope, Kuparuk formation | collected 2013
AGCTGAGCCTTCCCTTTTCACCGCTCTATCTCGCTGCAGGGGTTGTTGTGGTAGTGGTTGCGGTTGTAGCAGCCCTTAAACTCAGGGGAGGGAGAAGGAAATGGGACGAACTCCGCTGATTCTGTTTTTTTTAATGTTAATGGCAACCGCCTCAGCCTACGACTTCGACTACTCATGCTCCAAGACCTTCAGCGACTACTACTTCGGTGGTGAGTACTTCTACTTCACTTGCACCATAACACCCGAATCTTCAAGCGATTCAAAGCTTGCGGATGATCAGGAGTACTCTGCTGTGACTCAGCTCGACTCCTCGGCCTTGGCGGTCGTTGTGGAGTACAGGGATGGCAAGAAGGTTCTCTACCCAACACCTCATGATAAGTACACCTCATATGAAAATGGAACTTTCCTGACCTTCTTCGTTCCGGAAAGTGATGACGGAGTAGAGAAAATTACCATCACCGTATCCGGGTACGTCCCAGTCATAGCATCGAGGCTTGAAAACCTGACAGTCTTAAAAGTTGAGGCGGAAAGGGAGCTCATCAACCTTCAAATCACTGTGGTAAACAAGCAAAAGTTCTACTCGGACTTTAGAAGCTTTGAAAACGCAGAGTGTGCCGACCAAAAGAAGCTTAAGGAGGCCAAGCTGCTTTACAATGATGGGAAGTACAGAGATGCTGAGGATTTGATGAGAGATGTTGAGGAGGCCATTGAGAAGTGCTACGTGAGCAGCAGGATAAAGTCTTACCAATCGGAAATCGAGGAGCTGAAAACTTCGCTTTCAGAAATCAACAAGGACCTCGTCTTAATCCAGTTCAGGCTTGAAAGCGAGAAGGACAAAATCAAGAACTACGAAGAGGTTATGAGCAGGTACGAGGAGCTGTACTCGAAGCGCAGCAGCATTGATGGAGAAATAGATGAGGTGGAGAGGCTGGTTAACGAAGGAAAGTTCAGCGCGGCTGAAGATAAAATTTCTGAGATTAAGGATTCCCTGCTTTCGTTGAAGGTTGAGGTTGAGGAACTCAAGAACTCTATCGAAGAAAAAAGCATGATTGAGCTTGACTGGACGGTGATTGCGGTTGTTGGTGGAGCAGCAGCATTGGCTGTAATTGCCGTTGCTGCCGTCATGAATTCGAGAAGAAAGGACAAGTGGTGAGTTTAGAGGAATCTTGCCGAGCTTTGGGAGCCAGCAATAACCGCATCAACAATTTTTTTCGGAAAGATTCCGTTCTCCACAACACCACTGACGAGCTTTGTCCCTCTTTCCATCTCCTCAACCTCTTTGTCTTCCAGCACACCAAAGTCGCAGTCCAAAATAAAGTTGCCGTTGTCTGTAATCACTGGCCCGACCTTTCCCTTGCCTTCTCTCAGCCTTACGTCTTTCGCCTTCTCTTTTAACCTCTTAACAGCATAGCCGTAAGCGAAGGGCAGCACTTCAACCGGCACAGGCATTGACAGTTTTTCCACAAGCTTGCTCTCGTCCACGATTATCACAACCTTCCTGCTCGCCTTGGCAACGATTTTTTCCCTCGTCATCGCTCCCCCGCCGCCCTTTATGCAGTTCAGCTTGGCATCTACCTGATCAGCCCCGTCAATGCACAGGTCCGGCTCGAACTCAACCAGGTCAATTCAAAAACACCTCAACCGTTGACCCACTCCCTATTCCGAGAACCATGCCATCCTTAACAAGCTCAAGAGCAAGCTTTGCGGCGTTATACTTCCCACTCGAGTCCATCAAACCACCCTTCTACTATATCAAACTCAACCGAAGCTGTCCCTCCCTCTTGGGTCCAGCCTCTTCTCGACGCTTACTCTGTACATTCTTCTTGCGAGCCTCGTTACAGCAATTTTTCCGTTCGGCTTTGCCGGAACGTTAACGTTCAACAAGTCCACACCCTCAGGCAATCCTTTGTAAAGCACAATTTCCGCTATACCCCGCAGCACCTTGGATGCAAAGCTAAAATCAGCCTTGCTCGTCAGCTCGAACTTGCTCACGTCAGGCATTTGCAGGGAGATGGCTATGGTTTTGCTTCCGTGGGTTGCTGCTTCAAGCGCTGCGCCAACAGTGCCTGAGGTTGTAGCAGCCTCTGTTGAGAGATTTTCCCCTAAATTAATTCCGCTGACCGCTAAATCGGGAATCTCTCCGATTACCTCGTACATTCCAATGATTACTGAGTCGGTGGGAGTGCCGTCAACCGCAAAGACCCTCATCCCGTTTACTTTAACCTCCGAAACCCTTATCGGCTCCATTATGGAAAGGCTTCTCCCAACACCGCTCCTCTGCACTGCTGGGGCTACAACAAAAACCTCCCCAAGCTCGCTCAACGCGTCATAAGCGGCTTTAAGTCCGGCGGAGTAAAGCCCGTCGTCGTTAGTTAAGAGGATTTTCATACTTCCTTCTCTACTCTGTCGATGTAGAGAGCTATTTCGTTTATCACTTCGGGATCAAGCTTCTTTTCAATTTTGAAACCCTTGCTTTCGGCGAAATCCTTCAATCTTTCGAAGTGAATCGAAAGCTGGGAAACAACGTACGTTTTGAGGAGGTAGAAGTTTCTCTGAACCTCCTCTTTCTCAGCCTTACCGCTTTTGTAAAGGTTTAATATTTCCTCGCAGTCACTCCTGAACATTTCAAAGATGTTTTTCTGGTCTAAAAGCTTGTCCGCCTCCTCAACGCTCTTTTCTCCTCTAATAATCTCTCCCATTCTGTCAAGAAACGAGTTGATGTAGAGCATCAGACAGAGTTTTGGTAAGGGCTATAAATCCGTTGCGATAATGCATTTTTAATGAAAGAGATAGAGCGGAGATGCTTGCGGGCTTTAATCGGTATAGTTCAGAACATATACGACCAGATGAAGGCTGGGCAGGTTCCCGAGCTTCACATTGCAACGAGAACCAAGTACAACATCGAGTTTAATGAGGAAAGTGAGGTTTGGGTTTACGGTGACAGGAAATCCGTAAGGTCGGCTAAAACCGTTAAGGGTGCGTACAGAATCCTCAAGATGACGTATGTTATCGGCTTCCTCAAGGAGCAGCTTAACCTCAACAAGTCCTCAACCCTCAGAGAGCTTTACTACATCTCTGAGGGCTGGGGGGCGGCGAAGTTTGAAGAGCAGCCGGAGAGCGACAGGCTTGTTGAGGACCTCGAAATTCTTACGAACTTCCAGAGGGAGCACTTTCACATCCGCCCTGAGGAAGATGGTGCCACCGTCATCGGCCCTCTGAGAGTCAGGGAAGAGACAAGAAGAGGAGTGAGGGAGATACACTGCCAGGATGATGTCGGAGAGGGAGGTTACCAGATTCCTGTCAATGTGGACAAGATTGAGTTCGTTGACCACGACGCCAAGTTCGTCATCGCCATTGAAACCGGCGGTATGAGGGACAGGCTTGTGGAGAACGGATTTGATGAGAAGTACGATGCAATCATAGTCCATCTGAAGGGCCAGCCTGCGAGAAGCACCAGGAGGCTACTCAGGAGGCTCAACACTGAGCTAAATTTGCCGGTTGTTGTCTTCACCGATGGCGACCCCTGGAGCTACAGAATCTTCGCCAGCGTAGCTTACGGAAGCATCAAATCCGCCCACCTTTCCGAGTATCTCGCCACCCCAGCTGCGCAGTTTGTCGGAATAAGGCCGACGGACATCGTCAAGTATGACCTGCCAGCTGACAAGCTTACGGAGGAAGACATCAAAGCTCTCAACGCCATTCTTACCGACCCACGCTTTGACTCCGAGTTCTGGAAGAAGGAGGTAAACCTGCAGCTCGAGATAAACAAGAAGTCAGAGCAGCAGGCTCTGGCGAAGTACGGTCTTGACTACGTCACGGATGTGTATCTCCCAGAGAGGCTTTCTGAGCTTGGCGTGATTTAGTCTTCGGCAAAGGTAACTTCCAAGCTCATAAAATCTTCGGCGATAATCGTGTTCTCAAACACTTTCTTTGCTTCTTCAAGCAATGGAGAGGCATCTTTGGAGTAGCGGGTGCTGATGTGTGTAAGTATTAGCTTTCTCACGTTTGCTTCTCTTGCCACCTCTGCAGCCTCCTTCGCTGTGGAGTGTCCGCTCTCAATTGCCCACTCCTTTAAATCCTCTTTGAATGAAGCGTCATGAATCAGCACATCGGCGTTTCTCGCAATCTCAACTGTCCTCTTTGTCGGCCTGCTGTCACCTGTGTAAACGACCTTTCTGCCCCTCCTCTTCTCACCCAGAACCATGTCTGGAGTTATTGTCCTCCCCTTCCAGACTATGCTTTCTCCTCTGGCGAGCTTTGCGTAAAGCGGCCCGGGAGGGATTCCAAGCTCCTTCTCCGCCTTCTCTCTGTTGAACTTTCCCCTTCTGTCGTTCTCAATGATGGCGTAGCCAACGCTCTTGACTATGTGCTCCGTTCTGAAGGCAACAACCTTAAATCCATCAAATTTCACTTCCTCGCCATCCTTAAGCTCTCTCACCCTGATATCGTAGTTCAGCTGGTCGTAGCCGAAGGCCTCGAAGAGAGCCCTTAGCACCTCAGCCTTTGGCGAGTAAACGTTCAGCTCCCTGCTTCTTTCGTTCAGCGACATGGTCTCAATCAGCCCGAAAAGCCCGATGAAGTGGTCGGTGTGTAGGTGGGTGATGAATATGTTGTCGAGGTTTCTGAAACCGGTTTTGGCAATCATCATCTGCCTCTGCGTCCCCTCACCGCAGTCGAAGAGCATTCTTTGCCCGCCAAATTGAACAAAAATAGCAGGAGAATTTCTCTCAACACTTGGAATTGTGCCAGAAGTGCCAAGAAAAGTGATTTTAAATAACATTCAGGATTCGAGGACTATTTCAATGTTCACGTCTCTCGGAACCTGAATCCTCATAATCTGCCTCAGTGCCCTCTCGTCGGCGGAGATGTCTATCAGCCTCTTGTGAACCCTCATCTCCCAGTGGTCCCAGGTTTCGCTGCCCTCTCCGTCGGGAGCCTTTCTCACAGGCACAACCATCCTTCTCGTTGGGAGCGGAACGGGACCGCTGAGCTCGACGCCGGTCTTGTTGGCAATCTCTTTAATCTGGCTGCAAATTCTGTCCAGCTCTCTTGGATTCAGGCCGGAGAGCTTAATTCTCGCCTTTGGACCCTTTATCGGCATGAGACCACCAAAAAAATAAAGTTATTTTCTTGGGGTAAGGTCGAGAACCATTCCGGCTCCGATGGTCATGCCCATGTCTCTGATGGCGAACCTGCCCATCGGCGGGATGTCCTTGACTCTCTCGATGACCATCGGCCTTGTTGGCTCAAGCTTGACAATCGCTGCATCACCTGTCTTGAGGAACTGCGGGTTCTCCTCCTTAACCTGGCCGGTTCTCGGGTCAATCTTCTTCTGCAGCTCTACGAACCTGCAGGCAATCTGGGCGGTGTGAGCGTGCACAACTGGAGTGTAGCCTACTGTGATTGCTGTGGGATGCTGCAGAACCACAAGCTGGGCCGTGAAGTCCTTCACAACAGTTGGCGGGTTGTCTGGATGGCCAGCGACATCTCCTCTCCTGATGTCCTTCTTGCTGACACCTCTAACGTTGAAGCCGATGTTGTCACCCGGATATGCCTCCTGGATGGGCTCGTGGTGCATCTCGATGCTCTTTACCTCACCGCTTACGCCGGCAGGCTCGAACACGACCTTGTCTCCAACTCTGAGCACACCGCTCTCGACTCTGCCAACAGGCACCGTTCCAACACCGCTGATTGAGTAAACGTCCTGGATGGGAATTCTGAGCGGCTTATCAACAAGCTTCTCCGGTGGCTTGAGCAGGTCGAAGGCCTCAAGCAGCGTCGGACCGTTGTACCAGGGGGTCTTATCGCTCTTCTTTGCAACATTGTCTCCGTAGTAGGCTGAAACTGGGATGAACGGAATCTCGTCGACCTTGTAACCGACCATCTTGAGAAGCTTGCTTACCGCCTCCTTTGCAGCCTCGTACTCCTTCTGGTCGTAGTTAACTCTGTCCATCTTGTTTATAGCCACGATTATCTGGTTAATGCCGAGAGTTCTTGCGAGGAAGATGTGCTCCCTCGTCTGCGGCTGCACCTTCTCAACGACATCCATGACGAGAACTGCTGCATCCGCCTGAGATGCGCCGGTAATCATGTTCTTGATGAAGTCCCTGTGGCCGGGGCAGTCGACGATGGTGATGTAGTATTTGTCGGTCTGGAACTTTCTGTGGGCTACGTCGATTGTAACTCCTCTCTCCCTCTCCTCCTTCAGTCTGTCCATGACCCACGCGAACTCGAAGGTGGCTTTGCCCTTCTCCTGAGCCTCTTTCCTCATTTTCTCGATGATGTGCTCCGGAATCTCACCCGTTTCGTAGAGCAGCCTTCCAATCAGAGTGCTCTTTCCGTGGTCCACATGCCCTATGAAGGCAACATTAATGTGCTCCTTTTCCTTAGCCATACCTATCTCCTCCTTTCTGGTTTTTCGTTAAATCCATTAGGAGGATATATAAACCTTTCACCAGCTTAAAATGGTGGAGATTAGCAGATACAGTAAATCCCCAAGAATAAATGCAACAATATACCCCGCTGTGATGAAGAGAAGGAAGGGCAATGCAGGGGTAACCCAGACTTTCTCCAAACCGCTTTTTCTCAATCTGTTAATCATCTGCTCATCGGGCTCGACAGCCCTCCTCACCCGCCTTAACTCTCCATTCTCGTCTATGTACTCCAGGAGGTTGTGGAACTTCGGTAGATTTCCAACCTCAGCCCTGTATCCGGTGAAATAGTAGAGCAAATTCCCCTTCAGCGACCTTACCCCTTCTTTCGCCAGATTTCGCAAGAACATGAACAGGAGGAGGAACGGTGCGGCTATTACGGAATTTGCGAGGGTGGAGAAGGCAAAGGAGAAGCTAGACCCGAGAAGAGGGAAGCCGTTGAAGGTTGGGTAGAAAGGGAAGATAACTGCCAGAGCCATGATTGCCTTTGCATCCGCACCACCGTAAGCTCCGATTAGGTAAAGGGCGTAGGAGAGGGCAATGACCATCACAACAAAAATTCCCGCAATCATGTACTCGAAAATGAGGTGTTTTCCCAAGAAAAGCTGGTAAACTGTTATCGGCAAAGAAACGAGCAGCATGCGCTTCCATACTCTGTTGGGGACTATCCTGCTCTCTAAATCCAGCTTGCATGCGTATAGCAGAAATCCGAGGACTACCAGGAACTTAGCGAGGTCCAGCATAGATCTCGTACAGGTCTGACAGTATCGCTGAGGCGGTCTCCTCCTTTCCTGCCCCCCTTCCCGCCACGAAGATGCTTCCTGCTGTATCTGTTTTGAACATGGCTGCGTTCATTGTCCCTTTGATTGCAAGGGGGTGGTGGAACGGCACGAGTCTGGGGGAGACCTTTAGCTTTTCTCTGCTAACCTCTGCAATTAGCCTGATGGTGTATCCCTTCTCGGCAGCAACCTGAAAAGCCTCGGGAGTTATCTGGGTTATCCCCGTAACCTCAACGTCCTCGTAACTAGCTTTAACACCTATCGTGTTCGCAATTATCACGAGCTTAAGCGCTGCATCTATCCCCTCAACGTCGTAGCTCGGGTCAGCTTCGGCATAGCCGAGCTCCTGCGCCTCCTTGAGAATATGCTCGTAGGGGAGCCTTTCCTCTTCCATTCTCGAGAGGATGTAGTTGCAAGTCCCGTTGAATATCCCCTTTACGCTCTCTATCTCGCAGAGGGCAAGGTACCTTTTGGCCAGCTTTACGACGGGCATCGCCCCTCCCACCGTTGCTTCGTACATTAGCCTTACTCCGTTTCTTTCTGCGAGGCTCATCAGACCGTGGAATTCGGCAACGAGCGGGCCCTTGTTGGAGGTTACTACGTGCTTGCCCCTCTTGAGAGCTTCGCGAATGTAATTCACCCCCTCTCCTCCGTCAACTCTCGTCACGCTCGCCTCAATCAGCACGTCGTAGTCAGCGCTCCTCACAACCTCGATGGCCTTTGCATCATCCCTAAGCATTCCGGTCTCTCGTTTCATTCTCAGCGCTTCAACTAAGCTGAAGTCCCCGCTTATCGAGCTCTTGGAGTCTGCAACCGCCGTAACTTTGAACTCACCGATGGCCTTCTCAATCTCCTCCCTTTTCCTGATTAAAAGCTCGGCAACCCCTTGTCCGACAGTTCCGAATCCCACGATGGCTATCTTTATCATACAAGCTCCTCGTTGACCGGCTCAATCAGAATTATTTCCTTCTTTCTGCAGACCTCCTTAAGCTTTTCCACCGCCTCCTTCAGCTTCTCCTTTCCCGAGGCGGAGATCGTTATTATTGCAGTCGAGGGGCCGGATATCTCAGGCATGCTGACGTGCATCTCCACACACTCAGCCTCACCGTCTTCGTCTATGCTGCTTATCGTGTCGCTGATGTCGGTGTGTATTAAATGGCCAATCAGAAGAACTGACGTCGTTGCCGTAAGCCTAACCTCATTGAAGCTCCTTATTATTATTCCAAGCGATTTCAGCTCGTCTATCAGCTTCTGCACTTTCTCGCTGTCCATTTTGAAAGAAATCTCTACGGGAAGTCTGTTCAGAGGTGTCTTTTTTCCTCTCTGGTGGACTATTCCGACTATGTTTCCCCCCATCCCTGAGATGGGCTGTAGAACTTTCAGCAGCTGGCCCGGCCTGTCCTCCAGTTCGACGCTCAGGGTAATCAGAACATCACTCATATATTGGTACGCCTTCGCTTTCGGTGAGCTTGCTGAACTCCTCCATTAGCTTTCTCGTAATCTCTCCGGGCTTTCCGTCTCCGATTTTTCTGCCGTCGATAACAACAATAGGCGCAATTTCAGCAGCGGTGCCGGTTACGAAAACCTCGTCTGCCGTGTAGAGGTCGTAGAGGCCTATGTTCGTCTCCTTGAAGGGTATTCCTAACCTGTTTATTATCTCTATCACAGCTTCCCTCGTAATTCCCCTCAGGTTGTTTATCGTCGGTGGGGTTGTGATAGCTCCATTTTTCACCACGAAAATGTTGTCTCCGCTCCCCTCCGAAACGTAGCCGTTTCTGTCGAGGAATATGGCCTCGTCCCCTCCCTTAGCGTTTGCCTCTATCTTTGCCAGAATGTTGTTCAGGTAGTTGAGCGACTTTATGTTTGGCGGGAGCGCGTCGAAGGAGTTCCTTCTCACGGCAACGGTGATCGCCGTAAGCCCCTTCTCGTAGAGGTCCCCGTAGAGCTTCCCCCACGGCTTTGTTATGACTATTATCGACGGCTTCTGGCACTTTCTCGGATCAAGCCCGAGGTCTCCAATCCCCCTCGTCACTATTGGTCTGATGTAAGCATCTCTGAGGTTGTTTTTCCTGAGCGTTTCCAGGATTATCTCCATGAACTCCTCCTTTGTTATTGGTATTTCGAGGTCGATGGCCTTTGCCGAATCGTAAAGCCGGTCTATGTGCTCTTTTAACCTGAAGACTCTCCCGTTGTAGGCCCTTATCCCCTCAAAAACGCCATCCCCGTAAAGAAAGCCGTGGTCGAAGATGCTCACCTTCGCTTCATTTTCCGGTACGAACTCACCATCCATATAAACGTACAGCATCAACCAGAAATGAAGGGTGAAATTAAAAATAGTTTCGTTTCTCTGATAGAATTGCGGCAACCTTTGCAGCCCTCTCGACCGAGTCAAAGATTAGCGTTTTAGACCCCTTGAGCGCCTCCTTAATCTCTGCGTAGTTTTCGGGAGTTGAGGAGTAGCCGAGAATGGATGGTTTTGTTATTCTGCCCATAATCTGGGATATGACCTCTGCCGGCAGAACCCAGCTTGGGGGTGCAACTGCGTAGAGAAACATAACCAGCCCCACGTCATCATCCCTGCACACCGTATCGATTACCTCCGCGAACACCTTTAGGTTGAGACCGCTGAAAGACAGGTCAACGGGGTTCTCCCTTAAGGTTATGGGGGGTAGCAGGCTCTTCAGCTTCCTTACCGTCTCCTCTCCAAACCTTGCCAATCTCCCCCCGCTGCTTTCGATGATGTCAGCCGCAACGATTCCAAGACCGGCCTGTATTGTTAAAACAGCCACCCCACCACTGACTTCAAACTTTTCCATTGCGATTGCCGTGTCAATAAGCTCCGTCGGAGTTTCAACCACCACTGCGCCAGCCTGCTTCATCGCTGAAGCGAAGACTCTGTAATCTCCCGCCATGCTGCCCGTGTGGCTTACAGATGCTTTGTCAGCAACGCTGCTCCTTCCGGACTTCATCACCACAACTTTCTTCTCACTGCAAAGCCTCTTTAGCTCCTCGAAGAGCCCTCTCCCGTTGTCGATTCCCTCAACATACACCGCAACTACGTCGGTGTTTTCATCTTCCCTTAGAAACCTCATTACATCGGGAAAATCAACGTCGCATCTGTTTCCCAGATGCAGGATATGGCTGAACCCAGAATCCCTGAACTTGTGGATTATGTAGTGGCATATCCCACCGCTCTGCGAAACCAGCGCTATTCTGCCCTTTTTCACCTCACTGAACATTGGAGTAAAGCTCGCGTTGATGCCGCCCACTACACTCACAATACCAAATGTGTTGGGCCCTACAATTCTTATTCCGTACTTTCTGGCAATTTCTCTCAGCCTCTCCTCCCTAACTTTCCCCTCCTCAACCTCTGCCTCCTTAAAGCCGGATGAGATTATTACCACTCCCTTCACTCCAGCCTCTGCGGCTTCCCTTACAGCGTCAAGAACGAACTCGGCGGGAACGGTTACAATTGCTATGTCCGGTACCTCTGGAAGGGACTTAACTGAGGGATAGGCTTTCAGGCCGAGAATTTCGCTGGCATTCGGGTTTATCGGGTAAATTCTCAGGTTTTTGTTCGACATCAGGCTTCTTACAACGGAGTTTCCGACCTTTATCGGATTGGTGGAGGCTCCAATAACCGCCACACTCCTTGCTTTGAAAAAGAAGCTTATATCCCCAACATCCATCTCAAATCTCTTCCTCTCCCCAACAACTATCCTCGCATCCGCCACAACAGCTCCTCTCTCATA
>LDZR01000049.1_pt1 | contig 10952 bp, 10 predicted proteins | sample 615371 | NCBI WGS metagenome assembly LDZR01 (sample SAMN03408294, study PRJNA278302) | terrestrial metagenome | isolation source: oil reservoir sample K2 | place: USA: Alaska, North Slope, Kuparuk formation | collected 2013
AGAACCCTCGTGGTGTTTTCGAAGATGTCAATGACGTCTTCCCGTGTAAGGGGCTTTTTGAGCTCCACCATTACGCTGTGGACGTGCATAAGAGTTGTTGGCACGATAAAGGCCATTGTCTCAATGTTTATTGGTATTACGGTTTGTACATCTGGTCCATGATGAGAGGGAACCTCAACTGAGGGTTTTATAGCATTGATGGGGCCCCTCTTGATGTCGTTGGGATCTGCAGCCCTCCTAATCATCACAGCATATACGTAGTCGATGTAATCTTTTATTGCATTTAGAGTTCTTGTCAAGCCTGTTGTGTTGCAAGAAACAACTCTAACATAGTTTTTGCCCAAAGCTTTCTCATAGTTTGCCTGAGCAACAAAAGAAACTTCTGCAACACCTGCCTTTTCTCCCCCTTGGAATATCGCTTTAACTCCTGCTTTCTCATAGAGCGCTTTGTTTTTCTCGCCCATTCCACCGGGGGTAGCGTCGACTATCACATCAACTTCGTTAAGGAGGTCGTTAAGAGTTCCAGCAACTTCAAAGCCAACTTTCTCAAACTTTGGCAAAAACTCTTCGCTTGCGGCATAAACTGGTATTCCAAGCTCTTTTGCACGGTAAGCTTCAAAGCCTGGCTTCGTCTTTGTGACTCCTATTAGCTCCATGTCATTCTGCTTTGAAACTGCATAAGCCACTCTCTTTCCTATAGTCCCATAACCGTTGACTCCAACCTTAACTTTCATTTTTCTCACCAAGTTATTTTATGAATATGAAATACTTAAAGTTTGTTTTTTCACTGAGAGTGAGAAGAAAAATCAAAAAACTGCAAAGGCATTGGCACTTCCATATGGGCTGTCTAAGTGATCCAGGGTTAAGGCTTCTCGTAAATATGAAAGTCTTTCAAGATGAACTCGAGAGTTAGTTATGATGTGATTTAGCTTCTGGTCAAACAATGATGTTTCATACGCTTAACTTAGAAAGGATTGCATCAACTAAGTTTGATGACCCTAGAACTCTGAGAAACTATGAGAGAAGACCCTTAAAAAATAACTGCAAGAAATAGAAAAACTGGTTTCCACGATATCATAACAGAACTATGATTTTTAGCATCAACACAACTATGTTTCAATAATATTCCATTTCTTTATTACATTTGTAACATTTATGTATACACTTTATGAGGGCTCTTTTCCAATATACTTCAACATAGAAACATTTATAATATCCAAAGTAGTACTAGACATAATGAAACACAAACCTGGTGTCATAAATGAGGTTTGTAATAAGACTTCATCCATATAACGAACCCTTTCGGATACCTTTCAACCATCAACACTATCTGCAGGGATTGATCTATCGAAGGATTCAACGGGTCAATCCCGATCTCAGTCTTCGTTTGCATTCCCCCAAAGCTCCAAAGTTCTTTACTTACTCACTCTTCATGGCCGAAAAACGCGAGATTGACAAAGACGGCCTGCTCGGCTATAAACGCGGATACTTCTACTTTTCAACGGCCGTCCCAGAGATAGCGGAGGCATTTATCACAGGCCTTTTACAAAAGCCAGAGGTCGAGTTATGGGGTGAAAAGTTCGTTCTCGAGGAAGTGAAATCCATCAAGGAGCCTACGAGGTTAAGCGGAAAAAGGTTCGTAACGCTGTCTCCCATAGCCGTGACTACAAAGAAGATTCAATTCGGTAAGCCGAGGAGTTATGATCTTGGACCGAACGAGTTTGAGTTCTACGAGTTGATAAAAGAGAATCTTCAGGAGAAGTACGTTCATATTTTTGGCTCCAGCCCGCCGAAAGACTTCGAGATGAAAGTCCTTAATGCCAAGCCTAAGCGTTTCGAGGTAAAGCCTGGTATCTTTCAGGTGGCTTGGCACCTCGTGTTTCGTGCATGGGGCGATGAAGGGCTTTTAAGAGCCGGTTACCTTGCTGGCTTTGGTGAAAAGAACTCAATCGGATTTGGAATGGTGAGGGTTGATGATGGGGGAAGAACTTAGATTTACTGGTAATTGGTTCATAGATGCAGGTATTTTAGGATTTGTTAATCTAATGGAAGAAGTTTATGGTTGGGATTTGGAAGAACTTCAGAGACGTATCAAGAATGATCCAGAAAAGGTTTATTATGGGTATTTTCCGCTGGCTTATCTTTTTTATAATTCTTCCTACAGTGCGTATTTAAAACAGATTTCTGATCTTAGAAAAAAACTTTCAGAAATTACTGCTAAACTTAGACAAGTCGATACCAAAATTCTAGAATTAAACAAAGAGCTTTCTCAAAGTGATGAAAAAAACAAGAAAAAAGTTATAGTTAAAATTGAAAAACAAAACAAAGAGAAAGAAAAACTAGAAACTAACCTAAATGAGATAATTGAGAAAATCAATGAACAAGAAAATGCCTTCATTAAAGAGAAAACTAAACTTCAGAAGATTTCCCCCAGTTTAGTGGATAAGATTCTCCAAGACGCTGAAAATAGATTTGAGAATATTCTTAATGAATTAAAAAGCGCAATTGGTCATTATGATCTTCAGCTTCCGAAAGACCATAGGAACTTTTTCTTGTATAATCCTAAAAAAGACGCCGTAACTGCAATTAAATATCTCTATTGGCTTCTTAAAAATGATGAAGAAAGGCTAACGGAAATTAAGGGAGGAAAAACTCCAACGTATGAAATTACTCCAGATTCCACCATAAATCCTTTTCTTTACTCTCCTGTAGAATTCTCAAATGTGAGTTATACAAAACCTTTAACTGTTAAACAAATAACACAAATGGCTCCAGCAGGAATGCCAGCATATGCTATTTTCCTATCATTTTTCAGAGCCTTCCAATGGGTCTCCGGAAGTTACATAATGATTTACACTCCTGAACTCGAGAGCTGTTATGGAATAAACAAGAAGTTGAAAATCCGTCTCCAAAGTTCCAGCAATAATATCGGCATATTTAAGATAACTTGGTCAGCCATAATAGATGAAATCGTAGAAACTAAAGCAAAATTTTCTTTAGAGAATTTATATATTATTGAGTTTGAAAACATTGAAAACCAAAAACTGAAAGGAGTCGAATATATTGGAATTCCTAAACTCCATGCGTCCATAATCCTTGATGATGACATCAGAGATGCCGTAAATACTTCTATACGCGTTGATGACTCAAATATTTGGCTCTTGGGAGAATTCATAAAACAAAAGCCACTCTACCCACTAATTAATAAGCACGTTTGGACTACCCTAAATAATGGTTACCTCGATTGGAGAGCGAGCCTTTATGCATTAGCCATTGACGCAGTGTTAAAAATAGAAGAAACTTCAAAGGCCATTTTTAGTCCAGTCTTCTTTGATCGACCAAGAAGAGCAGCAGTCCAGGTTAAGGACTTTTACAAAGAAATGGCATATGGTGCAAAAGCACTCGAAGGCCTTTCCTCAGAAATCAATGGAGAAAATTTGATCCACCCGCTCTTCTCAGCACTGAGAAAGCGTAACAGAAACGCATTTGTTAATATTCTCCTCAAGGCATTTCTTCAGGCAAAACAAAAAGACAAAGTTGCAACAATTAACAATTATATGTTTAAGCATATTTTAAACAAGGATTATTCTTGGGAGAATTTTGCGCTTGCCCTTGTTATAGGTCTTGTTGGAGGTGGTGGTAGTGAACCCCCAAGTAATGAAAGCGAATAATCCTGTTTTATGGAAGATAAAAAAGCTGAGTAGAGAAGTACTTGGAAACGCCGGCTCGGAGAACTATAGACAAAAACTAGTGTTTGATTTACTTAATGCAGTAAGAGCAAATGACCAAAACAGGTTTTTGTGGATCCTTCTTAGGGCTCTCAATGTACATTCAAAGGACAATCCAAAAGCCAAAGAACTTGCTTCTGTGCTTATGAAGGTCTTTCCTTCTTCCGAGGCCGATTTTGAAAAGGCCGCGTACTCCATAATATTCGGAATAATGGCTGGAGGTGATGAGGAATGAGTAGATTCCTCGTTATGGATGTTGTGTTCTATGGTAGTTCCCTTAACTACGACCAAGGAAGTGGAAATTATCAGGAGCTTAAGAAGATAACTCGCTGGGATGGAAGACAGTATACTGTTGCCAGCAGATACGCCTTGAGATACAGTCTTCTCGAAACTGGAAGAAAACTTGGACTTTGGAAAATTGCTGAGGGGGATAAGCTTGCCCGTGCTGGAAGCGGAGATAACACTGTGATACAACCTGCAACAGAACTGCTCTTAAGCGGTGAAATACTTAAGTACCCAGAGTTTGACCTATTTGGGTACTTGATAACATCAACAACTCCACAGAATTTTAGGAGCGCTCCAGTCAAGTTAAGCCACGCAGTTTCCATGACACCATTTAACTACGATGCTCTGTTCAATGCTAACCTCGGGTTGGCTAATAGAATGAGAAAAGTCTACGGTGAGATGAAGCCAAATCCCTTCACGGCAGAAGAACACGAAACATTCTATCAATACTCTATTGTTGTAGATATCGATGAAATTGGTAAGGCAGATGTATTTATAACACTCAGTAGCAATATCAGCCTTGGAAGAGACGATGAAAACAAAGAGATTAAAATGAAAATAGAGGATGTTATTAAGGAAGGGGATAAAGTCAAATTTATTTTCAAGAAAGGAAAAGACACTGAAGAGATAACACAGCATAATGAAGTCAAATTAGAGACTTTTGAAAAAATAAACAAAAACCTTGTTCACATCAGATATTCAATCCCTCCAGAAAAACAAAAAGAACGTCTTAAAAATCTTATCCGTGCAGTACTAAACCTAAAACGCTCTATTAAAGGCAGAGAGGAAGATCTCAGACCAAGACTTCTCGTTCTTGGAATTTACAAGAACGCCCCGTATCAGACATTTAAAGACAGAATAGAGCTCATTGACGAATACAGCGAGGAAGAATACGACGAAATTGAAGAACGTGAAGAGGACGGAAAGAAAGTTGTCAAGATAAAACATGTGGTCTCAAAGAGCAAAAAGCCAATATTCAGAATTGCAGGATTATCAGAAAATACAAAGGAACCTGAAGAACTTGATGAATCCAAGATCCTTAGCCTTATTGACGACCTCTTTAACTCCAAAGAGGGAGAGATTTCTAAGGTGGTGGTCTTCAAAGATCCAAGTATAGAAGTTAAGCTTGAGTGATGACTATGGTAGAGAAAACACTATTAATAGAGCTCTTCCAGCCGTTTGCTCAGTATCGTAATCCCTTTACTTTTTATTATGCTCAGACATATCCATTGCCACCAAAATCAACAGTAATTGGTATGCTTCAAAATGCCCTTGGCGACTGGTATGGGAATGAGTGGGGCATTGATAAATGGTGGAATTTGAAAGTTAGTGTTCATGGAGGCTTTAAAAGCGTTTTTTGGAATTATCAACAACTAATAAAAGCCACCAAAACAGGAATTTCCATCGTATACTTCAAAGGAAGACCTACGTTATGGAACCAAGATGCTCCCCTCTACCCTTTCAAGGATTTTCCGATAACGTCCCAAAGAACTCCTGTTATACAGCAAGAACTCTTTAATGGCTGGCTTTACATTCTTTTAAAGGGTGAAAATGATTTCTTGAGGGAAATAAAAGAAGCACTCACTACGCCAACGAAAGTATTGTCACTAGGTAGGAGTGAAGACGTTGTGTTTGTTAGAAGGGTAGAGTTTATTGATGGGGTGGAAAAAACAGCAAGAGAGATCGCAATTATATATCCCACCTATGTTTCTGCCCCCCTTGAACTTCTAAAGAAAACGGAGTATCCAACATACTCAATCCCTATAAGAGTCATTTTCAAGAATGACGGAAAGCCAGTAAAACACAAGGCAGAAATTAGCCAGGAGACTTTCAGAGATGTCGAGTTTAAGCCGGTGATTTATGTTGGTTCCTGGAAGTATCTAAAGTTCAAAGAGAAAGTTACCTTGGAAGAGTACGCTATTGGAGATGTAAAGCTCAAGGTTGTTAATGATGAACAAGCGACAGGGTGGTTGTAATGAGTCAGATTGTAATGAACACATTTAGCGATAACAACCAACGAGAAGAAAATATATCACTAATTAATCTTTTTAGGGCAAAGAGTGGCAATGATAATGTTCTTTTGATTGATCACGTGAATTCTGCATTAGAAAGATGCGTTGAGCTATACAGGTTTATTGAAAACATCGAAAATTCGATAACCTATGAACCCCTTAGGAACTCTGAAGAAAGGAAAAAGATCTTCAAAAACCTTGCTAAGGCAATAATCCTCCATGACCTTGGAAAAATAAATCTGGATTTTCAGAAAAGAGTCTATGGAAAAGAATTCCCAAAAGAACTCAGAAGTTATTTGGATGAAAGTCAAGACATAAAAGCTCGGCACGAAGTTTTATCTGTTCTTTGGAGTGCAGGCCTTAATCAAGACGAAGAAGAGGAAGCAAAAATAAGGGCTGCTGTTCTCCTACACCATTACAACGAGTTCTTTTCTCAAGATAAGGAGTTTTCACACATAATTGAGCAGTACCCCACAGATATTGAAAGATATCTCAATTTCCTTGTATCAAAGCGTAAGGATCTTGAGAAATTCCTACAAGATTACCTAGAAACTATAAAAAAGAAGTTTACAGAAGACTTTATCCAACAAGCAATCTCTGAAATGAAATTTGATTTCTCTCGCATAGAAACATTAAAGAAAAAAGTGGAAATGTGGGATGAGGATCCTTCGGAGAGCGTTCCGATATACAACCCCGAGGAACTTGATCCTGACTTCCTTGTTTTCCTTGGAATGCTAAGGAGATGCGACTACTCAGCAAGTGGAGACTTCCCGATTGAGAACACTATTGACATTTCAGAAGTATTCCATGATGTAGAGGCAAAAATCAGAAAAAGGATTGAAGAAAAGTTACTTGGAACCGGGATCGTTTTTAGAGAGCTTTGGCAAGAAAGATTGCTCAAGATAAAGAATTCAGACTATCTCGTCGTTATTGCACCTACAGGCTCTGGAAAAACAGAATTAGGGCTTCTTTGGGCAAAGAGCAGGGGCAAGTTAGTTTATACACTTCCACTTAGGGTAGCACTAAACGATCTTTACAAAAGGTTTTCCGAGTATTTCAATGATGAATCGGTAGGGCTGTTACACTCAACAGCATTTATGGAATATGTAGAGGGCGTTGGAAGTGATATCGAAGTTGAAAAGAAAGTGAACTCTGCAGGGCTTTTAGCAATGCCCATAATGCTCTCGACTCCAGACCAAGTGTTCTTGACTTCTCTCAACTACTATGGCTCCGACAAAGTTATCTCTATTTATCCGGAGTCGGCTATAGTCGTTGATGAAGTCCAAAACTATACTCCAGAAATGGCAGCGGTCTTTCTAAAGACTCTAAAGCTCATAAAAGACGTTGGTGGAAAAGTTCTTGTGATAACGGCAACGTTACCACCATATCTGGAACACTTCCTTAGAGAAGAAGGCTTCGAAATTGTCGATGTCCTTGAAGAAGCACAAAAACACGAGCTCAATGTAAAGAACCTCTACATAAAGAGGCACCGTGTCAAACTTGTTGAGAAGTCTCTCTTCAGTTATTCTAAGAACGGTGACGTTAGCTTTGATGGTCGTGATGAAGTTGTGTCCCACATCCAAACTTTCGAAGAACATGGGCTTAAGAGTATTTTAATAGTCCTCAACAATGTTAGAAAAGCTATAGAAGCGTATAAGATAATTCGTGATATCTCAGAAAGTCACAGAAAGTTAAACAATTGGGATATCTATTTACTTCACTCACGTCTTCCAGAAAAAAGGAAGTCCGAAGTAATTGAGGAATTGAAGAACAGCCTTAAAGCAGGGAAAAAAGTCATTCTAATAGCAACCCAAGTCGTTGAGGCGTCGGTGGATTTAGACTTCGATGCTTTGATTACAGAAATATCCCCAATAGACAGCCAAGTGCAGAGATGGGGAAGGGTTTACAGAAACAGAGATACGGATTACACTTTGGCAATACCTAATATCGTTGTGTTTTCTGGTGTTGACAAGGGAACAACGGCTATTTATGGTCAGGGAATCGGCAAGGAAGTCATAGAAAAAACAAAAGAGGTAATTAAATCTCTTGAAGAAAATATAATTGGCTATGAAGATGAGAGAGATGCAATAAATAAAGTTTACAGTGGGCAAATCCTTCAGAGATACTTGGAAGAGATAAGCAAGATCCTCGAGAAGCTTGATTACTTTACGCTTGAAAAGAAGACCGAAGCCCAGAGAGTCTTCCGTCAGATGGGTGGTATCTACTTTGTTATTCCACAGTTAATGATATGGTATGGTGAAAGATACCACGATGAAAAAGTTAAAGCTTTCGGCGAAGTCCTCTTGGACTCGAATAATTGGGGTAAGAGTTGGGCAGAGCTCCAAGAACTAGTTTCAAAGAAACTCAATGGCAGAGAAGTTGGTAAATGGGAACTTCGGAAACTCCTTCAGGAATTTTCCATAAATGTTCCAATATGGACCGTGATCAAAAATAATTCCCTGTTAAATGCTATTAAGGGGAATAGTTTCAAGGGATATCCAGTCCTGGAGAGAGTTAATGAACAGCAACTTTGGATTCTTTGGGAACAAGGATTGGACACAATTCTCTCCAACATTGATATGGATATTTATGAAGATATATTGTGAAGTTTTTATTTTCTTTTTTATAATGACTCCTTTGGAGGCTCTGTTCCGTGGAATCCGAATATCCTCTTACTGACCTCCTAATAACAGGAACGGAGATTAATTACCTCTATGTCTGTCCAACAAAGCTCTGGTACTTCGCTAAAGGCATTACAATGGAGAAAGAAAGTGAATGGGTAGGCTTGGGAAAGTTTCTTCATGAGCAAAGTTATGCTAACGAAGAGAAGGAAGTACAGATAGGGAGCATAAAGATTGACTTCATTCGTAAGGGGAATATCATTGAAGTTCATGAAGTAAAACTAGGGAAGAGCATGGAAACCGCCCACGAGATGCAAGCAAGATACTATATCCATTACCTTGGAAAACTTGGGATCAATGCTCGGGCCGTTCTTCATTACCCAAAACTCTACGAGACAAGAGAGGTAACTCTTGAAGGTCACGAGAAAGAAATAGAGGAAGCAATAGCCAAAGTCAAACATATTAAATCTCTCCCAACTCCTCCCAAACCGGTCAAATCAAGAAAATGTAGAAAGTGTGCTTACTACGAACTCTGCTGGGTGTGAAAGATGAGAAAGCGTTCATTGACTTTGCTGTCTGACGGAACTCTTTTTAGAAGGGAAAATACTCTCTATTTTGAGAACCAAAGTGGCAAAAAGCCTCTTGCGGTAGAAGGTATATATGACATCTACATCTATGGCCACGTCAACATAACCTCTCAAACCCTTCACTTCTTAGCTCGGAAAGGTATCGCCGTGCATTTCTTCAATCACTACGGTTACTATGATGGAAGTTTTTATCCCAGAGAAGGTCTGCACTCTGGCGACTTGGTCATTAAGCAAGCGGAACACTATCTCGACAATGAGAAAAGATTGGAGCTTGCTAAGCTCTTTGTTAAGGGAAGCGCACTTAACATGAAGGAAAACCTTAAACGCTGGAAAGTCTATGAAGGCTTTTCAGAGGACCTCAACGCTCTTCTTGGAGAGCTAGAACGAGCCCAAAAAATAACTGAGGTCATGAATGTTGAAGCAAGAATTCGCGAGACATACTACTCTCTCTGGGATGAACACCTACCTGAGGGCTTTAAAATAGTAAAAAGAACACGTAGACCGCCAGAAAATGAAATGAATGCTCTGATAAGTTTCTTGAATTCAAGGCTATACGCAACAATAATCTCTGAGCTCTATAATACTCAACTTGTTCCCACTATCAGTTACCTCCACGAGCCGAGTGAAAGACGCTTTTCTCTTGCTCTGGATTTGAGTGAAATTTTCAAACCGATACTCGTCGATAGACTCGCAACGAGGATGATCACAAAGAACGTGCTCTCGAAGAAGGATTTCCGTGAGGACCTTAATAGTGTTCTTCTCACAAAAGAGGGAATGAAAAAAGCTCTGACAGAATATGAGAATGAGCTTTCAAAGAGCGTCAAGCACATAAAGTTAAAGACGAACGTGACAAAAAAGAGGTTGATACGCCTCGAGGCATACAAACTCATCAAACACCTAGTTGGAGTTAAGCCTTACGAACCGCTAGTGGCATGGTTTTAAAGTGAAGTTGTAGAGTGCATTAGAACCAAAAAAAGAGTCGATTAAAATATTAGCTGCTTAGATAATGTCATCTATTGGGTTCTTTTCCACCCCGAGGATCTTTCTTTTTGGCCTAGAGCGGAGCTCATAAATCACGACTGAATCTTCATCCTCCTCTATAATTTTTCGAAGTGAGGCCTTGATTCTTTCATACTCTGCAAGGGTCACCTCACCCTCGAAAACGCTGTTCTGAACCCATTGAAGATGCTGACGAAGGAACTTCTTTACGTTGTTGACACGTTTCACATTTACATCATAAACCACTATAATGTACATAACACCACCATTAGGTGTTTTTGGTTTTTTGTGTATTTAATCTTTTTTTTGTTTTGTATCACGCTAGAAACTTTTAAATTTTTTAATAGAGCCTTTTTAGGGGAGGAAAATGGAAAATATTCTCTTGGAGGGGTTAGGAAATCGATTTTCGTGATTTTGGGATTGTAACTTGTTGGTATAATTCCTCGTGATTCTTGTAACGAATTTTTTTTGAAAATTTGAACGAAGGCTTCTCGTAACTCTAATATTACTCCTCCTTAGTGGAAATCGTATTGTTTTCAATTTAAAGTTGTTTTAATTCACCCTAGTTCCCATTAGATCGTTAGAGTTATAAGCACTTAAGTCTTTTGATTGATTGGTGGTTGTATTGAGTTTTCAGAGGAAAATCCTGATCATAAAATCCGAAATCTACCCGATAGTCAGCAAACACTACCCGAAAAACACTCACAGGGAAATAATCAG
>LDZR01000683.1_pt1 | contig 10926 bp, 8 predicted proteins | sample 615371 | NCBI WGS metagenome assembly LDZR01 (sample SAMN03408294, study PRJNA278302) | terrestrial metagenome | isolation source: oil reservoir sample K2 | place: USA: Alaska, North Slope, Kuparuk formation | collected 2013
GGTACAGCACTTGCAACTGGTTTTAAAACAAACAACGGAATGATAGGCATGCTCCCAAACCAAGAATCTGTACCGACGATCATAGAGGTTGCCAAAGCATACGGAATGAAAACAGGTATAGTTGTCACATGCCGAATTACACATGCTACTCCAGCATCATTCTATGGACATGTTCCAGATAGAGATATGGAAAACGAACTTGCAGAACAATTAATCACAAATGCAACGGTTGATATTATCATGGGCGGAGGCTACAGAAACTTTTTACCAATGTCTGTCAAGGGCAGCAGCAGAAAAGATGAAAAAGATTTGATAGCACTGGCAAAGGAAAAAGGGTATGCTTATGTGACCAAAAAGAGTGAGCTTGCTAATATTGACTCAGATAAAGTGCTTGCTCTTTTTTCAAGCAGTCACATGGCTGCGGCAAGCGATCGAAGTGGAGAGCAGCCGATGCTCTACGAAATGGTTGAAAAGGCACTTGAGCTGTTATCAAAAGATGGTGAACCATTCTTTTTAATGGTCGAAGGATCACAAATTGATTGGGAGGCACACGGGAATGATCCTTATGGAGTCTGGAAAGAAGTTGCTGAATTCGATAAAGCTGTAGGCGTAGCTTTACAATTTGCTAAAACAAACCCAGATACTCTGATAGTTATCACGGCCGATCACGAAACTGGTGGACTTTCTACTTCTACTGGTACTTATATGCTTGAGGTTGAAATGCTCAAAAAATTCAAAATGAATACCGATACTTTTTTGGCTAAATTCAATATCGAAGAAAAAGAAAAATTCATCAGTGCTGTTAAAGAAATTTATTCAATCGATATGACCGAAGCAGAATACGAATGGTTGTTGAACATCAAGAAAACAGCAAAAAGTTACTATGATCTACCAAACAACTTTGGAAAGTACATAAGCAGCAAAGCCTTAGTTGGATGGACCACTTTTGACCATACGGGAAATCCTGTACCAATCTTTGCCTTTGGACCTGGTGCGGAATATTTCACCGGCTGGTTTGACAACACAGATATACCAAGATTGATAGCTCGCTTAATGGGATGTCCGCTTACCTATCCCATATACAAAGAGCCAGTAATTACAGGCCCTGTATTGTATTGAAAAAAGGCGGGCAGAAGCCCGCCTTTTATTTTATTCAGCTGGTTTGCCTAACTACTAATTCGACATCCAGTATTAGCTGTTTATAGCTTTTTCTTTTACCGGTAATTCGCTCCAGAAGGATTTTGAAAGCTTCAAAACCCATTTCGTACTTCTTGATTTGAACGGTAGTCAAAGGCGGGCGAAAATAAGATGCAAAACAGATATCATCATAACCAACAACTGCTATATCTTCGGGCACCTTTTTTCCAAGTTCATCCAGCGCTTTTATCGCACCAAATGCGAACATATCGTTGTAACAGAATATAGAGTCAAAATCTATACCCCTTTTGATTGCTTCCTTAACTCCCATATATCCTGCTTCCATATTTTTATTGTAAGGAGCAGTGATAAGGTAATCTTCAGAAAGTTCTATATTTGCTTGGGAAAGTGCTTTTTTATAGCCTTCATATCTCATTATTGATGCAGAGTTGTCCATGCTTGTGTTGATGAAAAGTATGCGTTTTCTATTTCTAAAAATCAAATGTTTTGTTGCCAAATAGCCCCCTTTGATTTCATCGTTGTATATTTCATCGATGCCTGAACGGTACATATGCCTACCGATTAACACGAAGGGAAAATTCATCTTTAAAAGTTTTTCAAAATCTTCTGTATTCTGCCCAAATGGGCTGATCAACAGACCTTCAACTCTTCTTTCAAGTAGAGTAGTAATAGCCTGCGACTGGGTTTTTGGATCTGTCTCTGTGTTCATCAAAAGTAATTGGTAACCGAATTTTCTTGTAGCAGCTTCGATGCCTTTAAGAACTTCTGCAAAAAAAGGGTTGGAGCTGTCTTCTATGACAACTCCAACGGTCTTTGTTTGATTTCTCCTCAAAGCAAAAGCCGTTGTGTTTTTTATATAACCGATCTCTCTGGCTATTTTGAGAATCTTCTGCCGGGTCTGCTTGCTTATATCGTCTTTGCCTCTCAGGGCCTTCGAAACTGTGTTGACTGAAACGCCAGCTCGCTTGGCGATGTCTTTCATCGTCACGTATTTTTTCACCCGAACTCACCTTCATTTAGTATAATACATAAGAAATAATTGATCTTGAAAGTGGATTGTTTTTCAACGTTGTGTAGACCTTTCGCTTTCCCTCCTTTTCTTTTATATACAGTATAGAAGTAAAGGCATAGCCCCAGCCTGTGATCTTGCTTATGAGTGAATTGTCAGAAGACAACATTTTATCAGTCTGTTTTGATATGAGCACATATTCTGATGCAACTTCACCTAAGGACCATAGCAGGGCAGATATATTCTTATTTCTCTTTGTGTTGAATATGGTTAAATTGCTTATCCAATCTCCTGATAAATCAAGAAAACCATGAAGCTTTCTTTTTTCAGAGATTGATACAAGTTCTTCATCTTGCAACAAATCGTCATTTACCCAGAGTATCTCATCACTCAGAGGTGCTGGCCCTAAAACAACTACTGGATAGAAGTTCCGGCTAATCAAATTTCCATTCTCAAAAACCTCGAGAAAGATATTCTGTGTATCATGTTCAAATTTTGCAGAGAAATCTATACCTTCTGACACTGACCATTTTTTCAGTGGCACTGGTATCTGTTTGAGGATTTTTGTATCTGTTCTTATGATTAAATCTGCATCCATATTTTTTCCTGAATTATTAGCTATATAGATTTGAGCATGGTAGGTATCTCCATCTTGGATAATTGCCGTGTGGTTTTTAATGATTGGCAGAATCTTTTTGTTGAGAAATCTCAACTTAGAATGAAAGATTTTCGGCATGCGATTATAATCGAGTAAACCATTGGCTTCCCAGGCAATATCTGAGAATTCTGTTATAACATATCCTGAAATCTCTGGCCGGAGTCTTATCTTTTCTATCTGATACTTTAATCCCAGAAATTGATTGAGCTGGGTTTGGTAAATAAAGTCATCTATGTTGTGAAAGCCGCAAACGCGTGCAATTGCCTCGATAGGTGATGAATTAGAAAATTTCATACCCATCGTAGTTACAGGAAATTTCATCCAGTTACCTTCCCAATCTTTTGGATCAGAAAGTCCCCAGACACCGAATTCTGATACGATTTTTGGTAATTTCTTTGATTCGGTGCTTGATTCAAAAAAGCTCTTAAAATCACCTGTAGCAAAGCTTTTTATTTTTTCATCCCATTGCGCATTGTGATACGGAAATGAATGATAAAAATGAAAATCATCTATATCGGATATAACGTGAAAATTGCCCATACATGCAGAATTGTCTACGTATAGCCTTGTATCATCAAGGACTTTGGCTTTTCTGAAAAACATCTTGAGCCAGCTTCTCGTTTGTTCCTCTGATAGATCCACCCCCCAGCTTTCGTTTATCAAGCTCAGCAAGACAAAACTCGGGTGATTTGCATGCCTTTTTAAAAGGTTTTCAAGCAATTTTTCAAGATATCCCATTGATTTTTCATTTAACTGCCTCGCGTATGGCAGGTCTATCCATATCAGGAGACCAAGTTCATCGGCAATTTCTAAGTAAAGATCATCTGGAATTTTCACATGGAATCTTAAAAGATTCAGCCCCATTTCTTTGGCCTTCAATAATTCAGAGAGAAGATCGTTTTTCTCAGGCAGTGTGTAGTGATTGACCGGATAGAAATTTTGATCGAGTGCACCGAATATATAAACAGGTTCACCATTTAACAGTATCCTGTCTTCATCTACATCAATTGATCGAATGCCAAATGTGGTTTGAAACCTGTCTTTCGAACTGTCTTTGGCAAAATCGATTATGGCTGTATAAAGCTGGGGAGATTTCAAAGACCAGAGTTTCGGATCGTCAATGAGAAGATCAAATGTTGAGCGGCTAAATTTCTCATTCAGAATTTGCGTTCCAGATGGATCTATCACGGTTAGAGAAAAATCATGCTCTTGTTTGTCAGAAAACTCAATTTCGCATTTGATGGTTTTCAAATCTTTCATTGGTATGAACTTAGCAGATTTTATAAAAACATCATCTACAGCCCACAGTTCGATATTTTGGATTATTCCGCAAGCATTCCCATACCAATCTTGTTTTCCCACGACAATTTCCGGCTTGTCAGATATGTCAAAATCAGAAACATGGATTTTTAAGATATCATGGCCATCAAAGTTGAGAAAATCTGTTATTTCAACTTCAAACAAATCATAGCCATTTTCGTGATGCAGGACTTGCTTGCCGTTTACATAGATTTTCGATAGCCAATCAATCCCATGAAATCTCAACATGATTCTTTTGTTGGATATTCCTTTCAATTCGGTCAATTTTCTTTCATATAAGCCCGAAAAACAAACCGGGTTTGGATAGCTTTGCTCAGTCATTGGAAATTCGTGCGGTAAAGAAATATTGTCACAAGTACCATCATCGTAAGTTATTTTCCAGCCATGGTTTAGAGTTATTCTCACTGTCTTACACTCCTTTCACCTTAAACTCAAAACTACTCCACGTGTTAGATACCTTTGCATGAAAAGATAAACTACTACGACTGGCAAGGATGCCAGCACATTCGCCGCCATTATTGGACCATAACGTATGTTGACATCTGAACCTGCCAGTGCCACCAATCCAACTGGTAGGGTGTACATCTTTTCATTTGTCATGACAATCAAAGGCCAGAAAAAATCGTTCCATATCCAGGTGAAGTGAAGCACAGCCACCGTTATGATAGAAGGTAGAGACATTGGCAGGATTATTCTGAACATTATATCCAGCTCGCCTGCGCCGTCCAGTCTTGCAGCTTCTTCGTAATCTGATGGTATAGCTTTCATGAACTGTGAGAGTATAAAAACCGCCATAGAAGAAGGCAAAGCTGGCAGTATTATTCCAAAAAGATTATTCACAAGACCGATTTTTCTGATCATCAGATATAACGGGATGGCAATTGCTTGACCTGGTATCATAAATCCGGTCAAAGATAGAAAATAGAGAAATTTTCTCCCCGGAAAATTCATTCGACTCACCGCATACGCTGCAAGTGTACAGATTACAATGATTCCAGCTGTCCCTATCGAGGAAGAAACGAGACTATTTGCAAACCACGCGCCAATCTTTGCCCTTTGAAGTATTGTCCTGTAATTATCGGCCGACCATTTAGATGGTATCCATTTTCCGGCAAGGATATCTTTCTGTGATTGAAAAGATGCCAGGGTCATCCAGATAAGAGGAAGCAGGTAGATAACAGACAGAAAAATTGCCAGAATCGTCAGAATATATCTTTTTACCTTCATTTATATCAACTCCTCTTTTGAAGAGGAAATCATCAAACGCAGCTGCAAATATGAAAAAACGAGCATTATGAGGAACATGATAAAAGCCATACTCTGTGCATAGCCCATTTTGAAATATCTAAAACCCTGTTCATAGATATACTGCATAACTGTTCGAGTCTTTCCAGCCGGTCCTCCTGCTGTCATGATGTAAACCTGCCCGAAAATCTGAAGTGAAGCTATGATCTGGGTCACAATAACAAGGACATGCACTCTCTTCAAAAGTGGTATTGTTATGAAGATCATTTTTTTGAAACTGCTGGCACCATCAAGTTCTGCTGCTTCGTAATAGGAAGATGGTATTTGCTGCAGGCCCGCAATATATAAAATGACGCAAAACCCCATCGTCCACCAGACAGTGGTGATGGCAACAGCCGGCATGGCCCAGAATGGATCAACAAGCCAGTTGATGGTTTTCAGCCCTATGGATTTTGTGGCTTTTGAGATCAATCCAAAATATGGATTGTAGAGCAAAGACCATGTCAGACAGACAACTGAGATTGTCAGAGTGTATGGGAGATAAAAAGCAGACCTCAAAAAACCCCTTGCGTGCATTTTACTGTTTGCAAGCACGGCAACCAGAAAAGACAAAATCATAATTGGCGGAACTGTCAGAATGACAAAATAAAAGGTATGCCACAGTGATGACAGAAAGACTTTGTCAGAAAACATGCGTGACAAATTTGAAAGGCCTATAAATTGAGGTGTACCCAGAATGTCCCATTTGTAAAATACCATTCTGACCGAATTTACAAAGGGAATCAATTTGAAAACAACCAGCAAGGCACCAAAAGGCAGAAAAAATAAATAGGCAAGCAATGTATGTTTTTTCCTGTTATGAACAGTCATGAAACCCCTCCGTGCGAAAGAATAAAGAAGGGGGATATCCCCCTTCTTTCGTATCAGACCTCAGTCTGACAAAACGTTCTTAATTGTTTGCTGTAATTCTTTTGCACCCTGCTCGGGTGTGATCTGGTTGAGAATAACAGCCTGATTGAGTTCCCACATTTTCTGCCTGATTTCTACCCAGCCTCTCATACTCGGTGCAGGCACAACAAAGTTTGCAACCTGTGCATAATCAGCTCTCATTGGTAACTTTAAGAAGGCATCAGATTTCAGAACACTGTTGAGAACTGGCAGATGCCCTGCTTTTGCCCATTCTGCGGAATTTCTTGCAAACCACTCTATGAATTTCACAGCGGCTTTGATCTTGTTCTGATCATCTTTTGGATGTTTTGGAAGCACCCATGTGTGGCTATCTGCCCACGTGTATGGTTTGCTACCAGGGATTGCAGGCACACTTGTAACACCAAATTCCAGATCGAGTGTTGGATAAACTGCCATTGCCCAGACACCATTCAAATGGAATGGAGATTGGTCATTTTGAAAAAGTGATTCTCCAGTATTGTAATCCATCGATTCTATAATGCCCGAGTCAAAGAGATTTTTAATGAACTCATAGGTCTTTTTGGCTTTTTCAAGATCGAGTTTGATTGTATTAGTTTTTGCATCGTAAAATTCACCGCCAAGCTGTGTGTAGTATGCTATGAAAAGTCTTTCACCAGTCATTGGCCCATTTTCTGCAGATATACCAACTTCCAGACCAAGTTTGTCTTTGGCTGTTTTTGCATAACTGATCAATTCATCCCAGGTTTTTGGGACAAGAACTTCACCATTTTGGTCAGTTAATCCTGCTTTTTTCAAAAGTTTCTTGTTGTAATAGAGGACAAGGGGGTGCGTATCGATTGGGATTGCATAGAGTTTGCCGTTGTAGTGTGCCTTTGAAATAATTTCCGGCACATAATCAGACAAAATATCCTTGGACACGTAATTGTCAATGGCTGTCAGAGCCCCTCTTGAGGCAAAATCCGGTATCATTGCAAGATGCATGACAGAAACATCGGGTGGATCTCCCGCAACAACTGCTGTAGTCAATTTGTTGTAAAGTTCTCCCCATTCGACTATTTGTTCGACAACTTCGATATCGGGATTTTCAGCGTTGAATTTTTTGATTAGATCAGTTACTATAAATCCTTCACCACCACTGAAAAATGTCCAGACAGTTATCGTTGTTTTTGCCGTGACTGCTATTGCCAGAATAAGCATGATACCGACAACCAGAAGAACTTTTTTCATAATTCTACCTCCCCTGAAATTTTTAGAATAGCGTATGGCTGAGGGTTCATATTTGAGAGTAACCAGTGTAATCTACTTCAACGATAACGTTATCGTTAACCTAAGTCAAATTTCAATTCACTCAGCAATAAAAAGATAATCGAAGTTACTAAAAGAAATTAAGAGAAACAATGCAGATAATCGGCAGAAAAAATGCATTTTTTATATACCAGACCACTGTTATGCCTGATTTCGGGCATGATTGTTGCCTTCATGAGTTTTCGTTAACAAAAAAGCAAACTTTCTCTGTGGTTTTTACTGGTTTCCAGAAAAATCAATTTGCTTGAGAATCTTCTTGACCCACCTTTTGGTGTGCTCTATTTCTCCATCTTTTAATGGCCCTTCGACGTCTTCAACGAAGAACCATTCAGAAGGAACAACAAGCTTTCCTCCCTTTTTTGTGAGCTTCTTAGCGATGGAATCTGCAGCATAGCCAAATATTTTCACAAAAAATGGCAACATGAAAAAAGAAGATCTTATTTTTTCTTCTGTAAATCTTGTATCGAATGCGATCACCTTAACACCTTTTAAGCCGTCTTTTGGTATTTTTCTCAGAAAGCTCTTGATTGCTCTGGTTGGACTGAAGGCTCTGGTGGGAGAGCCAACGATGAGCAGATCGAGATTTTCCAGATTTCTGTATTTTACATTATCCACTTTGAGTACATTGACTTCGTTTGGAGAAAAAGCTTCACCAATTGTGCGGGCTATTTTCTCGGTGTTTGAAAAAAACGAATCATAGAGTATCAATATATTCATCTTTATACCTCCATTTCTTTATGCTTCTTTTAGAAATGCGGTAACGTCCCGGGCAAATTTTCTGCCAGAAGCAGGATGCCCGAGTTTCCTATATAGAATCAGTCTGGCATCTGGTATACACTCAGCAGTTTCACAAAACAATATTTCTGAATAGAAAGGATCTTTACTTCCAGCTATTACAAGTGTGGGAGCGGCGATCTCTGACAGACGGTTTTTGAAATTATGATTGTCTTCTGCCTTGATTGTTACTATCAGGTCTGATGGATCTTCTGGTGCACCGAGAAGTTTTTTCGAAAAAAGTGATATGAATCGGAACAGTAATTTACCCATATATTTTCTGATTCCCTTCTCTGAAAGCGATAAGCTCATCAAGGAAAAACAGGCTTCTCTCCATTTTCGTTGATTTGCCAGCTGTCCAGCATGCATCTGAACATCCCTGGCTTTTTTGTTAAGAGTATAAGCGCTTGAATGAATCACCAATTTGCGAACCAGCTTTGGGTGATCAGCAGCAAAATGCTGAGCAATAGACCCGCCTGTTGAAACACCTATCAAATCAATTGGATATTCGAATTCTTCTGTGATCATTTTTGCGTAATCATCTGCCATATTTTTCAAAGTATAAATATCAGGCAAATTTGATTTTCGATTCACAACATATACCGTATAATCTTCTCCTAAAAATTTGTAAATCTTAAAGAAAAATCGGAACATGGATGCAGACAGAGGCTTGTTTTCAAACGTTAATCCCTGGAAAATTACAAGATCACGAGGCCCATGGCCGAACTTATTGTAAGGAAGGCCATTGTTAAAATAACCTGCCACAGTTTTTGATTTCATATTTTTTCCACTTCCTTTTGATTTCAAATTTAAAGCGGAGAGGATAATTAAGAGGACTGAAATTAAATGAAAATTACAATATCTTGTTATTTTTATTATATCACATTAACTTTGTAAAAAGTGATTTTTCAACAGATGGTGGCGAAAAACTCTTCGGTGTTCGAGTATAATAATTATAAAGCTAAAGATATTAAAGATATCAGGGAGGTAAAACAATGCAATACAGAGAGTTTGGTAAAACTATAAAGACGTCTCTTTTGGGATTTGGGGCAATGAGACTTCCCATAATAAACAACGATGAATCTCAAATTGATGAAGAGAAAGCAATAGAGATGATCAGATATTCTATCGATCATGGAGTGAATTACATTGATACTGCATATCCCTATCACAGGGGGAACAGTGAAAAAATCGTTGGAAAAGCGCTTAAAGGTGGTTATAGAGAAAAAGTCTTTCTTGCCACAAAGTGCCCTGTTTGGCAGGTAGAAAAATATGAAGATTTCGACAGATTTCTGGACGAGCAATTAAAAAAGCTTCAGACTGACCATATAGATATGTATCTTATGCATGCACTCAACAAAGAAAGGTGGCAAAAAATAAGAGATTTGAGATTTTTTGAATTCTTCGAGATGGCTAAAAAACAGGGAAAGATAAGATTTGCTGGTTTTTCTTTTCATGATAAATATTCCGTCTTTAAAGAAATTGTGGATAATTACAACTGGGATTTCTGCCAGATTCAACTCAATTACATGGATATCAATTATCAGGCTGGTTTGAGAGGGCTCATGTACGCTTCTGAAAAAATGCCCGTTGTGATAATGGAGCCTCTCAAGGGTGGAAAACTCGCAAGGCTTCCAGACAGAGCTATGAATATTTTAAAAAGAAATGGGAAAAACTGGTCGGCTGTGGAATGGAGCTTGAGATGGCTCGGAAACTTTCCACAGGTCTCAGTCATTTTGAGTGGAATGAGCACACTGGATCAGGTGAAAGAAAATATCGATATAGCAGACCGAGTTACATTGAACAACCTGACAGAAGATGATTTGAAATTAATTGAAGAAACAAGAAAAGCCCTTGAATCTTTTGCGGTGATCAACTGTACAGAATGCGGTTACTGTATGCCGTGCCCAAATGGTGTGAATATTCCGGGAAATTTCAGATTGTACAATGAGACAGTTATGTTTGAAGATATAGAGGGAGGAAGAGGAACATACAGGTGGTTTGAGAGTCAGAAAATGTCGGCATCTTTCTGTATAGAATGTGGCGAATGTCTCAGCAAATGCCCTCAAAAGCTTGAAATCCCTTCACTTCTCAAAAGGGTTCACAGTGAATTTGTGAAAAGATAAAAAGACTTTTGGTAGATGGTATTTTCAAGCAAATCAAATCGCCACGAAATCTGAAATAAAAAAGTCTGTAAGAAATATAGAGCAATTATTTCGATGCCAGGTCAATAAAAGGTAATATAACAGGTGGTCCTCCTGCTAATGAGGTTGCAGATGCTATATAAGAGCGTGCAAGAGAAAGTAAGTTTATGACACCGCTTAAAGAACAAATCTTTCTGAATTCTTCTTCATTTGTATTATTAGCTGTGAAATTCCCGGTAATTACAATTGGTTTTAAACTGCTCTTATCATGTACAATCAAGAGCTTGCACTGTGGTTTCAATTCCGTTAGACGGAATTTGGTTTTGAAACCAAATATTACTACAGATGATGAATTGATATCTACTCTAATGTTTCAATTCCGT
>LDZR01000050.1_pt1 | contig 10867 bp, 10 predicted proteins | sample 615371 | NCBI WGS metagenome assembly LDZR01 (sample SAMN03408294, study PRJNA278302) | terrestrial metagenome | isolation source: oil reservoir sample K2 | place: USA: Alaska, North Slope, Kuparuk formation | collected 2013
ATTTTCTACCTTACACCTTGCTTGTATTCTATTTAGATTTAATTTTTCAAAACCAAACTCTATTACTTTTCTAACAGCCTCTGTCATAATCCCTTTATTCCAGTATTTCCTACCAAGCACATAACCTACTTCTCCTACCATATTTTTCTCATCAATAAATAAAAAACCACACGTACCAATTAATTTACCATTTTCTTTTAAATACAATCCCCAATCTGATGGCTCTCCCTTTTCATACCTTGACAACAAAAGATTAATAAATTTTAAAGAATCCTCAATATTCTTATGATATTCCCACGACACATATTTTGTAACTTCCGGATCGCTAGCATATTCAAACATATCTTCTGCATCTTCCAAGCTTATCTTCTTCAATATAAGCCTTGAAGTCTCAAGAACAGGTTGGTAAAACATAAATTAAATCCCCCTTTACATTAAGCCTCCGTTTCTGCTTTACTGCTTCAAATGTGAGCAAATCACCTTTCATATCCAATATTTCCTCAAGATAATCTGCAAGCTCAAAAAATTTAAGCCCTATTGGCTTTTCAAATTCAACCAAAATATCAATATCACTTACTTCCGTCTGTTCATTCCTTGCAAAAGAACCAAAAATACCCATAAATTTTACTCCGTATTTTTTCTTTAATTTCTTCTTTATGTTCCTCAAGCACCTTTTTTACTTCTTCAAGGGACTTTATAATTCTAGCCTCCATAAAAGAAATCATTTGGATTTATTTATTCGCTATTCCTTTATAAATTTAATAAGTATCCATTCTTTCTCAGCCAATCCTCATATTTTTTATAATCAGGCATAAGCACCTTTACTTTTATCCAAAAATCCTTCCCGTGATTTTTTTCTTCAAGATGTACAAGCTCGTGAACAACAACGTAATCTATTACAGAAATCGGTGCCATAATGAGCCTCCAAGAAAAGTTCAAATTGCCACTTGCAGAACAGGAACCCCATCTTTTTTGTGCATTTGTTATATTAACTCTGTTGTATTGAAAACCTCTTTTTTGAGCATACCAATTTACCCTTTCTGATATTTTTTCATAAGCAGCTTTTTTATACCAATCTATAAAAACCTCTCTTGCTCTTGGCAAAGCACCTCTTGAAAGATAAAACCCATTTTCAAATTTAAGAGGCACATCCTGATTTTCTACTACATACAACTTATAATACTTGCCAAGATATAGAAAACCTTCCCCATTAACAAATTCTTTTTGCAAAGCTTTAGGATCTCTTGTCTCTATCTCTTTCTTTCTCTTCTCAATCCATTTCTTATGCTTTTGAATAACACTCCAAATAGTTTTTTCATCTACATCAAAAGGCGCTTTAACAATAAGTGTAGCATTATCTGTCATTTGTAAAGCTATAGTGTTTCTTCTTGAGCGTATTATCTTTTCAATTTTAATGTCCACCATACCATCACTTCCTAAAATGATGATAAGCTAGTTCTAGCAGTCTTTGAGCTATTTCATTTCTTCTACTGAATATTATATTTGGAATTGAATTACTGGTAACATATACCTCTTCATCTTCCTTTACACTTTCATAATTATTTTGGGAAGCAGAGGGAGAAATTTTTTCAAGTAAATGTGAAATGATATAACTCTTGAGTCGTTTTTGTTTACTCAAACTTTCCCAAAAATCCACTGTTTGTGTTTCCCTACTTATTAATTCTATAATGTCTCTTGTCAAGCTAACAAGAAAATCTATTTCTCTATCAGAAAGTTCAGTTACAGGTTTGTTCCCAAATATTTTGTCTTTTAATAAACCAAAAAACGGCATTTCTTTCTTTGGATCGAACCCGTAAGTTTCTTCTGCCTCTCTTCCTTTCTTTAATTCTTCTCTCATTTTTTCTAATTCAATACACTGCACATCCCAATTTTCTTTGTATTGTTCAAGAAGCCTTTTCAATCTATCTGAAAACCTCTCATAAAATTCTGGATCTTCTTCCCAATGTTCATCAATATACTCAATAATTGCACTCTGAAGTTCTTGAGCTCTTGCTTTGCTTGAGTTTTTATGAAGTTTTTCAAGAAATTTATCTTCAAGAAGCGGAGTAGGTGGTATTTTAGGATCTACACCTTGAGAAATCAGATATTCTTCAACAATTTCTCTTATTTTGTTACTTGCGTCCTTTACACTGAGCTTACTATCTCTGTATCTATTTCTTGCAGACTCTTTTATGAAGGCAAGAATTTTTAAATCAGTAACATATTTTAAGGCTGCTGGGTCTGGGAGAACTTCATCCATAGAGCGATTAAATTTTCTTACAAGATTTATAAACTCATTTCTAACTTGCTCATCAAGAAGAATATCAATACATTCATCTACATTCTGGCGCCAGTTTTTGATGCCATATTTTTCAAAAAACTCTTCAATAAGATTGTGAACATACCTAAGCTCATCAATGCTCTTTGCTTTGTTCTTTACAACCTCTGAAATTTCCTCAATATCCTCATCTGTGTAAATAGCCAGTGCCTCTTTTAAATGTTTCAAAACACCTACATAATCAACAACAAAACCACAAGACTTATTTTTGTATACTCTATTCACTCTTGCAATAGCTTGTAGCAAGTTATGTCCTTTAATCACATTGTCAAGATACATAACCTGCTCCATAGGTGCATCAAAACCAGTTATTAGCATATTTTGAACAACCAAAATACCCACATTACCGCTGATACCATTTTCATCCACCTTGTCAAATGGAAGCTTAAAACTTTTGATTATCCTTTCGTGCTCATTGGGGTCAGTATAAGGATGATACTCAGGTGGGTCATTCTGAGCTCCTGAAATAACCACACCAACCTCTAACTTTTTCAATGTTTCTAAATCTATTTTTGAATTATTTTCTTTTTCTAACTCAGAAATTTTTTCTTTGAGAGCCTCTTCAAGTGCTTTTTTATATCTTATTGCAGCAAGACGTGACACTGTAACAACTTGAGCCTTAAATCCATTTGGAAATATATGGGTTATATAGTGCTGTATCATATCTCTTGCTTTGTCACGGATAACTTCTTCAGCTTCAAGATATGCTCTCCATGTGAATCTTCCCATTATCATTCTTTTTGTATCATTGTCAGCATCTTTGAAAACATCTTCAAACTTTACATTTGCTGCCTCTTCGTCTGAAAGCTCCGCGCTATGTACTCTTCCTTCATATACAATCTCAACAGTCACCTCATCTTCAACTGCCTGCTTTATGCTGTACTTGTCTATGTAATCGCCAAATGTCATCTCTGTCTTTTCTATAGGTGTACCTGTAAATGCTATTTTTGTTGCATTTGGAAGAGCCCTTCGTAAGTTTGCACCCAGCAGCTTGTATTGGGTTCTGTGTGCTTCATCTATCATTATTAGAATATTAGGTGATGTATTAAGGACAGGAAATTCTCCTTTTAATTCCCTCTCTTGAAATTTATGAACCATAGCCATAACAAGTTCGGGTGTGTCAGTTTTTAAAAGTTCTTTAAGCTCCTGAATGCTTCTTGCTAACTTAACAGTAAATCCAACACTTCTTGATGTTTCATTTAACTGCTTTTCAAGATCCCTTCTATCTGTGACAAAAACAACTTTGTAGTTTCCAAACTCAGGATTGTGATATAGTTCTCGAACCATAAACATCATTGTCAAAGATTTACCGGAGCCTTGGGTATGCCAAACAATTCCTCCTCTTTCATCTGGTGTTTTGCCTTCTTTTAACCTTTTTATCATCTTCTTTACTGCTCTAAATTGCTGATATCTTGCAACAACCTTTATCATTTTGCTCTTTGGATCTTCTTTAAAGATGGTAAATGTGTGAAGCAGATCAAGAAGGTTTTCTTTTGAAAGCATCCCATGAATCAAAACTTGCTGGCTTGTTACATTTCCATCTGGATTTACGTCTGACAGCGAAAAAGGATAAGGGTCTTTCCACTCAACAAAGTGCTCATACTCTGAGGTTATTGTGCCATATTTTGCAACCTGATTGCATGTAGCTACCACAAATAGGTTGTACCAAAAAAGCTTTTCATTTCCCTCACTTACGCCACGTCTGTTACAATAGCGCATAAGCTGAGTAATTGCTTCAGAAATTGGATCAGCAATTGCTGGAGATTTGCATTCAACCACCACAAGAGGCAAACCATTTACAAAAAGGACTATATCGGGAACAATATGTTTTTCAGTTCCCGTTATATTCACTTTAAACTGTGATATAGCAATGAATGAATTATTGTGCGGATTTTTAAAATCAATAAACTTAACAGTTGGGCTTTTTTCTCCTGTTTTTCTATTTTCAGAAACTGAGGTGTTCTCTAAAAGCAAGTCGTGGATTTCTTTATTTGCCTCTAAAAGAGAGTTAGCTTGTGGTGTTGTAATTCTTCGAACAACTTCACTTATTTGGTCATCTTCTATCCATGGGTTTATTCTCTTTAAAGACTCCCTTAAAACTCCCTCAAGGATTACTTCATTAAAACTTTCTCTGAATTTTTGGTTTTTACCATATTCAGGTTCTAATGAAGAAGTGAACGATATTATTTCTTTTGTATCCTCAGGGTTATCTTTGTTTTGTCTATAAATCTTCCATCCAAGCCTTTGAAGGTGAAAGAGGAATGAATTTTCAACATAATGTTCTTCGTCAAGTTTGTAAAACATTTTTAACTCTCCTTTTCAAGAAGGAATTTTACTGCCTTTTCAAGTTCCGGCAGCTTCTTTTTGATAACCTCCCAGATTATTTCAGCATCTATTCCAAAATACTCATGAATAAGAATATCCCTTAAACCAGCGATTTTCTTCCATTCTATTGGATAAAGCTCTCTTTTATCATCCGGAATCTGCTTAACAGCTTCACCAATATTTTCAAGAGCTTTTAAAACTGCATAAAAAACCAGTTCATTTTCAACAAAATTGTTGTATTTTTCAATTCCTTGTGTAAACTTTTTAATGCGATCAATCTCTTCAATGATGTCTTCAAGAATTACTTTTAGTATACGCTTTTTAGACATATATAGCTTCCTCCATTATGAAAGGTTTTATGCGGGGATTTATAGCCGATTTAATCACAAGGTCAACCTTTTTACCAAAAAGTTCTTCAAGGTAGAATTTTAAATTCATGTAATTATCAAAAGTTTTGTAACCCTCTTTAAAATCAACAATGATATCTACATCACTATCATTTCTTTGTTCGCCCCTTGCATATGAACCAAAGACAGCAATTTCAATTACTCCGAACTTTTCCACTAAATAATTTTTACGTTCTTGTAAAATTACTTGTATATCACTGTTCATTTTTCTTCCTCCTCAATAAGGTGATTTACTCTAACTTTGCCTGTTAGCAAATCTTCCATCAAGCCTTTTTTGATTCTTTCAAGTTTTTCCTTATAGGCTTGCTCTTTTTCTATGACTTCATCTATTTGGGATAGAATTGAAGCTATGCGTTGTTGTTCGTGAAGAGGGGGAAGAGGAATTTGAATTCTTGAAAACCTGTTTTTATTAACTATAGGAACAGCTTGTAATCCTGCTTCCTGCTTTAGTGGCTTCTGAGAATATAAAACAATAAAATAAAATAGAGCTTCAGAGTTAAAAATATTAGAATTTGGTACAATAGAATTTATCTGTTGATTCGTTGTACATATAGTTTTAGTTATGGCTATTTTTCCTATAGTCGAACCAATACATACAACGCAAATTGAATCAGAGGGTATCTTTCTTGAAATTCTAAAACCTAATTCAGAAAGTTTTTTTTGAGAATCCGTTATATATTTGTTCTCTCTAATATCCTCTGGAGATACAAATAAGTACTCATCTCCATAATACTCGAGATTCTCAGTTGATGGTGTGCTGCCAGTTATAATTTTCCCTATTTCCCCCAACCTCACCACTTCCCACTCCTCTGGGATCCTCCCAAGCAGTGAATCCTTGAATTTATCGATATTCTCATCTCTCAACCTCCACCTCTCACTTTCACCTTCACCCTCACTTACCACTCCTTTAGTAAGCAAATCTTGCATCAAACCTTGCTTTATGCGTTTGTACTTTTCTATAATGGCATCAGTTTTTTCAATTGCATTATCAATTGTCTCAAGTATTTCAGCGATTTTGCGTTGTTCGGAAACAGGAGGAAGAAGAATTTTAAAATTGAAAATCTGAGATTTAGTAATTGCTTGAAAAGTTGAACCCTCCCCTATTGCTTCAACATCAGATTTTTGAAAAGCCATTAGATAATATAAGAAAAGAGCTATAATTCCTTTTTTTGCCCTTAATGAAGCTAATCCTCTCCCGATGCAGTAAGTCTTATCAGCAATATTAACATCACCTACTGGAGCTCTGACTGAAATCAATATAGAATTCTCAAAAGCTATCTTTAAAGGTTTAGTGGTATACTTAACATTTATAGGATGATTGCTTCCAAATTCTTGTTTACCTTGCAAAAAAGGCATTCCCTTTCCTTCCATATTGTATGATTCACTTGGTGGAGATTGTCCCATAGTTATTTCACATATTTCTCCTAACTTTACAATACCCCAATTTTTAGGAATACATTTTGTTTTATCCATTCTTAATCCTTCCTGTTGTTTAAGCATTAGTGCCACTCCTTGATATGGTTTTGCATTCTCATTAAACATTTTTTCTACATAAGCATTATACAATCGCCACAATCGCCAACTAAATGCCAACAAATCGCCAACTTATTTAAGAATGTAATGAGTATTCCTTCCTTTCCCAACAGGCAACAGCAGTCCTTTTTCAACCAAAACGTTTATATCCTTTCTTGTACCCTCATCAGAAAGTCCTGTCAGTTCCCGATATTCTCTGTTGGTAACCTTCCCTTTTTCCTTTACATACATAACTGCCTTTATCTGCCTTTCATTTAACCCAAGCTTGGCTAAATACTCTTCTGTGTATATGTCTTTATAAAATTCGACCACAAAACCGCCTTCTTCTTTAAACTCAGGTTCTGGCAGTCCTGCTTCCCTGCAAAGTTCAACCATTCTTTTTGTACCGCTTCCCCATTTTCAATCAATCCTGCAAGGAAAAATACATAAGCAATATGCCTGTTGCGTGGTATTGATCCATGATCTTGCTTTAGCATCTCAATTGTTATCTCTTCTGGAAGTTTACCCGGATTGAAAAACCAAATTTTATTATCGTAAATCTTTATTTGAATGTCCGCAAGGCTTAAATAATCCCTATGAATTAATGCATTTATTACTGCCTCTCTTATAGCTTCAAGAGGATAATCCCATATATCTTCTCTTTCTATCCCTTTTATTTCAAATCGAACATTCAAATGTTTTTTAATAGCTTCCATTAATCCATCAAGCTGTTTGAAAAGATTTCCACTAACATCAACGGTATCAAGTATGATAGTTGGAGTTTTAAATCTTCCAACACGGGCACCTGCACCGTGGATATACTTTTGAGGTTTTTACCAAAAAGCAGCAATCCTGCATTTGTAAGTTTATCCTCTTTTACAAGTTCAAGGTTTTTGAGAATCTTTTCGATGGAATCTTCGTCGGATATTTCGGGTAATCTCTTCTTTGCCATCCTTTTAAACCTTTCTATTGTTTCGATGTCTACTTCGTCAACGCCTGCCTCAGAAGGTAATGAATCCCACGAAATTCGTTGTTTTTTCAACATAAATCTCACAAGTTCATTTCCGCTAAGTTGCTGAATGGTCGAACCTGTCCGAATGTAAAACTTGCCATCATATGAAATCGGCACTTCTGACTTTTCCACCTTTATTTTTATTACCTCCTGCCCTTTTACCATTTCAACATCAACATCTGCAATAACTCCAAGTTTGCTTAAAATTTTATTTGGTATGTCTTCAAGGAGTCTATCTATATTGGTTGTTCCAATAGGATTGCCTTTGTCATCTACACCTATGTATATTATTCCACCTTCTGAATTAGCAAATGCACAGATTGTTTTAAGATGCTCGTCATTCCACTGCGCTTTAAATTCCACTTGTTTAGACTCTCTCATAGTATCCAAGTTCCTCCAAAAATTTATTTAACCTACTGACTTCCTGCTCGCGTTCTTTTAAAAGATGTTCAAGAGACACATGATATTTATCCCAAAGCTTTTCAAAAATCTTTATCAGTTCTTTTTTCTCTGCATGCAGATATTTATCAAGTTGATTGCTGATTAATTCAAAGAACTTTTCAAGCAATAGCTCCTTTGCTTCTTCTTCGGTAATAGATTCAATCTTTTCATCTATCTTATTTTCAATTTCCTTTTGCTTTCTGCTTATCTCACTTCTCACCTTTTTAATCTCCTTTTCTTTTTGAGCAATATTTTCTAACAAATCTTCCCATTTTTTTGCTTCTCTTCTTGCAGCCTCGCTGTCTTTTGATTTTAAATCTTTAACCAAGTCCTTCAGAAACTCTTTGACCTTGCTTGCAGTTTTATCTCCCTGCTGCTCTTCATCCCAATCCTCAACCTCTTCTAAAAGTTCACTTAAATCTGCTTCAATTTCGGCAAGCCTGCTTTCAAGATCTTCAATTTCTTCTATATCTTCTTTAAAATATTTTTCTTTAATTCTTTCTCTTTCAACCAAATTCTTGTTCCAACCCGCAGAAACTATACTTTTAAAATCATAAACAAGTTCTTCCCACCAATTTGCAAATATGCCTGCAATTTTAAATTCATCAAACGTTCCAATCGGCAGGAGACTTTCTTTCAACTTTTTCAAAGCTTCATTTCTAAACTTCCAAAGATTATTTCTGCCAAAAAACTGTTCAATTTCAGGCTTTATACTTTGCCACCAATCCAAAAGTTTTTCCCTGTGTTTTGTTATGGTAATTTTTACTTCTTCAGAGTTTTCAATCAACTCTCTAATTTGATTCTTATCGCTGATGTTTTTCTTGAATTCTAAATAGTCTGTACTTTTCTCTGTTAGTAAAATATCATAATTCAAGTTAAATTTTGCGAATTGTTCTGCATAAATTGATACTTCTTTTTTGGGTACACCACCAAAAAGATGTGCACGAACATCTTCAATTTCAGGATCTGGGGAATTGTCCACATACCGTCTGATATTTAGGTTAAAATCATTTTCTTCTATCTCTTTTATATCAACTAGCCTTGAGTATTTAGGTATTTCTTTTTTCTCCTCAAATACTGTGACTATTTTTTCTATATCCTCCGGTCTTAAAAAGTTTTGATTTCTACCTTCTCCATACTCTCTATCAGCGTTAATAAACAAGATCTTATTTTTCAGATGTTCTGGCTTGTTTTTATTAATCACAATAATACAAGCCGGTATTCCAGTATTGTAGAAAAGCTTAGGCGGCAGTCCTATTATTGCCTCAATTAGGTCATCTCTTACAATCCCTTCCCTTATAACCTTTTCCTGTCCACCTCTGAACAAAACTCCATGGGGCATAACTGTTGCCATTACTCCGTCATCTTTCAGGCTTGCAATCATGTGCTGCAAAAACATCAGGTCTGCTTTTTTCCCATTTTCAGGAGTAAAGCCATATTTGAATCTTTCTTCAAACTGCATATTTGCGCGGGTATAGTTTTCTGAGAAAGGTGGATTGGCTAATATTCTGTCAAATCTTTTTATGTATCCATTTTCCAAAAACATGGGGGTTGTCAACACATCTTCATTTTCAATGTGTGCATCATTAATGCCGTGCAAAATCATATTCATTTTGCATATAGACCATGTCAATCCATTAAGTTCTTGCCCATAAAGAGCTAAGTTTCTCGGGTTTTGTCCTTGTTCCTCAATATAGTGGAATGCCTCAATCAAGAAACCACCAGAGCCTACAGTTGGGTCGTAAATTGACATGCCCTCACGTGGCTTAACTAACCTTACCATCAGTTTTTTAACATGTGATGGTGTGTAAAATTCTCCTCCTTTTTTACCAGCTGAATCGGCAAACTCTTTTAGTAAGTACTCATAAGCAGCACCAAGCAGATCAGGAAATTCAAAGTTTGAAGGTGTTAGTTTATACTTGTTGAAATGGTTAATAAGGTCAATAAGTTGCTGATCTTTGAGTCGGTTTTTTCCTTTTACTGCGTTAAAATCTATGTGTTTCAAAACTCCATCAAGCTCTGGATTTGCTTCCTCTAAAGCGCTTAGAGCTTTATTTAGCTGATTTCCAACATCTTCTTTTAATTTCAAGATATTTTCCCATCTTGCCTTTTCAGGGACAAAAAAGGCATCGCCATAAGAGATTGGATCTTCTAAAAGTTCATGTATTTGTTTTTCAGAAAATCCCATAGTTTTAAATCTATCTTTTAATTCCTGCCTTTTTTCTTCAAAAACATCTGATGTATATTTTAGAAAAAGCATACCAAATATGTATTCTTTATACTCAGAAGCATCCATCTTACCTCTGAGTATATCAGCAGCTTTAAAGAGGTGGGTTTCAAGTTGCCTTAAAGTTATCTTGTTGTTATTCATGATTGTACCTCCCGAACTTAAGTCAATCAATATTCCTTCCCCTAAGTTTAATCTTTACATATTTTATCAATTACCAGCTTCCCTGTAAAGAACTTTTCTCTACTCTCGACTAAAACAAGCTACGCTACTAATCTCTTTTTCATTTATTCTTTTTCGTTTATAATAAAAGGTAAAGCTTTTTAAATACCCCTTGGTCATAGGCAGGAATATTCATTTTATCCATTCCTGTAATGATTGGTCTTCTACCTTCATAATATATTTCTACAAAAAAAGAAAAAATCCTCCAAGAGGACACAATTTAAAAGCCCATTAATAACTCAACTTCTCTCCCATTCATCTTCCCTTTTCAAAATCCCCTCCACATCAAAACCTTCTTCATATCTCTTGAGTTTTCTTTCAAAAAACTCCATAAATAGTTTATACCTTTTTGCCCTGTGACGAGGAGTTCCATCAAGGCTGTG
>LDZR01001752.1_pt1 | contig 10864 bp, 10 predicted proteins | sample 615371 | NCBI WGS metagenome assembly LDZR01 (sample SAMN03408294, study PRJNA278302) | terrestrial metagenome | isolation source: oil reservoir sample K2 | place: USA: Alaska, North Slope, Kuparuk formation | collected 2013
GCCGAAGTGGTGGAACTGGCAGACGCGCCGGACTCAAAATCCGGTGGGGCTCACACCCCGTGCGGGTTCGACTCCCGCCTTCGGCACCAGAAGGAAAATCAAGGGTTCACGGGTTTGGGCAAATCTTCCAGAGGCACTTCAAAAACCGTGAATCCGTTCCCGATGAAAAGCCTCCTACCGGCCAGAAGCGGAAGGGAGGCTTAAACTTTTCTATGCAGGTAGTAAGGCTTAACCCAGCACCCGCCACATGGAAAGAGAATGCTGGTGAATAAAGCCTACCGGTACGAGCTTAAGCCCAACAAAAATCAGCTCGAACTTTTAAATAAGCACACTGGCTGTGCCAGGTTTGCCTGGAACTGGGGTCTGGCGGAAAGAGAGAGGCTCTGGGAAGCTGGACCTGGTCTTTTGGGACACCACCTCCACACCAAGCTGGAACCTGAGGCCGTGGCCCAGGCCTACCGGGAACTCTGGCGCTTCGAGGGCGCCTTTCGCGAGTTGAAGACGGGCCTGAAGCTGCGCCCCGTGTTTCACTGGACCCCGCAGCGGGTGCGGGGCCACTTCATGGTGTGCTTCCTGCCCCTGGTGCTGGAGTCGGCCCTGCAGCGCTCGCTGCGTCAGGTCGGCAGCACGGCCACGCTGGCCGAGGTGTTGCACGACCTCGACCAGATCCACGCCGCGGAGCTGCACCTCCACGGTCGGCACTACCTGTGCCGCACGCCGCCGGTAGGCAAGGCCTATGAGGCCTTCAAGGCCGTGGGCCTGGGGCCTTCCCGATGTCAAAGTCAGGCCTGGGGGCCGGCTTGGCTTGTAGGTTGCCCTTCGGCAGGTAAATTATGCAAAAGCAGGCTTCCTTCCTGGTTTAGGCCTCGTCGCCTTCTCCTTTCATTACGGCCAGGGGCTTTAGCCTCACCACCGGGCGGGTGAGGCCGGCGTCCACCAGGGTGCCAACCACTTCGTCGATGTCCTTGTAGGCTAAGGGCGCCTCGTCCAGGAGGGAACGGAGTTTCTTGGCCCTTACGAGGACACCTTGCATGGAGGCACGAAATTCTTCCACGGAGAGGGAGGTCCGGGCTTTCTTACGGGACATGACCCGACCGGCGCCGTGGTTTACAGAGTTGAAGGTTTCGGCTATGCGGCCGGTGCCCACCACCACATAGGAGGCCGTGCCCATGCTGCCGGGGATGATGGCCGGCTGGCCTACGGCCCGGTAGCGGGCCGGGACTTCCGGGTGGCCGGCGGGCAGGGCCCTGGTAGCGCCTTTGCGGTGCACCAGGAGTTTTCTCCCTCCATGCTCCTCAAACTTGGCGATGTTGTGGGCCACGTCGTAGACCAAGTCCAGGCCCATCTCCTCCAGGGGTAGCTTCAATACCTCCTCAAAGGCCTCCCGTACCAGGAAGGTAATGAGCTGGCGGTTGGCAAAGGCGAAGTTGGCCGCGCAGGCCATGGCGGCCAGGTACTCCCGGCCCTCGACGGAGTCGACGGGCGCGGCTGCCAGCCCCTTGCTGGGCAGGCGCAGGCCGTATTTGGCGGCGGCCCGGGCCATCCGGTTCGAATAATCGGTGCAAATCTGGTGGCCGAAGCCCCGGCTGCCGGTATGGATCAGGACGGTTATCGTCCCCTCCTCAAGGCCCATGATGCTTGCCCCTTCGGGCCAAAAGACTCTTTCTACCTTCCCTATCTCAATAAAATGGTTACCGCCCCCAATGGTGGCCAGCTGGTCCGAACGCTCCCTGGCCTCATGGCTCACGGCGCTCAAGCTTGCCCCTGGCAGGGCCCCGCCTGCCTCTATGGCCATTTTGTCTTCGGGCAAACCGTACCCCCGGCGGATGAAGTAGGCGGCACCCCCGTTGCAGACGGTCTCCAGGTCGGACTCCCGGAATTCGCGAAAGAGGCTGGCCTTGCCTACTCCCGCAGGCACACGCTTATTTACGGCGGCCAGCAGCTTTTCCAGCTCCTTTTCACCCAAAGCGTCGGCATCGAGATGGCTGCTCAAGAGGCGTACGCCGCAGTTGATGTCCATCCCAACTGCCCCAGCGGACACTACTCCAGATCTTGCGTCGATGGCCATTACTCCACCAATGGGCAGCCCAAAGCCGGTGTGAATGTCCGGCATACCGATCAAGGGTGAAACCACCCCTGGGAGGGTGGCGGCATCGGCCAGCTGTTTGAGGGCTTCCGTTTCGTCGAACTGCTGCCGGAGCCTGGGGCTTAAGAAAACCAGGACTTCCGCCTGCATATCTCCAGAAGGTCTCAAGCGATAACGGTTTTTGCCGCAGGGTTCCAGGTTTAATGCCATAGAGAATTTCACCCTCCCCGAAAAGTTGCCGGAAATGGACAGAATAGAGTACAATGGTTTAAGCCAGAACGGTTAAGGAGCAATCTAAATGTCGGGAAAACTGCTTTTGGTAGACGGTAACAGTGTGGCCCACCGCGCTTTTCACGCCCTGCCGCTTTTAAGCAACAGCGCAGGGGTGTTTACCAATGCCGTTTACGGCTTTACTCTCATGCTGCAGAAGGCGCTGGAAGAAGCCGGGCCGGACTACGTGGCCGTGGCCTTTGACCACGGCAAAGTAACTTTCCGGACGGAACTCCTGGCCACTTATAAGGGCCACCGGCCGGAAACGGCGGCCGAATTGCGGCCCCAATTTGCGCTGATCAAGAAACTCCTCCAGGCCTGGCGGATCGCTATCTATGAATGCCAAGGATTTGAAGCCGATGACCTTATCGGAACGCTGGCCTGCCAGGCGGAGAATAAAGGGTTGACCTGTCTAATTTTAACAGGAGACCGGGACGCCCTGCAACTTGTAAGTGAAAAAACGAAGGTCATGCTTATGCGCAGGGGGATCTCCCAGGTGGAGATTTACGACCTGCCTGCCGTCAGGGCGCAGTACGGACTGGAGCCCTCGCAGCTGACCGATGTGAAAGCCCTTATGGGGGACGCCTCCGACAACATCCCGGGTGTCCCGGGGATCGGAGAAAAAACTGCTGTGCAGCTGGTGCAGCAATTCGGCGACCTGGAGTCCGTGCTGGCCCGTACTGGTGAAATTAAGCGCCGGAGAATAGCGGAAAATTTGCGGGCCCACACCGAACAGGCCCGCCTAGCCAAAAGGCTGGCCACCATTGACTGCCATGCGCCGGTCGAGCTGGACCTGGAGTACTGCCGGCGGCGGAAACCGGACTACGAGGCTTTGCTCGCCCTATTAAAGGAGCTCCAGTTCAATAGCCTCGTAAAGGGCGTCCTGAAAGAGATGGAGGAGCTCAAGAAAGAGGAGGGGCGGGTGGAGGTGAGGGGCCTGGAGGCGCCTCGCCCCCTGGTGCTGGAAGGGATCACCCATCTACAGGGACTGGCGCGGGATTTGGCGGGCCGGGGTGAAGTGGCCGTAGAATTACAATACACTTCTCCCAACTATATGGAGGCAGATCTGGCGGCTCTGGCCCTGGCCTGGGAAGGGAACACAGCCGTATTGCCCGGCGGGCTGCCCCGCCGGGCCGTGGCCGCGGCCCTGGAACCTTTAGCTGCGGGCGGGGGTGAACTGCTGTTTCACGATGCCAAGGCGGCTCTGGTGTGGCTTGCCGAGTCCGGGGTGCGGGTGGCAGACCCGGCCGGCGATACTATGATAGCGGGGTATCTCCTGGACCCGACGGCCTCGCGTCACGACCTGGCCGGGCTTTGCCTGGAACACCTGGACATAGCCCTGGTGGAGAACCAGGAAGAACCTTTCTTAAGTGCGGCCAACCGCGCCTATGCGGTGTTGAGGCTCCACCGGGTGCTGGCGGAAAAAGTGCGCCTGGCCACTATGGAGGAGCTTTATAAAGAGGTGGAACTGCCCCTAAGCCGCGTCCTGGCCGACATGGAGAGGAATGGGGTGGCGGTAGACCGGCTTACCCTGGAGGTTATGGGGAAAGAATTCGATAAGGCCTTGCAGGAGCTTACGGAAGATATTTACCGGTTGGCCGGAGAGGAATTTAACATCAATTCACCGCGGCAGCTGGCCACCGTTCTCTTCGAAAAGTTGGGGTTACCACCGGTTAAGAAGACCAAGACCGGCTTTTCCACCGACGCGGAAGTGCTGGAGGAGCTGGCGCCCAAACACGAGATTGTCGCCCGCCTGGTGGAATACCGCCAGATTATGAAGCTTAAGTCCACCTATATCGACGGACTGAAGCCCCTTATCAATCCGCGAACCGGGAGATTGCATACCAGCTTTAACCAGACAGTTACGGCCACGGGCCGCCTTTCCAGCAGCGAGCCAAATTTGCAGAATATACCCGTACGGCTGGAGCTGGGGCGCCGGCTGCGCAAGGCCTTTGTGCCCCGGGAGGCCGGGCGGGTGTTGCTTACCGCGGATTATTCGCAGATTGAGCTGCGGATCATGGCCCATCTTTCCGGGGATGAAAAATTGAGGGAGGCTTTCCTTTTAGGGGAGGATATCCATGCCCGCACGGCCGCCGAGGTCTTCGGTGTTCCCCTGGAAGAAGTGACTCCTGAAATGCGGCGTACTGCCAAGGCGGTAAACTTTGGAATAATCTATGGTATCAGCGACTACGGCTTGTCGCGGGATTTGGGCATCAGCCGGCGAGAAGCCCACGAATACATTGAGCGCTATTTCCGGCGCTACCCGAAGGTCAAGGCCTACCTGGAGGAGGCGGTGAGGGGAGCGAGGGAGAGGGGTTACGTGACCACCCTCCTGGGCCGGCGACGCTACCTTCCCGACCTTTTCAGCCCCAATCACAACCTACGCAGTTTCGGGGAGCGCACGGCCCGGAACACCCCCATCCAGGGCTCGGCGGCCGACATCATCAAGGTGGCCATGGTGAATATTTTCCGCCGGCTGGAAGAGGGGGAGTTCAAGAGCCTAATGATCCTCCAAGTCCACGACGAGCTCATCTTCGATGTACGGGAAGGAGAGCTGGAGGACGTGGGCGCCCTGGTGAAGGAAGAGATGGAGAATGCGGTGCCCCTGGAGGTGCCGCTGAAGGTGGACCTCAAGTACGGCCCCAACTGGTACGACCTTAAACCTTTACTGCTGCACTAAGGAGGAGCTGGTGCATCCTCGGTTGTTGTTTGTTCAGAGGCTGTTTGGCCTTCGCTCGCTCATGGTTTCTTCCCGGGCCGAAATAGCGCTCGGCCTCAAGGGGCGGCGAGGTCCCGGCCTAATGGGCATTTGTGCCGAGGGGCCTTCCCGTGCAGAAACCGGGGATAACCCAAAAGGACGATTTCTTGGCGAAGGTGGGCTTTATGCCGGAGCTGCCGGAAGTAGAGACTATTAAGCGTACCCTTAAGCCGAAGGTGGAAGGTAGGGGGATAGAGGGGGCCGAGGTGCGGCACCCGGGGGTGGTGTGTTCCCCTTCGCCCGAAGAATTCTGCTCCCTCTTGCTGGGAAAAAGGATCCTGGATATAGGCCGCCGGGGAAAGTACCTCCTTTGGCATCTGGACGGGGGATACGCCCTGGTGTGGCACCTGGGTATGACGGGACGCTTTACCGTGCCGGCCCCCGGGGTGCCCCCGGGGCCCCACACCCACGTCCTTTTGACTCTTAACGGCGGCCTCCAGGTGTGCTATGCTGACCCGCGGCGCTTCGGACGGTGCTACCTGGGACCCGTGCCGGGGGTATTCGCCCAATCCGGCCTGGACCGCCTGGGCATGGAGCCCTTAAATCCGGAGTTTACGCCGGAAGGGCTGAAGGAGATCCTGGTCGGACGCCGGCGGTGCGTTAAGGAGGTCCTCCTGGACCAGCACTGCCTTGCCGGGCTGGGCAACATATATAGCGACGAAGCTCTCTTTAGAGCCGGGATCCACCCTTTGAGGCCTTCCTGCACCCTTACCGATGAGGAGGTGGCCCGCCTGAACCGGGCCATCCGGCAGGTGCTGGAGGATGGAATCCGCCACGGCGGCACCAGCATACGGGACTACATCGACGGCGACGGGAACAGGGGACGGCACCAGGATTACCTGGCGGTTTACGGGAGGGTGGGCCGGCCCTGCCCCCGCTGCGGTGAACTTATTGAGCGCCTGGTCGTCGGAGGCCGGGGTACCCATTTTTGCCGTCGGTGCCAGGTATAATATTCAAAATTAGAGGCACCCCTTTCCCCTCCCGGCGTATATTGGTTATATCCGGGGAGGGGAAAAGGGTGGCGTGGGGAACGGAACTTCTGCTGGCTCTGGCAGTGAGCCTGGACGGGTTGGGTATCGGCTTTTCTTACGGCCTGCGGCGGATCCGGTTGCCGTGGGCGAGCCTGGCGCTGGTAGCCCTCGTCTCCACGGCGGTTAGCTTTGCTTCTTTAGCCCTGGGGAGGCTTTCGACCCTGGTCTTCCCGCCCGTCTTTGCCCGGCGGCTTGGTGCCCTTTTGCTTCTGGGCCTGGGCCTGGAGATGCTTTTGGAGGCCTATCTCCGGGCCGGAGGGAAGGAGCGGGAGGAGGGTCGCACCTTGTTTAAGGTGCGGCTGCCCCGCCTGGGGCTGGCCGTGGCCATCCTCCTGGAACCGCAGCGGGCCGACTTCGACTGCTCCGGTAGCATAAACCCGGGAGAAGCGGTGACCCTGGGCCTGGCCCTGGCCCTAGACGCCCTGGGCGCCGGCGTGGGGGCGGGGGCGGCGGGATTTTCTCTGACGGTTACGCCCCTGCTCATTGGTCTAGGCCAGTTCTTGACCCTGGGAGCGGGCTTGGCCTTGGGGCGCCGCCTACCGGTGGGTGGTTGGGAAAGGCGGGGAGCCGTCCTGCCGGGACTTATTCTGATATTCCTCGGCCTGTGGCGCATGTGATTATACCTGTGCGGAAGGTGCGGCGGCGTGAAGGTAATAGGTTTAACGGGAGGCATTGCCTCGGGTAAGAGCACGGTGGCCGGCATCCTGGCCTCTTTAGGGGCCAAGGTGATAGATGCGGACATGATCGCCCGGGAAATAGTAGAACCCGGCAGGCCCGCTTGGGAAGATATCAAGGCCGCCTTTGGGGAAGAATATTTGCGGGCCGACGGCACCGTGGACCGCCGGGCCCTGGGGAGCCTCGTTTTCCGGGACCCGGAGGCCCGGGAGAAGTTAAACGCCATTACTCACCTCCGTATTAAGGAGGAGATCGTACGGCGGCTGAAAGCCCTGCATAAAGAAGACCCGGAAGGGGTGGTAGTGGTGGAGGCAGCCCTCTTGCTGGAGGCGGGAATGGAGCGGACGGTGGATGAGGTCTGGGTGGTGACCGCACCGGAAGAGGTGCGGTTAAAAAGACTTATGGAGCGGGACAACCTTTCCCTGGAGGAGGCCCGGCGGCGCATAGAGGCCCAGTGGCCGGATGAAAAGAGGCTTAAACTTGCGTCCCGGGTTATAGATACGGACAAGGATTTGGCTGCGACGGCGCAGGAGGTAGAAGCCCTATGGCGGAAGCTACGGGAGCGGAATACGGGTGAGGGTTAGGGCGCGCGGTTGGATTTTTCTCCTGTTGCTAACGGCGGTGGCCGTCCTTCTCGCCAAACCCGCGGCCCGCCTGGCGTATCCCTTTCCCTACCGCGAGAGTATCCTGCATTATGCCGGACAAAACGGCCTCGACCCGCTGCTGGTCTTGGCCCTGGTGCGGACGGAGAGCAAGTTTTATCCCCTGGCCGAATCCGTTACCGGCGCTCGGGGGCTGATGCAGATTATGCCGGAGACAGGCCGCTGGGTGGCGGGACGCCTTCGGGAGGAATTCGACCCGGAGCGGCTCTTTGAGCCCGATTATAACCTGCGGCTGGGGACCTGGTATCTGGCCCACTTGATAGGGGAATTCCGGGGCAGCCTGCCGGCGGCCCTCGCCGCTTACAACGGCGGCAGGCACAACGTGGAGGCCTGGCTGGGCCGGGGGCTGTGGGACGGCAGCACCGAAGCCCTGGACAAAATCCCCTTTCCGGAGACGCGGGAGTTCGTCCGCCAGGTGCTGCGCGATTACCGGGTGTACCGCTTCCTTTATCGGGAGATGGGGCGGTAAGATCCCGAGAAGGGGAGAGGGGAAACCGAGAGGTATTTGGCGCCGGAGGTAGAATTAAGTAAAGAAGGGAGTGTGATACGCTTTGGCCCGGGAATTGACATCATTAGAACAGGTTCGCCAATTGTCCGTAGCGGCCGACAGGGGCTTTTTTTCAGCCCAGCATGACGAGATCCAAAGGGGGGCCACTACGGACATTTACTTTGTGCGCACTTATGAAATTCTTAAGGATTTGGGGCTCTTACATACCGAGGTGACGGCCGAGATTTTTCCCCGCCGCCCGGGTATTATGGCCGGTATTCCGGAAGTGCTCAATCTTTTAAGGGGAAAGAAGGTCGAAATCTGGGCCCTACCGGAAGGAACCCCTTTTGAGGCTAAGGAAGTGGTTATGCGCATCCACGGCCCTTACGGTGAGTTCGGGCTGTTTGAAACTACCATCCTGGGGATTCTGGCCAGCTCCAGCGGCTGGGCCACGGCCGCCCGGGAAATTAAGGAAGCGGCGGGGAATAAGCCCTTTATCTGCTTTGGAGCGAGGCATGTTCATCCGGCGGTGGCGCCGGTTATGGAGAGGGCGGCCCTCATAGGCGGCGCCGCCGGCGCGAGCTGCATCCTGGCGGCCAAGATGGCCGGGATTGATCCCCAGGGGACGGTGCCCCACGCCCTCTTCCTTATCATCGGGGACACGGTGGAGGGGGCTCGGGCCTATCACCGGCTGATGCCGCCGGAAGCCAAGAGGACCATCCTGGTGGACACCTTCAAAGACGAGGCGGAAGAGGCTCTGCGGGTGGCGGAGGCCCTGGGGGAGGCTCTGGACGGGGTGCGGCTGGATACCCCCAGCGAACGCGGGGGCGTAACTCCAGAGCTGGTGAGGGAAGTCCGGGCGAGGCTGGACCAGGCCGGTTTCCGCCATGTGCGGATTTTGGTGTCCGGGGGGCTGACGCCGGAAAGGGTGCGCATCCTGGCCGAGGCCGGCGCCGATGCCTTCGGGGTGGGAAGCTATATCTCGGGCGCCCCGCCCATTGACATGACCATGGATCTGAAGGAAGTGGCGGGCCGCCCGGTGGCCAAGCGGGGCCGCCTGCCCGGCCTTATTCCTAATCCCAAGCTGCAGCGTCTTTATCCTTGACACCGCCGGCCCCTTTGCGTATAATGTAACCAGAAGTCAAGAACGGGTCGGAGTGGCGGAACTGGCAGACGCGTACGTTTGAGGGGCGTATGGGTAATCCCGTGCGGGTTCAAGTCCCGCCTCCGACACCAACGCTATGCTTACCATCCAGCGCAAGCTGGAATTCCACCTCTGCCCGGTCCGGGTAGAGGGTTATTTTTTTACATCCCATCTTCCGCTAAGAGAATTCTGGTTGTCCCCTAAATTAAGCAAAAACCTGCTACAACTATTTAGAGTAGCAGGCTCCTTGAAGTTGGAGAACTATTTCTTGTAAACATCTCCGCGTGGCCCTATGACCTCGACGATTATTAATCGTTCCTGAATTTTTACGCTATAAATAATCCGTATGTCTCCAACGCGGTATCTGTACTTCTGACGAAAACCCTGTAATGGCTTAATGTTGGGCCCGCTTAAGGGGTTCGCGGATATTGCTTCAATTGCAGTGGCAATGCGTTTTTGGGTGGACCTATCAAGGCGTTTAAGATAGCTACGAGGCTGGGCTAATAGCTGAACTTTAAAGGTCGAGTTCTCGCTTGAGTTCATCCCAGCCAATGCCGCCTTCCTGATATTGTTCCTCATTTAATATTGCTCTTTCGCTTTCCGGCCAATCCAAGTAGATGTAGTCGCGACATACCGGGCAAATGAATTCGTCATACCAGACGTTTTCACATGCCGCGTTGGGATCGTCTAAGAAGTCTGCAAGCACAAGAGGAGTGCCGCATTTAGGGCAGTCTGGATCGATATAGAAAGGCTTATTATGTGGCCTAGGCATAGCTGCGCTTTCTGGCTGTACGCTCTTTACCAACCTTTCAAGGTACCTTTTGGCCCTTGCTACATTTTCCTCCGGAAGCCTGTCAACTAGGCGGTGAAGTTCTTCTTTCGGTAGGCTCATTAAAAATCACCTCTTTTCCTTTTCACGTTTTTTCTTCTCCCGTTCCCATTTTGCCTTCAAGTTAGGTAATAATATCCTCTTTATCTTCCTCGTTTAAAGGGGCGCCGTCAAAATATATGTTAGCTTTGTGCAGAAATTCCTCCAGCTCCACATCAGTCGGTGGGGTGTCGCGGTACCACCAGGAGGGGGCTGCTCTATTATTTTGCGCTGGCCTGGGGTCGTCGGCGCGGCCAAGAAGATAATCAACACTCGTTGTGGTATCAATTTCATTTTACCACATAAAGTTGCAAAAGAAACATTGCAACAAAGAGTTGCTGATGAGTATTGACAGTAACTGTAAGTGGCGTTACAATTTGCAGGCTCTCTCTGTTCTGGAAATTGCCCGGCATACTTATCACAGTCCCCGGTCAGTGGACGCCTACCTCAAGGCGTTTGACTCCGTACTGATACTACACCTATACGGCTTAAATCCCAAGCTAATGGCCACTGTCCTCGGCCGAGGAGAATCTTTAATCTAGGAGTACCTGGACCTTATGGAGACATACCTGAAAGACATCAACACCATACGTGACTACCTAACGTAAACATGGTGTGCAAATGCCTGCTAATGTATCAGATAGCTGAGTTATCCCCAGTTTTTGCAGAGCAGGCCTGCTTGGGCTTGGAAGTGAGCGAACAAGCCTTCGCGGCCAGCCAAACTTAAGCTTGGCGAAGGACGGAGGCAGGCCCGAGGCTTTTGAGAGGCCAGAGGCCGGCAACTGAGGCAGGAAGCTTAAATTCTGCCGGGAAGCCTGCCTTAAGCCTTTAAGCCAAGCAAAAGTCCTGCCCGCGAGGGAGGCCTTTGCGAGCGAAAGCCAAG
>LDZR01000684.1_pt1 | contig 10835 bp, 11 predicted proteins | sample 615371 | NCBI WGS metagenome assembly LDZR01 (sample SAMN03408294, study PRJNA278302) | terrestrial metagenome | isolation source: oil reservoir sample K2 | place: USA: Alaska, North Slope, Kuparuk formation | collected 2013
AACAAGGAGTCGGATCGACCGACATGGGGGCCGTAACACAAATTGTTCCAGCGATCCATGGGTATATAAACATTACAGATGGCAAAGATATACCAACACACACAAGAGAGTTCGCACAGGCTGCCAATTCCGAATACGGCTATGAAGCGATGATCCGGGCAACGAAAGCACTTGCTTTTACGATTTATGATATTTCTTCAAACAAAGAACTTCTAACAGAAATCAAGGAATATTTTTCTCAAAGGAGGAGGGATTTTTGAAACCTCTTCTAACAGTGGAAGATCTCGCTGTTGAATTTAGAATATCAAATTCAAAACTCAGAGCACCTGACGGTATCTCTTTTAGCGTCATGGAAAATGAGTGCGTTGGGCTCGTTGGAGAAAGCGGTTCTGGAAAAAGCGTGACAGCTCTTGCAATAATGAATCTTGTTCCTGCGCCTCAGGGGCGCATAGTCAGAGGAAAAATCATTTTCGAAGGCCTGGACCTCTTGGCGATCAACAAACATCCAAGAGGGACAAAAATAAGCATGGTTTTTCAGAATCCAATGAATTCATTAAATCCAAATATCAAAATAGGGAAGCAGTTAACCGAGGTGCTTCAAGAACACTACAACTTGAATTACAGAGAAGCAATGGAAAGAGTTATACGGGTCATGCAGGAACTTGGCATCCCAGATCCTGAAAAAATGATCGATAGATACCCGTTTGAATATAGTGGTGGAATGAGGCAAAGAACAATGATCGCAATGGCGGTTCTCTGCAACCCAAAACTTTTGATAGCAGATGAACCAACTACGGCCCTCGATGTTACTATTCAGGCACAGATAATACAGCTCTTCAAAAAACTGAAAGAGAAATCAAGAACGTCTATACTTTTTATAAGCCATGATTTGAGTGTAATTTCCCAGATTGCTGACAGAATAATTGTCATGTATGCTGGAAAGATCTGTGAAATCTCACCAACAACTGATCTTTTTAGAAACCCTCTTCATCCATATACAGCAGGGTTAATCAACTCTATACCCGGAGCAAATGAACGAGGCACAAAACTCATGGCAATACCGGGAAATATCCCAGATCTTACAAATCCACCTGAGGGTTGCAGATTTCACCCAAGATGTTCCAGAAAATTACCTATTTGTTCTCGAAAAGAACCACCAGTGATCTTATACGAGCAAAGATCTGTCAGCTGCTGGTTATATGAAGGAGTGAACACCTGATATGCTCAGGGTAGAAAATCTCTCAAAGAATTTTCCCGTGGAATTTGACATATTTGGCAAACCAAAGCGCTTTCTAAAAGCTGTCCAGGATGTCTCTTTTCAGGTAGAAAAGGGTTCTGTTTTCAGCATCGTTGGTGAAAGTGGATCTGGAAAATCCACGATAGCACGTATTTTGAGTGGCATATACAATCCATCCAGTGGAAAAATATATTACGAAGGAAAAATACTCAAAGACGCTAAAAGAATTAAAGACATCCAAATAGTATTTCAAGATCCAGAAACATCACTCAATCCCAGAAAAACTATCTCGTTTATTGTAGAAGAGGGACTTCTGGTTCACAGATCAGCAAGCAGGCTTGAGCGAAAAAAAATAGTCAGAGACGCTATCGAATCTGTCGGGTTGACGTCAGATATTTTGAAAAAATATCCTCATCAACTCAGTGGTGGTCAAAAACAGAGAGTTGCCATTGCCCGCAGTTTGGTGTTAAAACCCAAATTGCTCATACTCGATGAACCAACATCAGCTCTCGATGTATCCGTTCAAGCACAGATATTGAATCTCTTGATGGAGCTGAAAGAACTTTACAGTTTAACGTATATATTGATCACTCATGACCTGAAGATAGTTAATCATCTATCAGATCAGGTAATGGTTCTGTATCTCGGGCAAATCATGGAAATGGGTAGGTGCGATTCGATCATAGAAAATCCCTTCCACCCATACACAAAAAGCTTAATTGAGTCCATTCCAAAACCTGGTGAAAACAATCTTGAAAATTTTTCCCTTTCTGGAGAAATGCCAAGTCCTCTGAATCCGCCGGAGGGGTGCGCTTTTCAAACAAGATGCCCTGTGGCGTTTGAAAAATGTTCCAAAAAACCACCATTAATGAATTTTAGAGGCAGAAAAGTTCGATGCCATCTGTACAATCAGGAGGTGTAGGTAAAATGCTTTCTCAAGTTGAGACAATCACAGAACTTCTGGATAGTCCATATGTAGATGGAAAGAAAGTCTGTGAACTGTTTGAAAATTATCAAGGTGTCAAAGCTGAATATGAAACAATCACAACAAGCAGAGGTAAAACAGACATCGTGAGAATAACTATCGAAGGTCAGCAAAATGATGCTCCAGTCCTTGGAATCATTGGCCAGCTTGGTGGAGTCGGGGCAAGACCAGAAATGATAGGTCTTGTTAGCGATGCAGATGGAGCAATCGCTGCACTGGCAAGCGCGTTAAAGCTTGCACAGATGAAGCAAAAAGGAGAAAATCTTTCAGGAACAGTTTTCGTAGCAACCCATATCTGTCCTCATGCACCCACGATTCAACATAAACCCGTACCATTTATGGATTCACCTGTAGGCGTCAGGCAGGCTTTAAAATTGATGATCAGAAGAAAATTAGATGCTATTCTCTCAATCGATACAACAAAAGGAAACCGTATTGCCAAAAAGAAGGGGTTTGCTATTTCACCAACTGTGCTAAAAGGGTATATACTAAAAGTGTCAGACAATTTGCTTGACATTTATGAACGTGTTACAGGAACAGAGCCTTTTGTACTACCGATAACATTTCAAGACATCACTCCATATGGAAACGGAGTGTATCATATAAATAGTATAATGCAACCATGTACTGTAGCCATAGATGTTCCTGTTGTTGGAGTCGCTATAACAACGCAGGTACCTGTTGCTGGATGCGCAACAGGGGCATCAAGTGAAGTAGACATAGAACAAGCTGCGCGGTTTTGTGTTGAAGTCGCAAAGTATTTTGGCCGGGGCGAGGTTAGATTTTACGACAAAGATGAATTTAAAAAAATTGAATCTCTTTACGGGGATCTGACTTTTTTAGTTTATGCTGGAGAGGAGTGTGATGAATGAATAGCGAGTTGGACAACATAGGTGAAAAAATCAGATCACTCAGACAATCAAAAAAATTGACAGTCAGAGAACTCGCAAAGTTGTCTGGCGTAACTCCCGGCTTAATAAGTCAGATTGAGCATGGCAAAGTATCACCGTCTTTAAGCACTTTAAAAGCTATTCTTTCGGCTCTTGGAGAAACGATAATTTCTCTCGTAGAACAAGATGTTGGAGATCAGATCATAAAAGGTATTGTTAGAAAGGAAGAAAGAAGAAAGGTTATTGTCTCTCCCGGCTTGACTTACGAGCTTCTTTCATCAAAGAATAACGCTTATTCCATGTTCATTTCTTATCTGGAGCCCGGGGCGGATAGTGGGGAATCTTTTTATGCTCATGAAGGCATTGAATCGGGGATAGTTATTCAGGGAGAAGTTGAGATTACTGTTGGTGACAAATCAATTGTTTTGAGGGAAGGTGACAGCATAACCTACCCTTCCACGATACCGCATCGGTGGAAAAATGTTGGAAACGTCACTGCAGTGGGTGTGTGGGTAGTTAGCCCGCCAAGTTTTTAGGAAAATTCTATGGTAATGTAGAAAGCTATTCAGGGAGTGAAAAGATGTTCAACGAGAATTTCCAAATAATAAAAACAGCTATGGATGTAGCAATATTAAGACAGAATATCTTTGCCCAGAACATTGCTAATGCAGAAACACCCGGATACAAAAGAAAATATGTTGTCTTTGAAGAACTTCTCAATCAGGCTATGAGCATGAAGATGAAAACCACAGATGACAATCATATACAAACAGAGAAATCTGTGGTTAAACCTCAGATAAAAGAAGAGGAAAGCTTCTTTTACAGAAACGATGAAAACGGGGTGGACTTAGAAATTGAAATAGCTCAAATGACAGCTAATGGATTAAAATATGAAGTACTCTCGCGCTTGATGAGCAAAAATATTGAATATTACAACACTGTTCTAAGGAGTGCTTGATATGAACGAATTTCTTATCATGAATGTCAGCGCATCTGGTATGACAGCTCAGAGATTAAGAGTTGATATAATATCAAGTAACATAGCCAATTCAGAAACAACAAGGACCGATCGGGGTACACCTTATAGAAGGCGTGTACCTGTTTTCTCAGAATATCTGATAAGCGACGGTAAATCTGCGAGCACGGGCGTGAAAGTTGTAAGAATTGAAGAAGATCCGTCACCATTCAGGCTCGTTTATGATCCTTCACACCCGGATGCAGATGAGAATGGTTATGTAAGTTTGCCTAACGTCAATGTACTCAGAGAAATGGTTGATTTAATAAGTGCACAGAGATCTTACGAAGCAAATATTTCTGCGTTTAATACAACAAAGTCCATGATCAACAGTGCCCTTCAAATAGGGAGGGGTTAATAAATGGTAGACAAAATATCAGGAATAAATCAAGATTTGAATTCATTGAACCAGACCTCAGAGAAAAAGAAAAGCGAAAATGATTTTGCAGAGATTTTTAAGAGCGCCATCAATAAAGTGAATCAAATTCAAAAAAATGCCGAACAGATGTCTGCAGATTTTGCGCTTGGAAAAATCAGCAATATACATGAAGTGATAATTGAGGCAGAGAAAGCAAGCATTGCCCTCAAACTAACAACAGAAGTAAGAAACAGAATAGTTGAAGCTTACAGGGAAATAATGAGAATGCAGTTATAAATTTTTCATCAGCTCATCAAGTCTTTTTTCCAAGCTTTCTAAGGACAGATATTTTTTCCCTACGTCGAAGTTTTGTTTTACTTTTTTTTCGAGCTCCTCTGTTCTGCCGATTAGTCTTGCAAGCTTTTTGGCTGCTTTTTGCAAAATATTTTTGTCTATTTCATAAAACCCGGTTTTTTCGTTCCACACAACTGCATCAGATAAAGATATGAAATCAAATCCAAGAGGCTTTATATCAGTTTTGTAAACAGGATATTCAAAAACAATCAATGGCTTTCTCGCAAAAACAGCTTCAATGAGTTGATTTCCCCAACCTTCCAGAACAGAAGTATAGGTTATTGCATCAGATATCGCGTATATGTCCCAGAAAGAGTAGAATTTCTCTTCTCTGTTTGACCTGTTCTGCCTCAACAAAGGATAAGCAAAATGAGTTTTAACTTTCATATTAGCAGCTTTTTTTTGAAGCTTCTGAAAATAGCCAAGCGATTCTTTTTCGGGAAATCCACCAACGACGAAATGAACTTCTTTTTTAACAAATTTTTGAAGATATTCCGCAAAATCCATCGCAATTTCTATAGCTTTCCTCTCAACAATACGCGTTGCATGCAACAAAACAAAATCCTTATCAGATATGCCAAGTTTGTCTCTCAAATCTCTGTTGTAGTCATCTATCACCCACTGTGGTTGATCGAAATCAAAAACATTTGGTATTACAAAAGAATTTACACCTTTGCGTGAAATAAGTTCATTTCTTGCTATATTGTTTATGGTAACATGCATCATATTGCTATTTTTGGGTGGGAAATACTCATCTAAAATCTTCTCTACAAAACCCATTTGGGAATTAGAATATCTCTCGCGCTCCCAGTAAAAATCATGGTGATGCCCTACAACCTTCACCTTATTTTCCCGCGCATACTGATCAATCGCCACTGCTGCAGCCAAATTGAAACCGAGAGAAAAGATATTGTTGACTATGAAAATATCCGCTGGAGGTGCTTTGGCTTCCAGCTCCGATCTGATCTGTTGAACATATTTCTGAAAGATTCTGATGAAAAATTTCTCGTCAACTGATAATTTTTCAAATGCGTTTCTATGAATCCACAGATTCACCTGATTTCTCATTGATATAGTTGAAATCTGGACTCCACCAACTTCGTACAGATCTCCTGAAATATAGAAAACATCATGCCCCATTTTCTCAAGAACACGTTTCCATTTCGCCATTTCCAAGGAAACACCATCTGTCTCACCAGCTCTGAAATGAACGAGGGCGATTTTCATTGCTCACCACCACTATACATTTTCGGTTTGAGCACTTCCGAAAGATCGTTGAGATGACTTTCTTTTTCTCCATATATTTTCTTCAGAACCATCTTGAATAGAATCTCCAGAACCGCCATTTCTCCAAGATTTCCTCTGAGAAATTCATACTTTTCAAATCTCGCAACTGGACTATAAAGGGCAATATCCACAACACTCGACAGAGGAGAATTTATTCCGGCAGTTACAGCCACTGTTCTGGCACCAACATCTCTCGCAACCTGAGTTGATTTCACGGTATCTCTTATGTTTCCACTATGACTGACTGAGATCACAAGATCTTTCTCACAGAGGCCTGTTGCCACGATAACCTGTACATGGGGATCGTTGTAGCAAAATGAGGAAAAACCAAGTAAAGATAGCAACAAACTACCATACTCAGCAACCACAGATGAAAGTCCTACACCAAAAAATATAGTTTTTTGAGATTGTACGATCCAGTCAGCTGCCTTTTGCAAATCATCCTTTTTGAGAGTCGTCTTCATTCTTTCTGCAAGAGATTTGATCTCCTCCACATATTCATCAAGTGTTTCCATGTTTGTCAGAGGAACAGATTTCACACCACTTGTCTGTCTAATCAATTCTATTTTAAATGCCTGATATCCTTTGAATTTCATCTTCTTAATTACTCTGTATATAGTGGTTTCACTAACATCAACGACCCTTGCAAACTCAGTTATAGAATAATGGATCACATCATCAGGTCTTTCAAGTATATACATCGCTACTTTTTTCTCTGAATCGCTCAATCTGTCGAATATTCCAAGAAGGTAATCAAATATCACCCAAACCACCTCTTTGAAAACGACGGTTTAAGCTGCAAAAATACACCCAATTGTTTCTCGATAACCTCCTCTGCAACGCAGTCGTCAACCCCCCGGGTCTCTTCAACAAAGCTGGCTATTCGGGCAAAATAAAACGGAAGTAAATCAACTATCGCCTGCTCATCAGCAGTTTTTTTATAATGAAGAGCAACCTGATAAACAATTTCAACCCAATCATCAACTTTTATCTGCCCTGAGTTAACAACGGAATCAACTATTTTCCACGGCAAATAGGATATATGTTCCAGCCTGTTTTTCAAAAAGTTTCGCGCTTTTTCTTTCAAACCGGGAAGATCTATCACGATTTTCTCCACAATCTGGTTGGGCTGCTCCCCGTACACATAACACTTTTCAACTTTGTTGACGTTCTTCCATTTATCTTCATAAGCCAGCATCAAATCAAAGAGAGTCTGTACAACTTGAACAAACATATTTTGAAGATGCTTACCAGGATCTTTAACATCGTGAACTTTTGCTCCAAGAGCCGCTTGTAAAGGCTTTTTGTTTGATTCATTTATGGCAATTGTTGTCATCCAGATATCTATACCAAATCTTGCCACGTTTGTCTGCCAGGTATCGACTGGTTTTGAAAGGTAAGTTTCTATTAATCTGCGTCCGACACCGAAATCTCCACCTATGGGCTGGCGAATTTTTAATCCGTACAGAACAGAGGTCAGCGGATAACAGATATTGTTCGTTATGGTTCCGTCATATTTATGTCTCAGATAAAACGGCGCCACGTAATCTGTCTTCCCATGAATAATTGGTGATGCGAGCCTTTCTATCCACCACGGCTGAACACTTCGCAAATCTGAATCAAGCATTATAAAGACTTCTGCTCTCACCTTGTGTGCAACTTCTAAGAGAGCTCTAACAGCGCTACCTTTTCCAGCTATACCCCTGTATTTGAAAGACATTTTTTCCACTCCAAACGTATCACTATTCATGAATGCATCGATAGTGCCATCAGTAGAGCCTCCATCAGAATTAACTATCAAAGCCTTCAAATTGAGATCCAGACAACCTTTTGCAGCTACACTTGCCACATTTGCTATTGTCTCAGCATTATTGTAACTCGGTATACCTACCAGTACATCATATTTCTTTAAATCATGAACCTCATTGACATACTCCACAATCATTCCTCCTCCATAAGTTCAACTATGTAGTCAGAAATTCTTTTCTTCGATCTTACTTCATTTAACTTCCAGACTAATTTCTCTGGAAGCCTCCCTTTAAGGAGAGGCAGAGATAATTTCAATTCCAGCATGGTTCTGTACAGAGTAAAAAACCTGTGCAGTAAAAAGCGATATTCTTTTGTGTTTTTTTCTATGTTTTTCAATTTGGTTTTCACATTTTTTATCTCTTCATTGATCTTGTTTATTTTATCTTTAATCGCTTTCTGCATATTTGCAGACGAGGTCTTTTTACCAGCCCTGGAAGGAAAAGAAGGAAAATCGACAAATCTGACTAATACTGAATTTTTCTCCCCAGCAGTTTTTCTCGGATTCAAAGGAACTGTTGAAATCTTTCCAGGAAGAATATGTTCAACAATCTCATCAAAAGGGTTATAAACAAAAACTTTACTTTCTTTTACACAAACCCACGGTAATTTACTCAAAAAAAGGATTTTATTATTTCTACAACAGCTGTTATTCTTCAACTCTATCTTTAAAGGCTGGTCATCAAACAAATTGAACCATTTCATAAACTCCGTTGATTTAACATTTACATTCACATCACATACAGCAAGCTCAAATCGTGTTGTTCTATCACATTTTGCACCTGGAGCATATATGAGGGGTCCGGCATCACCAATCCTTCCTTTTACATTCTTTTTTGCAATCCACTCCACAGAACGGATCAAAGTTACGGACAGTTTTGAATCATCAATTCTGTAACTTCTTAATCCCTTAGCCATAAGCGCAACAGTTCTGCCGGGAAATGAAAGTGATACAAAACCCTGAAAGGGGTATTCATCAACCTTTCCAACTTCTCTGGCAGCAATCAACACATGCTTCAATCTTTCAAGAAGCTCTTCATCAATAAATTCATATGTTTCCTTTTCACGCCGGACTATTTCAAATGGCATTTTGGCAAACACTTCTGAACCGCTATTTTTCATCTTTATCGAAAAATTGAGCACATAATTTTTTCCTTTTGAAGTGGTTACTATACTCCATTTGATTAAGGGTGTTTTGTCAAAAACTATCTTTTCTTCTGTTTCTATTACGGCATTTCTTGATCTTAGCTTCCTTTTCATTTTGATGATCTTGTGGTTCAATCCAGCACTTTCAATTTCTATAGATTTAACAGAGCATGAAAAATCAAGAGGGCTGGTAAAACTCGAATAACTATCTCCTGCTTCCTTAAGCAGCTCCAGATATCCCACACTAAAGTCATTTACCTTCATAATACCGTTATTTTTCAATTCTGCCCTGTAAAAATCGTTTTTCCATACAAGCGTATTATCATTTCTGTAGCGGTCAACTTTTTCTATTCTGTAAAAACCTACTCCTTTGCTTTTCAGAAAAAAGCATCTTCTGCCATCACAGTACCAGTTATTATATTCATGCGGAGAAAAGCACAACGCATAAGAGCCACTCTTGAAATTCGATGCACCTAAATAATTGCCTATCTTACTCAAAAGAAACTTTTTAAGATCTCTATAGAGTTCTCTATAGGTTTTTTCCATGTTCTCATGGACTTTGTCTATCGCAACCCCACAGATATTGTCATGTATGAGTGTTTTCAAATATCTTCTCCACAAATCTTCTACAGATTCGCCGCCGAAAATTGAGAGAAAGTCACAGTACCTGAGCATTTTCTCAATATAATAAGCTTCTACTTTCAGATAACTCCTACTCGACAATGTCCCGGGAAAGACACAGGCATATTTACCACTTAACATTTCACCTCTCACAACAGGTATGTTCAATGATTCATCAATATGGCTCAAAAAGATTTCTGGAGAAGATCTCACAGTCTCACCATTCCGGCTCAGTAATTCAAACGGATCTTCGGGAGACAAATCAAGATCATACCCATCAAGTAGAGGTATCTGTTTCGTTAAAGAAAATGGTTCAAGCTTTTTTATTTCATGGATCAATCTCTTTTTTGCAATATCTTTCGTCAAAGAAAGTCCGTACAGATTTCTATAACCTCCTATGAGGAAAACACACAAAACTCTCGAGCCATCAATAGATTCATGAACAAATTCTATCGTTGGATTCTCAATGCCAACGCCTCTCCACAAAAAAACCGCTGCTATTCCATACATTCTGAGCAATTGAGAAAGTTGAGAAATAAAGCCAAAATTGTCGACCATCCAGGCAATTTTCGGTAAATCTCCAAATTTCTCCATATCTTTCAAACCAATCTCAAAATTTTTTATAATAGCTGCTTCTGAAGCTATTCGAAAATCTATCTGCGAATACACCGGACCAATTATCAAATTTCCTGATTTAATCGCTGCAACTAATTTTTTTTCAAACTCAGGAAAATTCTCCAGCAAATCCTCGATTATGAGTGTCTGACCATCAAGAACAAAAGTATATTCAGGGGTTTTCTCGATGAGAATAAAGAGCCTTTCAAAAAGTTCCCTCAACCATGAATTCGTGATATTCGAGGTGGCAAACCATTCCCTATCCCAGTGTGTGTGGCAGATAATGTGATTCAAAATTCAATTCTCTCCTCTGTAACAGGATTAAAAATGTGAATAAAAGGAAGGTCAAGATGAACCTGTACCAATTGTGATTCTTTAAAAGACACATCCCCGGGAACCTTGACTACTATTTTTTTGTCATCAGCTACAGACAGATGTATCACTGTCTCGGACATCAGCTTTTCTACAAAATAAACACTTGCTTCAAATCCAATAGAATCTTGCCTTTTTTCAACAGAGAT
>LDZR01001876.1_pt1 | contig 10788 bp, 9 predicted proteins | sample 615371 | NCBI WGS metagenome assembly LDZR01 (sample SAMN03408294, study PRJNA278302) | terrestrial metagenome | isolation source: oil reservoir sample K2 | place: USA: Alaska, North Slope, Kuparuk formation | collected 2013
TGCGCGAAGAAAAACTTTATAAATCCCCAATAATGAAAGGAGATGATTGTATAAGTTAACATATTACCCCATAACCATATTTTACATTAATTTCCATTAGCTTATTGCGTGATGGTTAGCTTTGCTATACCCTTTTTTAGGTTATTTTATTAAATTTTTTTTGAATTTTTTTTATCACCCTCTTGACATATTACCGAAATACTTCAAGTGTTATTCCAACTTATATAACTCTTTACAATATGCTCCAAATGAGTATTTTCAAGCTTTTTTTAAAACCTTAAAAAGGTTGTTTGCCTCCTTACAAATGTAGTAAAATATATCTATATTAAACATATTTCACTCTATAAGGAGGCACCTAAAGTATTCAATAACAAACACACTTAACTTTTTTTGAAACAGAAAAAATGTTTGAACTTATTTATTTATAACTCCTATATATCTCCATCGCCTCTTTAACAGTAGCATTATCATGTACTATTGCTTTCACTGCTGCTATAACTGCTGCAGGTTTCGGATCTTGCCAAACAAATCTGCCATATGTTACACCAAAGATCCCAACCTGGACCCCTTCCCATGTCATCCTAAGATAAGATTCTAAATCATTTCCTGGTGAACCTCCTGCTATAACTACTTTTGCCGGACAAGCTTGCACAACTTTTTCAAACGTTTCAGGAGAACCAGTCCAGTTGGTCTTTATTATATCCACTCCTAATTCCGCTCCTACACGTACAGCATAAGCTACCGCATCAGGATCATTTTGGTCTTTTATTTCAGAACCCCTAGGATATATGTGAGCTACTAAAGGTATACCGTATTTTGCAGCTTCTTTGTTAATTCTCGCTAAATGAGTTATTTGCTCTGCCTGCTCAGGTCCTCCTACAATTACACCTACAGAAATAGCGTCAGCTCCTAGTCTCACTGCTTCCTCTACATCAGCTACAGGAGTATCATAATTTTTGTGGTAAGGTGAAAAAGTGGTAGCCTTTAAAATAAAAGGTATTTTTCCCGCATAAGGCCCATATAAATTTTCTGCTATTCCTTTATGCATAGTTATAGCATCAGGTTTACCCTCACAAATTTTACTTAAGGTTTCTTTTACATTTACAATCCCAGGTAGCACACCCCTCGCCATTGCATGGTCAATCGTAATAGCTACAAATCTGTTGGATTTAGGATTAATAAGCCTTCTTAAACGTACCTCTTTCCCCAATACCATACTCTAACCTCTCCTTTCCTGATATTTTGTTTAAATTTGAAGTTTATTTGTATATTTTTATAAAAACCTTTATCTTACACCAAGTAAGATAAAGATTTTTATATTGCTTCTCTAATATTTTTTTGGAAGTGTAGCATCTCTTGTTTTTTGGATGTTTTTAAATGATTCCTCATAATGCTTAAAGGCAACCCCCATAACCAAAGCGTCAATTATTGCCAATTCTGCAATTCTCGAAGACATTGCATAACTTTTAAAGGCTGTTTCTTTAGAAATGGTAAACAATACAACATCACTTACCTTTAATATTGGTGACTTGCTATAATTAGTAATTGCAATGATAGATGCTCCCATTTTTTTTGCAATTTCTAATGATTCAATTAAGTTTCTGCTTGCTCCTGAATGGGATATTCCCACTACTACATCACCTTTTTGTAATAGAGAAGCTAACATTGCTTGTAAATTACTATCTATAGAAGCAAAAGATTTCAGCCCAATTTTTAAAAATTTATGCTGAGCGTCTAACGCCACAACACCTGAGCCACCTTCTCCATAAAATTCTAATCTATTAGCATTCGCTATCAAATCTACTGCCTTTTCAAAATCTTCATCATTTAATATTTCTAAAGTATCAATCAAAGTCTGTATATGGGCATTAAAAACCTTTTTCTTTATGGTAGGCAAATCATCATCTCTCTCTATTGCTTCGTGAACTTGTCGAGAAGGTTGAATAACATCTTGTGCTGCTTTTATTTTAAACTCTTGAAACCCTTTGTATCCTAAACTTTTACATAGTCTTACAACTGCAGCTTCACTAGTTCCCGATTTTTCTGCTAATTCGGTAATTGTCAAATTCATAATATTTTGATAATTCTCTTTGATATAGTCTGCTATTTTTTTTTTCTGAATCTCTCAATGATGAATACATAGCTTGTACTCTAACCAGAAAACCTGGCAATTGACTCGTCCCATTCTTATCCATTTTGCAGTCACTTCCTAAATAAAATTTTTATATACTCGTTCCAAAATGCTATTTTAATTTTTACTTATAGCTAAAAAAATTTCAACTATTCTATTGTTATTTTGAAAATTTTTTTCACGTTCAATATTTTTTATCCTGTTGCATTTAATTATACAACAAACATGCAATTTAAGTATTATTTTGGTTTTACACTTATTACTCCAAGAATTCCTTTAGAATTGCTACTGTCATATCCATAGCCCGCTTGACGGTTTCTTGTGACCCTCCCGCAATGTGCGGTGTTGCCAGCACATTAGGCAGTGAGAACAATTCTTTGTAAAATGAGAATTTCTCTGGTCCAAAAACATCCAGTACCGCACCTCTAATCTGCCGATTCTCAAGCGCCGACTTAAGTGCTTTGTAATCAAGTAGGTTTCCTCGTGCTGTATTGATAAGCACGGCATTCTTCTTCATCATCTTTATTTCGCGCTCTCCGATGATCGGCTTAGCGTTTTTAGGCTGGCGTGCATGGAGGCTGATAAAGTCAGATTCTCTTACCAATTCGTCCAGTTCGACTCTTTTTACTCCTATTTCTTCAAACCGTTTTTGCTCAACATATGGATCATAAGCAATAATATTAGCGTCGAAACCTTTAAGAATTTTTGCTACCCGACAACCAATCTCTCCCATCCCCACCAAGCCAAAGGTTTTTCCATTTATCTCTATACCTGTTCGATCAAATTCATAATATGAAGGTTTCCATACTCCTTTTTTCAAATAATAGGAGCTCTCGGGTATACTTCGCAGGAATGAGAGAAGTAGCCCGATCGTGTATTCGGCTACAGCCTGTGCGTTTTTACCAGGTGTATTGTAGAATTTTATTCCCCTTTGTTCCGCATATGCTCTATCAACGTTTTCCGGACCACCACGAAGTGTAATAACCACCTTCAATGCGTTTGCATTTTCTAGCACTTCTTTCGGCAGCGCAGCCCCATGAATTATTAGCACATTGACATCACGGATAACGTCCTTTAAGGCAAAGGGATCACCATAGAATTCCCGAACCCCCACCTCAGGCTTTGGTATATTTGGATCATCCCATGACATGCCGCTAGGAACCACAGTATTATCGTTTAGAATAAAGCTTTCAACCGGGAAATCGAATTTCATAGTATTTATTTCAATATCATACTCTTTGGAAAGATTTTTCTCGAGATAATCTTTGAAAATTAATGGTTCAAAAAATTTATCACCTGCTATCAATATCTTTGTCATAAGCGCTTCTCCTTTCCTTATACTCATTAAATCTTTCACCAAAATATTGCTGAGTTGAATTGTCTGGCTCAACACGCTCACTCTTTTGCCACTTCCATACCTCCTTTAGTATGGTCGACACTCCTATATTGTTCCCCAATGCTATCTCTCCCAAGATATACCCACCTAATGTTGCCATATCCACATCCTCAATAGCTTCTATTGGAATACCCAACACTGTTGCTTTAAGCTTGAGGTAGTTACGCATCCTGGCTAGTCCACCAACCACTCGTATCAGCTTCGGTTTTATACCGGTATAGTGCATCATGGTTTCCAAGAGTACTTTTGACTCCATCACTGTACCTTCGAGAACGGAGTAAGACAGGTCTTCCTCCGTGAATTCACTTTCCAACCCTTCAAACCCTCCTTTGAATTGGGGGAGTATATGCCTTTCTGGAGGCACAAATATCGGTCTCTTGTTCACCGTCAATTTTTCAATGTCCATGGTTTTTTCATGGGAAAATAATCTATATCTTTCATTTGCCCATTCGAAAATTTTACCCGTACTGGTGGTATAGCCTACCAGAGCGAACTTGTTTTCCAGAACCTGATATTCAAGGTTACAGTATGCCTCTACATACGGGAAACTGAGATTTGGAGGAACCGGGCATACCAGGGCTTCAGAAGTACCCGTGGAGTTCAAAATCGCATTACTATCGTTTACACCCGATGCTAGCAAGGCACACATATGGTCATGTCCGCCAATTACTATCATACAGTCCTGATAGACTGGGTCACTTATAAATTCCTTTCGGAGCTTACCGATAATACTGGCTGATGGAATTGGCTCAGGCAGTCTTGTGATGTCTATACCGAAAAATTCGGCTACCTGTACATCCCATTTAGCATTTGGTATGTCAAATAAGAATGTACGAGAAGCCTGTGAATAATCAGTGTAGAAAAGACCCGAATCGCTCAGCTGAAAAGCTATATAATTAGTTATGTTCAACCATTTTGTCGTGTTAGCTAGTACTTGTGGCATGTTACGTTCATACCATTTCAGCCTGTACGGGAGGTACATGGGCATGGGGTATTGTCGCAAACGATTCTTGATAGGTGTAAGATCAATCTCAAGGCATACTTCTGAATTTCGCCTATCATTCCAGCAAATACAGTTACTCACAGCTTCCCCATTTTTGTTGACAGGAACCATGCTTGACGCCATACCGATAATTACAATTGCACGTATTCTCCCTGGTATGTTCTTTTTGGGATTAGAGTAAAGCATTTTCAATACAGCTTTTAATACCTTACTAGGGATTATTTCTACCTTCGAACTGTTACCTAAGGCATAAGGTGTTTTCACTTTTGATTGCCACAGGATTTCTCCCTCTCTGGTGAAAATCGACAGTTTGATATTAGTGGTCCCAATATCAAGAACGCAAATACCGTCCACTAGAGCAGACCTCCTTTAGAGAAATCTGCATTCTTCTGTCTTTCATTCATCAACTTCTCTATCTCATCTCTTCTCAAGGTCGGTACAGCACCATTTTTTCTCCCCTGGACGGTCGACATGGCTAAATTTTCTCCTATAAGTACCGCAATCAATATAACGATCCTAAAAACCGTGACACTCAAAAATGGGTTGATATGCATAAGGTTAATACCATTTATACTTTCGCTAATGAATACTGTACCAATCAAAGTTCCTAAAATTGTAAATTAACTGATGCCTCATTTGTCTGTCAATTCTGTAATTGCTAAATTGATGATGTCTTGATGTTTTTTTGATATAATCTGCTACTTTTTTCTCTGACTTTCTTAATGACGAATAGATAGTTTGTGTTCTGAATAAAAAAGCAGAAATCTCTGCTACCTCTGTTTTGTTTATCTCTTATCTTCCTTTTTTTATTAGCTTATTCATGTTAGGTTATCGAATAACATCTCTATGATTTTTTTGGAATTTTGTAGTTACATTATACAATATCAAAAAATCTTTTTCAAGTTCTTATTTAATATTCTGAAAAATTTTTTTAGCGCGTTGTTGTATAATTAAATACTTTAGGCAAAAGATCGGTATTATGAAAAAAATCCGATTTTTAAAGCTCCTGAGAACATGGCTATTGAGCAGGGGGGTAAATATATCTATATTGTTCTATGGATAACTTCACTTGCTCAGCTTTAAAAGAACTTTTAAAAAATCTGCCCGATTGCCTTATGGCTCTTTATGTTTTTAGTTGCCGGTCACTCTGAAAGTTCTCTGGTGCAAACGCTTAAAAGTGTACATTTGTCTTATTCCAAAGACGAAATAACAAAATCAAAAAAGACCTCATTAATGAGCTTACAACTGTTTAAACATAGAGAACTACCTGAAAGCATTTTGCGCTTAACATTGCTGGGTATCGTAGCAAAGTGTAAGATAATTCCAAAGTCAAACAAGCTACTTTGGAAAGTTGGCCTCGGTATCGATTTATAAGGCAAAAAATATGTCTTATGTAATAAAATTAAAAGCTGGCATTCTTAAAAAATACCCACCGCAACTATTGACAAAGAACCTCCTAAACGTGTGATTATATGAAAACCCCGCAACCGCTGGGGTTACGGAGTTTTTGGGTAAGAACGGCAGGATTTGACCCCGCGGCCTCTTGAATACGCACGGAGGTAATTAGTACTCTTTTTATTTACCATAAAAGAGATTTGGTAGGTAAGTTACAGTCTGTGGGAAGAATATTATGATTAAAAGCACGAGAAGTAAAACGATGTAATAGGGGAGAGACTTTTTAACAATCTCTATATAGTCTACTCCAGTAACTTCCTGGACAACAAAGAGCAACATACCAAAAGGAGGTGTAAGCAGCCCATACGATAGGGCTAGAGTACCTACTACGCCGAAGTGTACTGGATCAATACCAGCACGAGGGGCCACGACTGCCATAACCGGAGCAAGCATTAATATTAGAGCTGTAAGATCCATAAAACAGCCTAGAATCACAAATACTAAAATGATTAGAAGAAAGATCGTTTGAGTATTACTTGTAATCGTAAGAATCCACTCAACCAAATTGGCAGGGGCATGTGTGTACGCCATTAGCCAACTAAAATAGTTGGCAACGGCTACTATGAAAAGGATTGCGGCACTATTTTTTATAGTGTCTATCATTATCCTGACGTGTTCTCTTAAACTTACTTTGTAAAGGATAGAACTGATAAAAATTAGGTAAGCAACAACAACAGCGGCCGCTTCCGTTGGGGTAAAGATACCCCTAAAGACTCCACCCCATAAAATTAGAATAGCCAATAAGACAGGAAAAGAGGCACGAATATTAGATAAAAAGGCAGAAAGACCGGGAAATTTGTCTCGGGGGTAATTTCTCCTCCGAGCTAAAATAGCGGTGACGATCATAAATCCAACTAATAGGAGAATTCCCGGGATGATACTTCCGGCCCATAAACGCCCTATCGAAACATCTGCGCCGACCCCCCAGAGTACAAGAGGGATGCTCGGGGGAATTATTACCGACAGAACGCTGGAAACTGCTGTGGCTGCAGCACTGGTCTCTTTATCGTATCCAGCGTCCACCGATACATAGTAGATAGCTCGGCTGGGACCAGCTGCATCAGCTACAGCGGAACCGCTTAGTGCAGAAAAGGCGCCGCTGAAGAGCATGTTGAACTGGAGTAATCCTCCACGCCACCAACCGACTGCCTGTCTGGTTACGCCAAACAATCGCTTCGCTATCGCTGGATGGTTTATCAACTGGCCAATCCACACAAACAAGGGGATAGACAGTATTGTAAAGGAATTAACACCATATACCATCTTTAGTGCTAGTATCTTCTCCCATCCGTCAAGGGTCCCAGTTAAGAAGGCAAGAAATATACTAGCTGCGCCAACGCTAACTGCCACAGGAACTTTCAGGAATAAAAGTACGCTCATAATTACGAAAGAAAGAACCACCCAGTATACTAACATTCCTTTGCCACCCTCTTGCTTTCTTTCACCTTAACAGCCTGTATGCCATGGTAAACGAGAAGAACAATAGAACAGATTACCAAGGGAAGGTAAAAAAATGCCATACTGATCCCGGCAGCCGGTGTTACTTTGCCCGCTTCTAAGATTGACATTAATGTAGCACCCCACAAAACTATACCAAAAAAACAGCAGGCGATTAAGTTCGCAATAATGGATAGGTACTTCTGGGCTTTAGGAGACAGCCGTCGTACCAGAGCATCTACACTTATGTGGTCACCGAGAAGATAAGCCCCCCCAACGAACGTGATCCAAATATTTGCAAATCGAGCAATCTCTTCAGTCCAAGAAAAGTTTAAATCGACAGGAAGATAACGCATTATTACCTGCAATAGAATGGTTCCTAACATCAGACTTAGAAGTAAAACAACAAAAGCTTTGATAAGATTCTCCATATTTGACCGAAGGTTTTTCAGCTTTTCTTTCATCTTTATAATCCTCCCCAAAGTCAACTTTTATATGGATTTTTTTGCACCTATAGAGCCCCCACTTTGGATTAGTGAAATTTCGTTCCACGCTAGTACCCTGGCCTCTTCCACCGAAGCTTTGATGTTTTACCTATCGTCAGGGCGGAACCCCGAAGGTTGGTATGCTCACCGGAGACTCCGGCCCACTCGCGTTTGTTAGCCTGCGAATCAGTCGTTAACCTTTACGTTGTTTTCCATCTTGTCTCGCACCAGAGCAAGCTATAAAAAATTGGCGCTTGGGGAGGAGTAGAACCTCCCCATTTCAGCTGCCCAAAGAGGAGCAATAACAGGCGGCTTGAAAACCCAATCATTATTTAATAATACCTTCTCTTACCAACCAATCCCTTACTTCTGGGCGTAGATACTTATTTACCGCTTCTTTAACTGCGGGCATTGCTGCTTCACGAATGGCTTTTGTATCAGGTTTAATGACCTCCATTTTCTCTTCTAGAATTTTGAGAATTTCCTCTTCATACTGTGGTGCCAATTCCATAGAACGTTTCTCCAATTCTAAGAAGGCTTCTTTGATTGCTTCTCTCTGTTCCTCGGGTAAGCTCATAAACCAATCCAAGTTAACAGCCCAGTCACTGATCCAGTACATGTGGTTGCTTAATACGAGATACTTCTGAACTTCCTGGAACTTAGCTGAATATATGGTTGGAATAGGATTCTCTTGGGCATCAATTACTTTTTTCTCAAGCGCCTGATAGACCTCCGGGAAGGCCATAGGTGTGGGAATAACACCAAGCTTTTTCCACACATCTATCCATGCTGGAAATTCTGGAAGTCTAATCTTAAGACCTTTTAAGTCCTCGGGACCGTAAATTGGCACATTGCTTGTTATCTGTCTTGGGCTCCTCATGGTCCATGCAAGTATATATAAGTTATGTTTTGCCGCCTCTTTATTAATTTCGTCTCTAAATTCATTAATGAACTTCTGGACCTGGTCCGGACTCTCAATGAGAAACGGAATATTCATTGGCATCCACTGTGCAAGGTACATTGAAGATGGATACCCACCGGTTCTAGCAATCTTAAGTATTCCCTTCTCGATCTGCTCCGTCACATCTTTGTCCCCTCCAAGAGAACCGCCTATCGAGTGCTCGAAGGTAATCGCTCCTCCTGTCCTTTCTTCAATCCATTTTGCAACCATGTTCTGAAGGTCGACTTCGTAACCCGGTCCTTCTGCATTAGCGAAAACTACCTTTTCCTTGCGTGTATCTTTCTTCTGTGTACCTTCCTTCTGTGCATTCTCCCTTCCACAACCAGTAAGGAGAGTGCTAAAGATAAAACTTGCCAAGACTAATAAAAGAAGGCTTTTAATTTTTCTCTTCATAGCAATTCCTCCTTATAGTAATTTACGTTTTGTAAACTTAAATGAAAGTTGAGGACTTCAATCCTTTCTGGTACAATGTTTCGCAGGAAAAACAAACACCTCCAAGAAAGTGTAAAGTCCTTATGCAAAACATTGTACCATTAAAGTGTCCAAAATGCAATAATACTCATTTGTTTTACAAATATGGCAAAGATAAAGATGGTTATCAAAAATATCTTTGCCGTAAATGCTACCATCAATTTGCACCTGATAAACCATCTCCTAAAAAAACATCTAAATATCCTCGCTGCCCCGTTTGCGGTAAGTCTTCTTTCCTTCATCATGATTATGAGTATTACTCTAACTATCGTTGTTCTGATAAAAAGTGCAATCATTCCTTTTTCGTCCCCAAAGTTACTGCTATACCTTCAACTTCTATCTCTAAACTTTCTGGTAAAACCAATTTTAAACGTATCCGTTATCCTGTACATATAATCCTATCTGCTTTGTCTATGTTCTTCCTTGGTAAAAATTCTTTCAGAAATATTGCTCTGATTTTGAAAACTGTTTTTAATGTAAAAGTCTCTCATACAACCATTAGTAACTGGTGTAAAAAGTTTGCTCCTTTGTTCCATAATATTTCCTTAGAACTTATTCCTATGTTAAATCTTAATTCTGATGAATGGCATGTCGATGAAACTGTTGTTAAAATCGCTGGTAAGAAATATTATCTTTGGTTTGTCATAGATTCTGAAACCCGCTTTATCTTGGGCTTTCACCTCTCCCCTTACAGAGATTCCAGGCAAGCTTTTGCTTTGCTTAATTCTGTTAGAAACCTAGGAACCCCTTCCGCTATCGTAACTGATCGCTATAGTGCTTACAAAGTACCTGTTAAGTCTTTGTTCGGTGACAGTGTTAAACATATTAGAGTTGAAAGCTTTAAGGATGACATCACCAATAATTTGATAGAATCTTTCCATCATCAATTTAAAGCCTGGTATAATACTAAACAAGGTTTTGCCTCTTTTGAGTCCGCAAATAATTTAATTTACATGTTTGTGTTCTTCTATAATTTTGTAAGGCCCCATTCTTCTCTTAATGGCTTGACACCAGCTCAAGTTGCTTGATTATGTCTTTCTCCAAAAGAGAAGAAAAAGTATCTTCTTGTTGCTTGAAATTGAACTAATCTTTATCTCCTAACTGGCCATCCTTGGAAATGACAAGGGTGTACTTTGTTATACCCTTTTTTGTTTTTGTAATAATCTGGAAATTAATTTGCTCATCTTATTTAGTCTGTTTGTGATTACTTTTTGGTGATTTTTGATAAATTTTAAAGCTATCCTAAGAAATATTAAGCTATTTTTTCATGTTTACTTTACAAAGCCGTAATTTAGGCTCAGTTTAAATTTGCCGTTGTTTAGCTAGCCGATTTCATAACCTACTCTTTATGGCAATCCCTCCTCCATTTTTACTTAAGTAGTTTTTGCCTCATACTCAGTATTTATGCAAGTTTTATGCCAAAATAAAAACCCCCATAATCCTAGGGGA
>LDZR01002001.1_pt1 | contig 10784 bp, 12 predicted proteins | sample 615371 | NCBI WGS metagenome assembly LDZR01 (sample SAMN03408294, study PRJNA278302) | terrestrial metagenome | isolation source: oil reservoir sample K2 | place: USA: Alaska, North Slope, Kuparuk formation | collected 2013
ACTTTTAGCCCTTCAAATTTAACCAATGGTGATAAAATATCCCTCACCTTTTGAATGAGGTTTTCCAACTCTTCCTTGTTCTCAAAATACATTTTTAACCCACCCAAATTTAATCTTCTTTCTCAATATCTATATCCTTTTCCCTTTCTTCCAATCCTTTAGGCAAAATACTCTCTGTATCACTATGAGGCCTCGGGATGACATGCACAGAAACAACTTCTCCTACTGCTTTAGCTGCTGCAACACCCGCGTCTACAGCTGCCTTTACCGCACCTACGTCACCCCTCACCATAACTGTAACTATTCCACCACCTGAAAGCCTTTTTCCAACCAAAACTACATTAGCAGCTTTCACCATCGCATCGGCTGCCTCTATTGCCCCAACCAAACCACGAGTTTCTATCATACCCAATGCTTCCTTCACCATAAAAATTCCCCTCCCTCCAACCTCTTGATTTATTTACTTCTTTTTTCTTCCTCTCCTAGGCTTCTTCATCTGTTTTTTTTTATCCTCTTTATAGGCTTCGCCTGTTTCTTCTTCTCCTTTCATAATGTCATCAGAAACCTTCTCTTCTTTACTTTCGTTTTCCTCAGGCTCCACTATAGTTTTATCTTCTTCAACTTTACTCAATTCAGTCTGAAGCTTTTCCTCAAGAGGAGATCCCGCTACTATTTCGGCTTTCGTTTCCTCAAGAATGGAGGCCACCTCCGTTACTAACATAGTTTCCTTGTTATAAACCAATATAGGACACATAGACTCATCTGGTCTAGGTATAATAGCCATTGAAACGACCTTATTAACCTTTGAAGCTGCAGCACAAGCTGCCGCTAACGCGGCTTTAACCGCCGATACTTCACCCTTTATTTTTATGGTCATTATACCTCCCTTTGGGTTTTCCCTTCCCACTAATTCAACGTTCGCAGCCTTACAAGCTGCATCAGCTGCCGTTATAGCTGCAACTAACCCCACTGTTTCTATGAAACCCAGTGCCCCCTTATTATTTTTCATCCAGCTCCACCCCTATCCTTATAAAACTCCTTTATCACCAAATTAACTATCTTCTCCACTAACTCTTTATCGACATGGGTTTCTTTCTGATTCCCCTTGGGGGAAGACGTGAAAGCATGGTTTCTTATAAATTCTCCTTTATCAACGATAGGTTCTCCCTTTACAAGTCTTGCTGCAACCTGACCCAACCATCTAAGTTCAGAAGGCCCTTCCCAGGAAGAAACTATATAAGGAGGATAATCCAGCATGGAAAGTAAAGTAACCGCTCCCTCTCGTTCATCCAAACCTACACCAACTTCTAATCTTGAAATCTTTGCAGCTTCCTTTGCCAAAGAAGCTGCTTTAAGCCCTGGTTTCTTATCCCACGCGATAGGCACTCCCTCTTCTTCACAACCCACACTAACCCACCTTACATTACTCTCTGGACAAGTCTCACTAATCAACAAAACAACACATGGAAGATCTTTTTCTATTTCACTCAGGCGAACACCAAAATAGTTTTTCATGAACAATCATACTCCTTTGACATTTAAAAACTTTTCCGCATAAGCCAAAACTAATCCTGTAGCAACTGCATTGCGTGGACCTTCACTTCCCCTTATATTTGCTTTTCCTGCAACAACCCCAAACCGCGCCAAGGTATCAGTTATCATAGCAGGTATTTCAAAATCTAATGCTGAGCCCCCCACTAAAACCACATATTCAAGCAAACGAACATTCCCTGCAGGTGAAACTTTTTCCAAAGCTCTTAAGGCATTCGTAACGAATACCTCTCTTTTGGCCCTTCGCCTTATTTCTCTAACCCTTTCCAAGGGTAAATCTAAATCAAGAGGTATAAACAAATCATCGGTCACCATGAGAGCCAACCTTCCAAAAAGATTAGGAGATAAAGGGGTATCCAAGAAGCTAACCTTTCCATCCTCGTGCCTGATATGAAAAGGGCTTTCAACTTTACAGAGTGGGTATCTTTTTATAGACTCTACAAGTTCCATATCTTCTATAGCTAACTCGCTTGCAATTATCGTATTAACCATATTTCCAGCCCCTGCAAGATGAATCAACTCGATATCACCATTTTCCTTCATAAAAGAAGCGTCCGTACTTCCAGCACCTAAATCCAAAATAGCAATAGGTCTTTTCGTTCCGGGCGTGGTCAAAGCTCCCCTCACAGCCATCTCAGCCTCTACGCCACCAACCACTACCTCTACACCTGTTTCTTCTCTGATAGCCTCAGCTAACCGCTGCATAGGTAACTTCTGTGCTTCTACCATTACAGCAATAGCTACACCATGCTCGTTTGAAAACTCTCCCGCAATGCCACCAACAATCCTTTGAGGAACTAAAACATCGACAGCCAAAAGGTCTTTTATATGAACATCGGATACGGGTAAACCAGTTAGATTTGACATAGTTCTTCTTACCCTCTCCATCATGCCTCCTACATTTGTTCCAGGTTGTCCAAATATATCCCTTACTGGTTGGCTGTCAGCCAGAGCCTTCATTATAGCCTCAGCACCATCTTCAACATTAACAACTATTCTTCCCCTTGGCCCATCAATATAGATAGCACCTGCCGGGATCCTTCTCTCTTTAACCTCGCCCGCTGGCGTCTTGATAATAACGCCCGATCTATTACCTATTAAGGCTCTTGTAATTGGAACAACCTGTTTTGTTTCCTCGGGAGATAGATTAAATACTGTTGCAACCCCATAAGGATTTGACAATACCTCTATAACTCTACCCGGGGGTGCAACTTCAACACAACACAACATTCCTAACGGAACCTTTTCTATGGAAGCAACTTCATCAACTATAGGAATTACCTTCTTCAATCTATTAACTATCAAGACCCCGTCATCCTTTTGGCAGATAGCCCCCTCTACCTCAATGCCTCTGTCAAAAGCGGCATTTATAACCTCAGCAGCCTTTTCATAATCCCAATCCCCAGGGATAACTAAAATAACCTTCTCTCCCGGAGGAACTTTATCAATATCCTTTATATGCCAGGTTTTCCCTACACCTATACCAACACCACCAGGAGTAGAGGGGTTATGGCCTATCATTGTAGATTCCGTAACTATTGTTTCCGTTATAGTTTCCATAGCAACATCCCCTATCACAGGAGCAGCTTCATTAATGCAAATCAAATCTATTTCCGAGAAATCCTTCCTTTCCATTCCAATTTTTTCAAGCGCTAACCCCAGCGCCATCAAAACGCCCTTTACGTTTTGGGGCGTTCCCTTTATTCCAGTAGTTTGATATAACGAAGAAGCTAAAAACTCTATTTTCCCCTCCTCCACCTTTGCCAAAGCCACTTCGGTCGTCGCATTGCCAATGTCTACCCCCGCTATGACAGGCACCATAACCCCCCCTTTTTTCTAAATCAATAAGTGAATTATTACAATTCGAAGGGTCTCATACCCTTAAGTATGCGTCTTTTTTCGTAAACCTCAGCCGCTTCCCTTATAAACGCAGCGTTAATCTTAGCCCCGTATTTATTTTCCAATTCATCTGCTATGGATAACAGCTCCTCCTTAGAAGACCTATAGGGTCTCAATGCATTATAAATCTCTAAGAGTCTTTCATCGGGAATCTTCGTAAGCTCAGCAGCTCTTCTAAGATTTAAAGCAAGCTGGGGTTTACCACAGGCTTCCGCAATTTGTGCTTGATACTCAAGAGCTTCAGGAGTAATACGGAGGTCTTCAAAAGCGACCTTCCCATTCAAAACATTTTCAAGAGTTACTTCATCAATCCTTTTACCGGTAGGAGTTCTTAGAATCTCAGGTTTTTTGAAAAGCAAGGGATAATCTTGTGGAGAGACCCTTACTCCGCTCGATGGCTTTGGAGGAAGAGCGCTCTCACTTTTGCCCGAAAGCGTTTCTTGCAAGACCTTTCTTACCACTTCCGCAAGAAGCTGTTCATTTATCTCCTTCGCCATAATTTACACCTCCCAAAATCATTTTAAAAACTCAACCTTAACTTCCATTGGAGGTTTGGATTCATCAACATATCTCGCTTCCTTGTTATGCAAAAGAGCAGCAAGCCCTTGATAACGAGGCCTCGCCATCGGGTCGTTCCTCGTAGGGACAGGAGTTGGATGCTCTCCCTTTGCATACTTGGCAGCATTGCGGCCTATAGATCTAAAAACCTCCGCATCAAGAAGAGGCGCTTGAGGGAATAATTCCAAGTTACCTAACGGAGGCAAATCCTTATGGTGTATAACAGCAGTTCCTCTTGAAAGAATGCCTATCCCAACACCCGAACCCGAAAGATTTGCGGCTATCTTACCTATAAACCCTACATCGCAAAGAGGATAAACTTTCACCACTCTCGCTTTCAAACCCTCCTCTTCTATGCCTGCTATGACTTGTCGCAACACTTCCGAATGTGGAACCCCTACTATGGTTTCATGGAAAACTGTACCAAACCCTGGTGAAATGCCAATTACAACCTCGCGAGGGTCAGTCCCTTTTTTCGCAGGACCTACTTCCACAAGTTTCATATTAGCAACTTGAGAAGAAGTGGCAGAAGGAGCGGAGAAGGTAGATGAAGCCTTCCTTTCTGAAAGAACTTCTGCCAACACCTCTGCAACTACCTTTCTAACAAGTTCCTCATTTATAGCAACCATATTCTTTATCCCCCCTCCTTAAACATCCTCAGGCTTTATAGCCCACGGGATGTTCTTTATCTCCTCCCAACGTTCTTGACTTAGACGATATCCCGTTCCTGGTCCCATGTAGTCATTAGGATCATTTACAGCACTCCATACATAACCATTCTCATCTATCCAGGCAGAGGTTTGGAGATAATCGCCAGAAATACGTTGCTTCATCATCATCAAGATGGCCTCAGCAACATCTCTGAAACCCCTTTTTGCCAAAGCTTTTACAATATCTACGGCGGTGATGCCTTCATTCAATAACCTATCAGCAGCCTTTAAATCTTCTGCCACATTTCGCGGTGGCATATCTTTACTTCCATGAGCATAAGTAGCTATTTCCACTTCCTCATCGGTAATCGGTGGGAACCCAAGCTCTTCATATACTGCTTGAAGGGCCCTCGCAGCTTTGTTTCTAACAGCAATAACTTCTTCCTCAGTCACAGGACGCAATCCACCATCGACCTTAAAATCCCTCTGGATAGCAAGATAGTCATCCACATCTTCAATATCCCAATTAGAACCAGCAAACATGTTGTCATAATTGGGCACAGCAGAATACCCTGAGAATATAAGATCTGTCCCCGGGAAAAGCTGAGGAATGGTTCTCGCACATCTACGCAAATCTGAGTGGGAAAAAGTTTGGTCATTACCGGATGCTACTTCTAACCCACAAGCCATCGTTAACAAGTTTTCAGCAGCCACAACCCTTAGGCCATCAGGAACGGCACCAGGAACACCTATGCAAGATATAGAACCATTCTGTAACCCCTGGACGCCCGCTCCCTTAGTTACAAGAATACAACGCGCCTCAAGATAAAGCATACTCTTTCCCTCAGCAGCACCCATCTGAACTTCGCTACCAGTTCCACTTGTGAACCTCATCTTCATACCCCTACTTGCATAACAAGATGCCAAAAATGCCTTAGACCACGGCGTGTCATCCCCATCAAGGAAAACTCTTTCAGTACCATATACAGAAACTGTCTCCGCGTATGCAGTAAGCCCCCTCATGCCAATCTTAAGCTCAAAGGACTCTTCAAGAGCATCCTGACTCATTACTCCGGGTCTACCCACTTGTCCTCCTATCAACAGAGATAGAGCATTCAGAGGCGCATAACGGTTAACAGCTACAGTCGTTTCAATTTCAACAAAACCTCTCAACGCAGCTTCGGCAGCATCACAAGCAAGTAGTACGGGATTATCCGTCGCACTAGTAACATGAGCCTGATTCTTAGGTGTTTTTCTTACCCTCATTTTCTGCATAGCCATCATTATTTCAACAATATTCAAGTGTTTCATAACAGCAGTTAGCTTTGCAGGGGTTAAACCGCCAAAAATTCTTCTAACTTCCTCTGCAGGACAATTTACATCCACAAGCATCTTTGCGAGTTCCAGCTCTGATTTGGCCATAGCCTCTTCCGCCACAGAAAGGTCAATTGCGTAGTCCGCGATAAACTGGTCAATCATATCAAACTCTTCACGTCTTTTACCATCCATTTCTACAACTTTGCCATTTTCAATTTTAATAGAAGGAACAGGGTCATTCGGACTATCTATTGCCACAAGCCCAACCTCTGGCCACTCTGCAATAAATCCATCTTTATGAACAGGTCGGGCCTCTAATACCTCGAAACGCTTGCTTCTCTTTCTTTCAGCCATCTGAGATCCCCCTCCTCAATAAACCGAAACTAAATGTAAGGTTTGGTAAGCGATTTAGGTTCTTCACCCATGGCGCCAAGAAGCTTAAGTCCTATCTCCCTCGCAGCTATTAAAGCTTGTCTAACCGCACCAGAATCACCAGTTATTCCCATTACAACCTCGTTTGTATAACTTAATCCCTTTGTAGGCGTGCTATAGAAAAGCATTTCTACCTCTGCCGCCTTTAAAGCAACATCAGTCATGACAACCCCTATACCTGCAGGAGCTCCAACTATAAGACCAAAAGCCTTCCCTATAGGAGCATTGAAAGCTTTATTACATGCATAGCTTGCTCTCGCAGTATACTGAAATTCCAAGTGCCCTGCTTCGTTTACATAAACATCACCGAAAGTTCTCTCAAGCTCCTTCAGGGTTACCTCTACAGCCCGACGTGCATCAGAAACATCTTCAGCCCCAAAGATGATCAAACAACCATGCCCAGCTCCTCCCTTAGTATCTCTTGGAAGATCCAACCAAACTATTTCCGTGTTGGTTGCTTTCACTCCTTCATCCGCCGCCATTATTTGAGGGCCAGCTCCGACACGATCAGAAATTATTCCTATTGCTTTGTATTTTGGATCCCATCCCAGTTTCTCAATAATGCGACTTTCTAAATTGGCAATCACAAGACCAATCGTATCTCCTATAGCGGTTCCAACAAACTCAGGGATACCAACAATGGGAAAAGTCGGATTGTTAACCTTCTCTTCTACAGAAGCACCTTGTTCGCCAGCTCCTGCCTGAGAAAGTCTTTTCATAACCTCTTCCATTATCCTATCCACTAATTGCTGATCCATCTCATACTCCCCCCTTTCTATTTAAACAAGCTATTCTAATTTGGGTAGTATCTTCTCAACATCAGAGTGAGGCCTGGGAATTACATGAACAGATACAACCTCTCCAACTCTTTTTGCAGCAGCAAGTCCTGCATCTACTGCCGCTTTAACAGCACCAACGTCCCCTCTCACCATCACAGTAACATAAGCGGAACCGATTTTTTCATAACCGATCAAACGAACATTTGCAGCTTTAACCATGGCATCAGCCGCTTCAATAGCCGCCACTAAACCCCTTGTTTCAATCATCCCTAAAGCTTCTCCTGTCATGATTGATAACACACCTCCTCTAAAAGTTTAAAATTTTAACCAGTTACTCTTGACCCTTTTTACACTCACCATCCCCTTACTTCTATCTCATTCACCTCCTATAAAAAGTTCTCTATTGCTCTTTTAAGCTCATCTATACCTTTTCCGCTTAAGGCAGAGACTTCATAAAATTCCTTTACACCTGCTTCTTCCAAAAAAGATTTCGCAACCCTTATTTTCTTCGCTCCATTATTTCCAAGAAGATCAATCTTGTTTATTACGCCTATGCACGGAGCTCGAAAAGCCTTGGATATTTTTGAAGGAAAAGGTTTCGGGTTTGAAGCATCTATAACAATCAACACAAGAGCAGCCTTTACAGATGATGAAATTAAAGTGTGGTAAAAGCGAGGAATATCTAAGAACTCACCAGGGACATCGATAGAGAAGGAATTATAGCTAATACTTGCCGTTTTCTTCACTGCACCGGGAGAAAGTTCTAAAGCTTTAAGGAGTGTGGTCTTGCCAGCTCCCGTGCTTCCAACAACCATTACCCTTTTCATGAAAAGGTCACCTCTGCGGGGAAAAAACCGAGGACGGATTGAAAGAAAATTACAACTTGTTTCAGCGCCGTCTCCACCGAGGAAACATCACCACTTATTATCACACATCCTGTAAATCGATCAACAAACTCAACGCTCACACGGGCTGACTTTGAGGCTACATCAGCAGCTATAATTGCTCCTTCACCCGGGGTTATAGTTAGTATCCCTACTGCTCCTTTTTGATCAATACCTATCCTCTCACAGAGGTCACGACGAGGATTCCTTATAACATGGGCAAGCGTAATCTGCTTACCCGGGACATACTCCTGAATGATACGCTGCTTCCCACCGCGTGGAATCTCTTCCCGCTCCCCCAATTTTTACCCCCCCTAAAAGAATATACCACTTCTGTCTTAATATGTCAAGCTGAATAATCACTCTAGCACAAGAAAACCAATGCAAAGTCCCGCTTAATACAGAAAAAGGGTTTAACCAAAACTAGGAAGTAGTTATGCTATAATATTTTCATTGAAAGAAAAGTCTTATCTTCGGGAGGCGATTTTAAATGCCTAACGTTTTCAACTATGTTTTTGGTTTCAGGGCTACGCCATTGAAGTTTGGGGTGGGAGCTACGGAACTTTTGGGTAAGGAAGCTAAAAAGTTAGGTATTAACAGCACACTTATAATAACGGATAGTACAATATACGAAACGACCGACGTTATTAAGAGAGTCACAGAATCTCTCGAAAAAGAAGGTATAAAATACGATATTTGGAAAGAACTTAAAGGAGAGCCAACCGAGGAAGACGTTATTAATGCATTGGACTATGCTATGAAAAAGGATTTCGATGGATTTATAGGCGTGGGTGGAGGAAGTAGCATAGACCTAACAAAAATTGTAGATGCATGCTACACTTATAAACCATCAAGCTTTAAAGATTATCTTGCCAAGCCATATGGTAAAGGGGAAGCCATCCCAGGACCAATTAAACCACTTATAGCTATTCCAACAACCTCAGGAACAGGAAGTGAAACCACAAGGGCTGCTGTGATAATAACCGAGAATGCCAAGGCTACAGCTTATGACGATTTTATTATGCCGCGTTTAGCAATAATAGACCCCCTTAACACCATAACAATGCCGCCTAAGGTTACAGCGGGAACAGGAATAGATGCTTTTACACACGCCTTGGAAGCGTACCTGGCTAAACCAACGCATTTGATACCTCCTGGGTCTATCGTAACCGGTTCAAACAGCTTAATAGACTTAATATCGGAAAAGGCTATAGAACTTGTAGGTAAGAGCTTAAGAGTCGCAACATGGGATGGCAAAAACTTGGATGCAAGGAGTGACATGGCATTAGCTGCTTATTTGGCCGGTATTGCCTTTGATAGCGCAGGCCTTCATGTGGTTCACTCTGTGGGACAGGCGGTGGGAGCTATAAAAGGAATATCCCATGGTATATCTGTGGGACTTTTCGTCCCCGCATTTTTGGAAGTAGTAGCTCCCATATGCCCTGAGAAAACAGCAAGGGTAGCAAAACTCTTAGGTAAAGATATAAAAGGATTAGATAAAAGAGAGGCTGCGTTCCTTGCTTCCGAGGCAGTGAGAGAACTTCTAAAAGATATAGGATTTCCGAATGGACTTTCTGAATTTGATGTTAAAGAAGAAGAGATCCCCAAATTTGTCGAAGAATCTATAAGAAGACCGCGAGTAAACTCTCCAGTTGCCATACTCCCCGAAGTGGTAGAACAAATTATAAGAAAAACTATGAAACTCTGGTAGAAAGCTCGAATGGGATTGAGGATAGGTTTAGACGTAGGTGGAACAAATGTAGACGCTGTTATAGTAAATGAAGGAGAAATAATAGAGAAGGTAAAGATTCCCATAGAAGACAAAGATCTATCTGGACCCGTCTGGACTGCTCTGTCAAAGCTTATAAAGAAGATAAGCAAAGACAGGTTAACTCACATTAACCTGAGCACCACTATAGCCACAAATGCTATTGTTGAGAATAAACTTGAACCAGTCGGGATGATCATCGAAAGCGGACCAGGTATAGATCCATCTTACTTTGCTTGTGGCGAAGAAAATTTTTTCCTTTCAGGATATATTGACCACAGAGGTATTGAGGTAAAGGCCTTCGACGAAAATGAAGTATATAAGGCGAAGGAGGCCTTCCTGAGGAAAGAAATAAAGCTGTGCGGAGTTGTGACTAAATTCTCCGTGAGGAATCCCGTTCATGAAGTGAAGGTAGAAAAACTACTTAATAATGAATTCCAATTCATAAGTTTGGGACACAAACTCTCCGGAAAGTTAAACTTTCCTCGAAGAGTCCACACCACATATCTTAACTCCGCAATCTATCCCCCTTTCAAGCGTTTTTATGAAGGTATTAAGAAAGCTCTCGAAAGGGAAAGAATTTACGCTGAAGTAAATATCCTTAAAGCTGATGGGGGAACAATGAAGCTTGAGAAGGTATTAGAATTTCCGGTTTATACGATCTTGTCTGGCCCAGCAGCAAGCATCTTAGGGGCTTTAGCTTTAGTAAGGCCTAATGAAGACGGCATACTAATGGATATAGGAGGAACAACCACAGATATCTCCTTTGTAGCAGATGGGACACCTCTACTTGAACCCTTTGGCATAGAGATAGAGAGATATAAGTCCTTGGTCAGATCACTATACAGCTTCTCAATAGGTCTTGGTGGAGATAGTAAAGTACAAATTATTAACGGGAAAATTAAAATAGGGCCTGAAAGAGAGGGACCTCCTAAGGCCTTAGGAG
>LDZR01000685.1_pt1 | contig 10783 bp, 7 predicted proteins | sample 615371 | NCBI WGS metagenome assembly LDZR01 (sample SAMN03408294, study PRJNA278302) | terrestrial metagenome | isolation source: oil reservoir sample K2 | place: USA: Alaska, North Slope, Kuparuk formation | collected 2013
CTTTATAAATGGCAGCAATGCCATATGCCTTGCTCTTTTGATGGCAATTTTAATCATTCTCTGGTGCTTTGCGCAGTTTCCTGTAACGCGCTTTGGTATTATCTTTGCTTTGTCTGTGAGAAATTCATTTAATAAGCGTAGATCTTTGTAATCTACATACTCAACTTTCATTTCGCATAACTTACATTTTTTTACCTTTCTTTTTCTTCTTTTCTTCTGTTGCTGTGCCATCAGTTCACCCCTCCTTAAAATGGTGGTTCATCTGGATCATGTTCTTCAATCTCACTTTCATCGGGAATTTCTTCTACTGGTTCTTCTCTTACGAAGGAATCTGATTCACTTTCAGTTGTTTTTTTCTCCAGAAACCTTATGTCTCTCGCCCATATTTCTGCGGTTGTTCTGTTAGTGCCATCCCGCGCTTGCCATCTCTGGAGCCTCAATTCGCCTTCTACGAGGATGAGCAATCCTTTTTTTAGATAAAGTTTTGCAAAATCAGCCAGTTTGTTAAAAGCAACGATTCTTATGAAATCAGTCGTTTGCTGGTCACTTGATGCATTGGCCCTTGTTGGCCTATCCACAGCAAGAGAAAACGATGCAACGCCTTTACCGGAGGTAGTGAACCGAATTTCTGGATCTCGCGTTATCCTGCCAACGAGGATAACTTTGTTGAAATAAGGCATCGAGTCACCTCATTCCTTATTTTCTTCGGCTGGTATTTCTTCTTTTTGCGATTTTTTCTCAAGATCTTCTCTTCTGAAAGTCTGCCAGCGCAAAATTTGAGGTGTTACTCTGAAGAATTCTTCAAGTTTGTTTAAATCTGTAGGTGGTGCCTTGAAAAGCAAAACAGTGTAATCTCCTTCTGTCAAGTGCGAGATTGGGTATGCAAGCTTTCTCAATCCCCAGCGGTTGACAGTTTGAATAGTTCCTTTCACGCGCTCGGAGATAATTTCCTTAATCCTTTCAACAAGCGTTTCTCTTTCTTCGTCATTCAGGCGCGGATCAATGATGAACATGCTTTCATAGATTCTTTCCATATAAGTCCTCCTCCCTCGGTCTGACGGCCTTGCCTACCTCCGGCAAAGCGGGAGCACACAAAATTATACACAAACCGATGATAGATTTGGTTACAAAACTGTGACACACAGAATCGAGTATCACATTGAAAAATTATTCAATAAGCATTCAACAAACTCATTGGGGCACTCTTCTTGTGGTAAATGCCCGCAGTTGTCTATAACACATAAAGTGGCATTTTTCAACACCTTTGCAAGTTCCTCACTACTTTTCAGTGGTATCAATTTATCCTGTTTGCCGTGTATTACAATTACAGGAACCTGGATTTTTTCAAGATCTCCAGTTATATCTTTGTACTGTGTGGATTTTGCAAGTTCCCATAGTGCCTTTTTCCAACCGAAGATCTTTGCTGGCTTTTTATATGCTTCTTTATCCTTTTCTGTAATTTTTGATGGATCAAAATAAGAATTATCAAGCGTTTCTTCAAAAGATTTCAACATTAATTTTCCAACAACATCTGGTCCAACGTGATTTACCTGAGGGATGTTCATCAAAAATCTGATAGAATCATTCGTCCAATCTTTGTTGAAAACAGCAGCATCTACCAGAACAAGTGCTTCAATTTTTTCAGGATAAATTAGAGTAAAATTCAATGCGACAAAACCACCAGCTGAATTTCCCACCAAAATAGCCTTTTTAATGTCAAAATGATCCATAAATTTTTTGAGCAGCTCTATTTGATATTCATTTGTATATGGATTGTATTTCAGATCAAACCGTCTTTCTGTGAGGCCAAAACCGGGTCTATCGTATGAAATCAATGTAAAATGCTCAGAAAGTTTTCTGGTAATCTTTTCCCATGTGTAAGTACTTGAACCAAATCCATGTAGAAGAATCATATATCTGTCACTTTGTCCATATTTTCTGTAATGAATCTCAAGGTCATCTATTTTCACAAACTGACTATCTGGATATGCCAGTTCCCTGTGACTGAACTGACCATCTTCGTAAAAATAGAAAAACGGCGCAAAGAAAAGAAAAACAATTATAGAAAACCATAATATATTCAAAAATCTCACCCCTGCAGAAATTATACCCATTCTCTCAAGGACTGTCAGGTTTGTACGATGAAATATAATAATAGAGGTGTTTATAATGAAGCGATTGAGAGTTTTGTTCATTCTGGTGATATTATCACTTGTTTTTTCGTGTCAGCAAAGACCTGATGTGTCAATATCTCTTGCTGTTGATCCGCCTTTGCCCACAACTGACAGCACTGTGACGGTTAATCTTTCATCTTCACTTGATATAGGTATCACTATGGCAAAAATAAGTATAAATGGCCAGACTGTCGTAAATGGGGACAAATTACCTCTAACTTATTCCTGGAAACCCTCAAAAGCAGATACTTATTTGCTTGAAGGCTATGTTGAAAATATATTTGGGCAAAATGGAACTGATCAGAGAATAGTAAAAGTTATTGATCAAACAGCTCCGGATGTAAAAGAAATTAAGGTTTTACCAGCTTTTCCTGAAACTAATTCAAGCATCTACCTCTCGGTTATGGCAGAAGATAATGAGAGCGATGTTATCAAAGTTGTAGCAAAAGTCGCAAATAATTCGGTTGAAGCTCAGACTATTGATAGACCAATTATTCTCGAATTACCTCAATTGTCCGAAGGTGAGTATCCTCTAAATGTAGTTGTATCGACCGGAGATTTTTCTAAAACATCAACGTCAACTGAACTGCGCGTTTATCCTGTTGATTCTGGCCCTCCATCAGTTGAGGTGAATTTCCAGAAATCGTTCTTTTCCACTGAAGACAATGTAATTTTGAATCTGCAGATATCGGATGATACAGAGATTTCATCAGTAACCATAGAATGTGATGGCGTTGAGTCGTATAATGAAACTTTCACAGGTGTGAATTCGATCAACCTGTCTGTGAATTTGGGAAAATTTGATGTCGGTCATCATTCGGCATTGATATCTGTGAAAGATGTACGTGGAAAATCGACTATCGAAAGCGGGGTTTTCGCCGTTGGAATTGGTCCAGCAAATATAGAGCTTGAAGTGAGCCCACTCAACCCAAGTGCAGGAGATCTTGTTAAATTGGATGTGAAGACCGGTGAAACACAGATCAAACAAATCACTTTTTATGTCGACAATATCGTTGTTTTACAGGGAACATCGTTCTCATATAGCTGGAGTGCGGTATCAGGAAGGCATATTTTATCAGCTGTGCTGGAAACAAATGATGGCAGAATTGGGAGAGATGCGATTCAAGTTGATGTTCAGGATATTCAGCCACCGAAAATTGAATTGTTCAGGATTGGCACAACCGAACTGAAAACAGACGAATTTACAAGTATTGATGCCGGATATTATGGAGTGAGATTAACCGTAAGTGATGATACCTCCGTGAAGCAGGGAGGAACAGTTACAGTTATAGTTTCCGCAGATAGATTTCCGAACATAAACCCGGTATCGCAAATCATTTTGGTCCAGGAAAGTGTCTCAGATGATTTAAAACAGGCATCTTATGTTGGTGCTGTTTCATTGACTCAAGGAAGGTACTATCTCATACCATCCGGTATCAGCGATATTTATGAAAACAGCATTGAAAATTTGCAATTTTTGCTTGAGGTGAGATGATGAAAAAGATTATCCTGCTTTTGGTCGTATCCATTTTCATTGCTTCATGCGCTATGCTTGATAAAATTCCTCCAACCCTGGAGGTTTCTGTTTCAAAATTGACTAACTTTGCCGGGGAAGACATTGTGTTGAACGTGGTTGCGTCGGATCAAAGTGGCATTGATAGAATTGAAATATATGCGAATGATAAAAAAATACACACTGCAACACAATCAGGAGAAATCTCTTTTCCTGCTCCATATGGTTCATTTACCCTGAAAGTTGTCGTTTTCGACAGGGCTGGTAACCATTCAAACAAGGTGGTTGGATCATTCAAAACGAAAGATATGAAAGAACCTGTGGTTTCGCTGGAATATTCTCCGAAAGGACCCAAACCTGGCGAAATGGTTGTTGTGCATGTCTCGGCTGAAGATTCAGAAAGTGGCGTCAGAATCGTGGGTTTAAGAATAAACAAAAAGGAAGTTGATCTTGTTGAAGGAAAATATTCTTTTCAGGCGCAGGCAGGTAGTTATCAACTGGAAGCCTATGCTAAAGATAATGAGGGAAATGAGAGTGTTGCAAAAACAACTATAAATGTTTCTGTGGTTGGAGATTCTTCTGGACCTGAAATAGAATTTTTAAATCTCCCTGTAAAAGTTGCACCAGGTACAAATGCCAATATAACAATTCTTGCAAAAGATGAAAGCGGCATATCAAAAATCACCTTCAATGACGGTCAAGAAATAATGTACATACCAACAAATCCTGCCACAGAAATTCTCTGGAATCTAACAAGAAACGTAGGATCAAATGATCCGTACAGTTTTACTGTTACAGCGTATGATTCGAGAAACAACTACACAGTATTGCCCGGTTCAATCAAAGTTGGAACGAATTTACCACCATCTATTTCGATACAAGTTGATAATCCAACCCCAAAGGAAGGCGACGTAGTTAGAATAGAAATTAGCGCGAGTGATGATTCAAGGGTAAATCAAGTTGTGCTTTATATAGATAATGTGTCTATCAGAACTTTTACGCAAGAACCATATATACATGAATGGATCGCAATAAAGGGAATTCACAAAATAAAAGCAGTTGCAATGGATGACTCAGGCGGATCAACGGAATCTGTTTATACTATAAATGTCGGGGTGATTGATACCGAGGCACCTGTCATTTACTTCACGCCACCTTACGGGGTGCCAGTAAATGAAGCCTATACTTTCTATGTATTTGTAACAGATAACGTTCAAGTAAAGGAAGTGACCTTTCAATTCACCGGTCCTGAAAACAAAGGGCCTTTAAAGGCTTCTTCAATGGGTGGTGGAGTTTTTACTCTTACCGAAACATTTACACAGAAAGGAAATTACGAGGTAATTGTTGTTGCAAAAGATAGTTCCGAAAACAGCTCTTCGCAGAAAGGGCAATTTCCTGTTGATGAAGCATATATAGTAAAGGCTCCAAAGATAAAAGAATTCTCGTACGCTCCGTCAATCCTCAATCAGGGCGAGACAGTTCATTTCAAAGTAGTTGCGCAGGATGATCTTGGATTGAGTAAATGCGATTTCTACGTTAACGATATTAAAAGATCTTCCACGACACCTGTTGTTAATACCTTTGAATGGGACTGGATTGCCACAACTCTTGGTGCCCATAATGTAAAAGTTGTTGTTGTAGATTCAGAAGGTTTTACTGCAGAAGCGACAGGTACGGTGATGGTTGTTACTGAAAGACCCATTGCAAAAATTTTGCAACCTGAAGAAGGCTTTAGAACGCCTTTTGCGCAGAATATGAGTCTTTCCTTAAATGCCCAAGTTGTTGATACAAATAAACCTTCTGAAGCTTATTTTGATATCAAAGGACCTGTGGATGAGAAAATTCCTGTTGTGGCTACTGGTGATGGACCAGTCTATACATTTAATGCGCAGTGGGAGATTCAGTCATCTGGTGAGTATCAAATAGATTTCTATTACAAAAACGATATAAACCTGTCAGATGCAACATCTGTTTCTGTGAATATATTGGACCTTGGCGTAGTCTTTGAGCAACCTTTACCTGGGCAGCAACATCAATGTGGCTATGATTTGATTGTAAGGGCAAAGGTGAGTGTATATTTAACTGAGAATGAAAAATTCGAAATTTCATACGCTTCGAGAAAATTAGAACTTTCCGTACCAGATCCAATTGTTACAACCTCAACATACAACATCTATCAAACAACAATACCATCAACGTTCTTCAGTGAGCCAGGAACTTATACATTAAACTTCTCTGGAAAAACAACAGCGGGTGAAGAAGGAGTTGGAAGAACAACAGTCAATGTTGTTGATAGCCAGCCACCAATCATAACACAGGCCAGAGTCAATTCACAGGATATCGTAGAAGACGGCATCTACGATGTAGCAATGTCAAGTACTCCTACAGTGAACATCGTTGCAAGCGATAACAGACAAATAGCCAGTATCCAGCTACAAAAGAAAATATCCGGTACTTATACAAATTTATCTACCTCAAGTAGCAACACACTTATTTGCGATATACCCCTAAGCAAATTAGATCCGTTTGAAAACTATTTCAAAATAATCGTAACGGACCTTGATAACAACCAGACAACTCGAAACTTCGTAATTTTTGCGTACGAACAGACACCTCCAGAAATAGATTACTTTAGAACCATGCAGCTCTATCCACCTGCCGATATCTACGATATGGGCGCACAGCTTTTGATTCAAATCAGAGGAAGCTTTAACAACAACACACAGTTTAAAGTCACAGATGATACGGGTATAAAGGAAGTCAGAATAAGAATCGTAGATAACGAAACAAATGGAGGACTTTACGAACAAACGGTTAAAAAACTGTATGAGTACACCGGGACTATGCTAAAAGAAAAGTTTATAAGTAACCAAGATGTTCCAATGTTTACACCTGCACAGGTTGGTAGCTTCAAAGTCAATCTTGAGGCTGTGGACGTGTTCGATAACACGACTTTGATAGCACAGCAAGATCTTGTTGTTGAAGACCTCACACCGCCTATCGTCCATCTCGACATACCGGAGGGTAAATATTATGGGACAAACAACGATGGCAAAAAAATAATTAGAACTGTCAGCGATGTGAAGGTTAGCTTTTTGGACAACACCGAGCCGATCTACAAAGTTGAGCTTTGGATCACTGATCCATCAGGTAGAACAGAAAAGATCGGTGAAAAATCAGATCTTGCGACAAACAGCTGGACCTTTGAGAATATATCTTTGACGAGTTATTCCGATGGTGTAGCCAGATTCAGGGCAATTGCAACTACAACAAGCGGTGCGACTGGCGAAGGGGAGATTCCAGTAATTCTGGATAACAAGGAAGAAATAGCTGTAACTATGCAGCTTCCAGATACTGAGACATTTGGTAACAGGAGTATTTATAGAGGCACAATAGAAATCGCGGCTCAGATAACCGGAACAGACGTACCCTATGATGTGCAGAAAGTAGAGCTATATGTCGATGATATCAAAAAAGCAACCATTACATCGCCTGTAGAAAATGGCGAATATAGATATGTCTTTGCATTAAATACAGCCATTTATAACGATGGAACGCACAAACTTGCTTTGAAAGTATACGATTGTGCTGATAATGAATCAAATATGGAAAATGTCAATTCTTTCAAAGAAGTGCTATTCGATAATAGCGCTCCAACTTTGCTAAGTGATAGTGGGAGGATTTATACGAACGAAGAAAGCATTACTCTTCAAATAGAAGAAAGCTATGGAGTTCAGGAAGCATATCTTATTATCAATGGTGAACCGATCTTACCTCAAAGTAATTTTACTTTTGTGCATGGCTTAAGCCAAAATAGCTCTGCACCATTCTCGCTGTATCTTAAAGACACGGCAGGCAACATTGCAAATTATTCAGGTACTCTTTATTATGATACGCTTCCTCCAAATAATATATCCATAGATTTTGAACCTTCACCCATTGCATCTGGAACAGTTACATTCAATCTGAGTTTCTCAGATAATCTTTCAGGCATGAAAGCACTGAATGTTTACGAAAATGGCTTACTGATAGAAACAATCAATTTGTCACGCGAAGAAGTAAGCAGGATTGTGGAGTACAATCCACCGGAGAACTACGAGGGTTCAAAAACCATTAGATTTGAGATTTACGACAGAGCCAACAACAAAAGCGAAATTAGCCAGGATGTTAGCATCGACACCCTTGCACCAAGAATAAATCAATTCACTTGTGACGCTACTTTTGTGATCGATACCTACTATACCAATCAGGGTAATGTTAATGTGATCTGGGATAGCGAGGACGATAATTTCCTTAAAGCAGAACTGACAAAAGGATCTGCTACTTTTCTTGAAACACAAAGTGGCACGCACAGCTTTGGTTTGGATCTCGGAATGAACAACATAAATCTTGCAATTTATGATCAGGTTGGCCATGTAACAAATGGAACAATTGCAATTATGTATGACAATCTATCTCCTATAATAAGTAATGTAGAATTTAATGGTCAATCAATTCATGAGAGCGAAGTGGCCACATCTACTTCTGGCAATAAACCACTGAGATTTGATGTATCTGAACCATATATTGACTGGGAAAGATGTTTCATTTATGTCAATAATTCTCCTACCCTGCCTGGTGATGAGTGGGAAAAATCTGATGAGGGTGATAACACATATTCTGTTAGCATTTCGGTTAATATAGCTGTTGATTCAACAATTCAGATTGTGCTTAAAGATTATGCTGGTAACAGTAGGAAGTATGAGTTTTCCGTTGATGTTCAATAAGGCAGTTTTTCGATTTTTGACTGAGGCGGCGATGCCGCCTTTTTTGTTTAAGAAAAAGACAAAAGATTAGCCATATATTGAAATAAATTTTTTGACCAGTATGCGTGATAATCGATTTGACAAAAACCATGGAGGTGGTTTTTACGAAAGTGGGGTTAGCCTATAACTTACCAAGAGGAACAAGGCCGGATGTCGAAGATTGGGAAGCAGAGTATGACAGTATGGAAGTCGTCATGGACATTAAAAAATCTATCGAGAGTGGAGGACATGAGGTTGTTTTAATGGAAGCTGTGCCGGAAAAATTCATTCCTGCCCTTACATCCGAAAAAGTTGATATCGTCTATAATTTTGCAGAAGGTACTTACAGTAGAGCCAGAGAAGCTCAAGTTCCTGCTATTCTTTCTTTTTACAACATTCCTTACACGGGTTCAGATGCAACGACTCTTGCAGTTTGTCTTGACAAAGCGCTCACGAAGCAGATACTTTTGACCAAAGATATCAAAACCCCACGTTTTCAGGTGATTCGATCACCGCAGGAAAAATTGAGAAAAAACATGAGATTTCCCCTGATTTTAAAACTCAATGCGGAAGGTTCTTCAAAAGGTATTTCTGAAACTGGGCTTGTGCACAATTATGATGAGTACAAAAAAGAAATCGACAGACTTTTTTCTATTTACAGCGAACCAGTTTTGGTAGAGGAATTCATCAGAGGTAGAGAATTCACTATTGGTGTTTTGCAGGAAGGAAATAAATACTATGTGCTTCCAATAATGGAGATACATTTTAAACATGGCAAAGAATTTTACAGTTATAAGGTCAAGAAAAATTCAGATTATTATGTAGATTACACCTGTCCAGCAAAGATCGATCTTATGCTGGAAAGAAAGCTGAAAAACATGGCAGTGAAGATCTGTAAAACCCTCGAGATTAAAGATGTAGCGAGGATGGACCTGAGGGTTTCTCAAGAAGATAACAATCCATATTTTCTGGAGATTAACCCACTTCCAGGTATGGCAAGAGGTTTTTCTGATTTACCAAGAATAGCAGAAGTTGCTGATTTAACTTATGAAGAACTCATTCTTCATGTACTTGAGAATGCTGTAAAAAGAAGTGGGTTAGTGCAAGATGCATCTTTAGTTCAATGGGGGGGATAATTGGTGGACCCCAGGAATTACAGGAAAATCGCGGTTATCGGCGCAAGTAAAAACAGAGAAAAATATGGCAATAAAATTGTAAGAGATCTGCGCTCGAAAGGATTTGAGGTTTATCCGGTTAACCCTAAGAGCGATACTATCGAAGGATTGAAATGTTTTAAGAATCTTGAGGAGCTTCCGAAAGATATAGAGCTTTTAGTTTTTGTTTTACCACCAGATCAGGGTTTGGAGGAAACACAAAAAGCCCTTAATCTTGGATTTAAAAGACTTTGGTTTCAACCGGGTGCAGGCTCGAAAGACATCGAAAGTTTTTTGAAAAACAACGATGCAGAATATTCAATGGGTAAGTGTATAATGATTGAGACAAGTTTTTGACCCCGCTCCCGGCGGGGTTTAAATTAAGGGTGGTGAAAATGGAAGATATTTTTGAAAACATGAAAAAAAAAGCTGAAAAACCATCTCAAGAGTCTCTGGCTTTGCACACTCATTATCAGGGAAAAATTCAATTAGCTCCGAAGGTTCCTGTCAGATCGTACGACGATTTTGCCGTCTGGTACACACCTGGTGTGGCTGCAGTTTGTCAAAGTATAGTCAATGATAAGCAGGCGGTCTACGAATATACAAACGTGGGTAATGCCATCGCAATAGTGAGTGATGGAACGAGAGTTCTCGGATTAGGGAATATAGGGCCACAAGCAGGATTGCCTGTCATGGAAGGTAAAGCACTTCTTTTTAAGTACCTCGGCGGTGTTGATGCTATACCACTCTGCATAGGAACTAAAAATATTGATGAAATAATTCAGTTTTGTAAATGGATTTCGCCGTCTATAGGGGGTATCAATCTCGAAGATATTGAAAATCCGAAATGTTTTATGTTACTTCAAAAACTTCAGGAGGAACTTTCTATTCCGGTGTTTCATGATGACCAACAGGGGACCGCAACAGTTACACTTGCTGCTCTTATAAATGCCGTTCGTGTGGTTAAAAAAGATTTGAAAGAAATTCGTATCGCTTTGATAGGAGCCGGTAGTGCTAATTACGCACTTTTAAAACTCCTCGATAGAATAGGGATCGATTTGGGAAAGATAATTGCCTGTGATGTAAATGGTGTAATAACTAAAGACAGAGCAAAGAATTTTGACCAGATAACTAAAAGTTTATGGCTCAAAACGAATG
>LDZR01000051.1_pt1 | contig 10772 bp, 6 predicted proteins | sample 615371 | NCBI WGS metagenome assembly LDZR01 (sample SAMN03408294, study PRJNA278302) | terrestrial metagenome | isolation source: oil reservoir sample K2 | place: USA: Alaska, North Slope, Kuparuk formation | collected 2013
AGGATTTCCCTCTGAAAACTCAATACAACCACCAATCAACCAAAAAACTTAAGTGCTTATAACTCTAACGATCTAATGGGAACTAGGGTATTGAATTATAAAACAGTAGCATGATAGGAGGATGAATTCGATGAAAAGTAGCAAGATGTTGTTAGCGCTACTTGTAATATCTATCTTAGGATTCAGCAGTGCATGTGTCCAAAAGACTCCAATGGAAACCTCAACCATTCAAGAAAAAACAACAAGTGCCTCTCAATCTCAAACAAAAGTTCAAGAAAAAATAATAGTCACAGATTTTGCAGGGAGGGAAGTGATTTTAGAGAAAGTTCCCGAACGAATAATTGTTTTAACAGGTTATTGGACCGAAATTCTCCATATATTTGGTTTGGATGATAAAATAGTTGGCATTGGAAAGTATGTCTCAAACAATCCATATATTCCCGAGGAAGTTAAGCAAAAACCAACAGTGGGAAGTTCATTTAAGGGTCTTAATTGGGAAACTGTTGCAAGTTTGGAGCCAGATTTAATAATCGTTGATTGGTATGGGGGCAAATACAAGGACAAAGAGACGATTGAGAAAGCAGAAGAAATTGGCATTCCAGTTATAGCATTAACTGCCAAAAGTGTAGAGGATAACGTTAAAGTTGTAGAGCTTTTGGGGAAAGTTTTTGGGAAGAAAGAAAAAGCTGAAGAGCTTTCAAATTGGATGAGGAGCAAGTTGGAAGAAGTGAACAAAATAGCCAGCCAAATCCCGGTCGATAAGAGAAAGAACGTCATCATCATTAATGCTCCCAAAGATATAAATGGCCCAATCACAGTTTATGCAAAAGGGAGTGCATGGGCAAGCATAGTTGAGCTTGTTGGCGCTCACAACTTGGCTTTTGACAAAGAATTTGATACTCAGTGGCCGAAGCTTGATTTGGAGAAGATAATTGCATACTGGGGAGACAAAGCTGATGTTATAATCGTAACCTCCTTCAGTCAAGATACACTTGAAAAAGCTGTGAACAGTATAAAAAACGACCCAAGATGGAGAGAAATTAAAGCAGTTAAAGAAGGACATGTTTACGGAATTTTGGCTGGTTCTAAAGGATTTTTAGACTGGGGTCCAAGGATAGTCGTGGGAGTCTACCAAATGGGCGGACTAATTTATCCAGAGTATTACCCAGAGTGGAAGTCAATTGCAAAGGAGTTATTTGAGAAGTTCTACGGGCTTAGCTATGGGGTAAAAGTAGAGGTAATGGACTCTGCTGGAAGAAAAGTGACCTTTGAAAAAGTTCCTGAAAGAGTTATCATTACAAGCAGTTATTGGGCTGAAGTTTTGCATTGCCTAGGCGTGGATGACAAAATCGTGGGAATTGATAAGTACACGCCAAAAGATCAATTCTTACCAGAAAGTGTTAAGCAAAAGCCACAAATTGGCTCTGTCTATAAAGGCATAAACTGGGAAACTGTTGCAAGCTTAGAGCCAGATTTGATCGTAATGGGCCTGTGGTGGGGCTCATTTGAACCAAAAGAAAAGGAACTGTTTGATAGAGCAGAAGAACTTGGCATTCCAGTTTTGGCTTTTGGGATTCCGGATTCAAACAAGACTGGAACAGAAATGCCCTATGAAAACATTAGGATAATAAGAGTGCTTGGAAAGGTCTTTGATAAAGAGAAAGAAGCCGAAGAATTGGCAAGCTTCTTGGAGCGCTATTACAATCAAGCCCTTGAGATAGCGAGCAAAATACCAGAAGAGGAAAAGAAAAACGTGCTCGTGATTTATGGCTCTTCAGTTGCCGGAAAATACGCTACGGGTGCTGTGAGCATATCCTATAAAGGATCAGCATATGCCCAGACTGTTGAGCTTGTGGGCGCACACAACGTTGCGTTTGGCTACAACTTCTCATCGCAGTATCCAAAACTCGACCTAGAAAAGCTCATAGCATACTTTGGAAACAAAACTGACGTTCTAATTGTTGTTGACTGGGAAGCAGAGAGGCTTAATGAAGCAGTCGAGAAAATCAAGAGCGACCCAAGTTGGCAGGAAATTAAAGCAGTTAAAGAAGGAAACGTCGTTGGAATATTAGTGAGCTCATATAAGAAAGATGCAACTGCTCTTTATGGTCCAAGGTTCATAACTGGAATTTACGCCTTTGGCCATGCAATTTACCCAGAATACTATCCTGACTGGGAGCCAATCTACAATGAGATACTCCGGAAGTTCTACAAGATAGAGGGGTGAAAAGATGAGAAGATTTCTCTTTCTTTTTCTTTTAGCCTCTCCAATCTTTGCATTCTTCATAAGCCTGTTTATCGGGGCGTATCATATGCCTATGGTTGACATAATAAACATGGTGCTCCTAAAATTTCTCCAACTTATTTCAGGCGTTTTGGTTAAAATAACTCTTGGAAAGCTTTATTTTGATGTTCAAATTCCCTATCCAAGTGTTTATCAAACGGTTCTCTTTAAAATAAGACTCCCTCGGGTTCTTTTGGCTATGATTGTTGGCTCGGCTTTGGCGGTCTCCGGAGCAGTGTTGCAGGCAATCTTTAGGAATCCCCTCGTCAATAGCTATATTTTAGGGATTTCCTCGGGGGCAGCTTTTGGAACTGCACTAGCCATAGGACTCTCGTTAGGCTTGGGAGTTACTCCTTTGGCATTTGCTTTTGCTCTGCTTGCAGTGTTTTTGACAATGTCTCTTGCTAAAATAGGGGGGAGAATAACCCCAGTATCACTAATTTTGGCCGGTATTATAGTTAATGCGTTCTTTTCTGCATTAACTTCGCTGTTGAAGTTTTTAATGGAGCACGAAAAATTGGCGAGTGTGGTTTACTGGCTTATGGGGAGCTTTGCCAATGCAGATTGGCATTCCGTTAAAGTAGCTTTTCCACTTATTTTTGCTGGATGCGTTATAATATCTCTAATGCGCTGGCAGTTGAATGTTTTATCCTTTGGAGAAGAGGCCAAGCTCGTTGGGGTTGAGACTGAAAAGTTGAAGTTTGCCTTTATCTTAATCGTTTCACTTATAACAGCTGCTTCTGTCGCTTTTTGTGGGATAATTGGATGGGTTGGCTTAATGATCCCCCACATGGTTAGGATGGCTTTTGGACCCGACCATAAGAAGCTAATTCCTCTCTCAATAACCCTCGGAGCTTCTTTTATGGTTTTAGCAGACACTTTAGCGAGATCAATAGCCACTTATGAGATTCCAATTGGGATATTAACCACATTACTTGGGATACCCTTCTTTGCTTATCTATTAAGAAAGACGGGCGGTGGTTGGCATGCTTAAAGTTAAAGACCTCTCATTTAGTTATGGCGATTTCAGTGTTGAAAATGTTTGCTTTGAGGTTAAAGAAGGAGAGATTTTAACTCTATTAGGTCCAAACGGCAGTGGAAAAACCACGATTTTAAAGAATATCTATGGGTTATTAAAGCCAAAGAAAAAGTGCGTCTTTATAGATGGCAGAGATTTTCACTCTTTATCATTAAAGGAGAGGGCTAAGTTAGCTGGTTACGTTCCTCAATCCCATTCTCCTCCTTTCCCGTATACAGTTTTAGATGTGGTCGTTATGGGCTTGGCATCTCAGCTCAGCGTTTTTGAGAGCCCAAGGGAGGAGCACTACCAGAAGGCTTTGGAGAAGCTTAAACTCTTAGGGATGGAGCGCTTTAAAGATAGACCATACACACAGCTGAGCGGAGGCCAACTGCAATTGGTTTTAATAGCGAGGGCTCTGGTTCAAGAACCAAAAGTTCTGCTTTTAGATGAGCCTACTGCCCATTTAGATTTCAAAAACCAGGTAAGAATTCTCGGAATTATCAAAAAACTCGCAAGAGAAGAGAGAATTACTGCAATTCTAACACTTCATGATCCAAACTTGGCTTCAATCTATTCCGACAAGATAGCTTTGGTTAAGGAGGGAAAAATTAGGGCTATTGGAAAACCAAGCGATATTTTGAGAGAGGAAACGCTTGAAGAAGTTTACGGTGTTCCAGTTCACATCTTGGAGTTCAATGGATTCAGAGTTATCATGCCAAAAACGGAGGTAGTGTAATGCTGAGCTTAATAACAACCTCAACAGAAATAGCATTGAGCTTTTTAAAACGCTCTGTGCCCGGGTTATTGGTTGGAATATTCATAGCTGAAGTTTTAATTGAGAAAGGAACTATTAACAAGCTTTCCCAAATAGGAAAACCTTTTGTTAAGCTCTCAAATCTTCCAGAGGGGTGTGCTTTAGCATTTGCAACTGCGTTTTTAAATACGAGGGCGGCAAATGCAATGCTTATAGATTTCTACAAAGAAGGAAAAATAGGCAAGAAAGAACTCTACATTGCCTCTCTTATGAACGCGTTTCCTGCAATGGTTAGACACTGGAACTCATTAGTCCCAGTTCTTGTGGCCACGCTTGGAACATTTGGCTTACTTTATTTTGGGATCTTAGTTCTTATTGGATTTATTCAAACAGCTGTTTTTGCAGTAGCTGGGAAGTTTCTAATTAAAAACCCAGGACAAGTGAGAAATGTCCAAGAGCAGGTTAAAGACCCTCAAAAGCCATTTAAGAAAGTTTTAATAAGAGCTTTAGCAAAAACTAAAAAGCATTCAGTCCCAATTTTAAAAACTATGATCTTAGCAACTTATATAACAGCTCTGCTCATAGCAGCAGGAACTTTTGAACATTTGGCATCTCTCGTAAAAAATTTTGCAGCTTTTCTTCCTCTTTCACCTGAAGAGGTTAGTGTAGTAGTAAGTGCGATGGCAAGCAACGTAGCGGCCTATACTCTCGGTGCAAACCTATTAAAAGCTGGTTTAATATGTAAAAAAGCCCTAATAAGGTCTTTCCTCCTTGGATCAGTCCTTGCAAATATAACCTTCCTAAGGGTGTTGATCCCTTACTATGTCGGGCTTTATGGTCCAAAAGATGGAGCAAAGCTCATGCTTATTTCAATGACAACGAGGAGCGTGATTATTTTGTGCATAATTGCTGCTATGGAGGTGATTGGATGATCTGCCTCATATTGGGCTACGGAGCGAGGGCTTTGCCATTGCTCCAAGAGATCCTTAGAAAAGAAGGAATAAAGGGAATCGTGCTCACTGACCAGAACTGTGAGAGGGAGCTGGACAAGATAGAGACGGCCAAGGTATTCTTCATTTATGCCCACAAACTTCCCGAGATAGTAGAGGAGAAAATTAGGGAGAGCAAAGCTAAAGTCATCGCATGTGCTGGGCTTGAAAGCCTGACCAACGTTCCAGAAGAAATCTTGATCAAAGCGAAGACATATTACGTCCTTGGGGGAGAGAAAAACCTCAAAAATCTGGTAAGAGTTTTGGCAAGCTTAGCTGGAGAGGTAATTGAATACGAAGAACCAGAAGAAGTTCCCATGCACGGCATCTATCACCCGAATTTTGGAGTTTTTGAGAGCTTAGAAAACTATTTAATGGTTTACAAAAAGAGGCCATTGGTTGGAGTTCTCTTCTGGAGGAGTGCCTGGCTCTATAAAGAGTTCAGCTTAATCAGTGAGCTCATCAAAGCCCTTGAAGAGGAAGGGCTCGGTGTGATCCCTGTCTTCACTTACGGAAAAGACTCGACGACAGGGCTTGGGAAAGGGAAGAGCGAGGCTGTTGAGGAGTTCTTCATGAAGGATAGAGAGCCAATTATAAATGCCCTCGTAAGCTTAATTTCCTTCGGCACGGTTGATTTAAAGAATCTGGAAAAACTTAACGTTCCAGTTCTTGCTCCAATAAGGTCTTACTACCAGTCCCTTGAAGAATGGGAGAAGAGTGAACAAGGCGTTGATTACATGACTCAGGTTTATGGAGTGATAATTCCAGAAGTCGCGGGAGCAATTGAACCGATATTTATAGCGGGAACTGAAAACATTGAGGGTTACAAAAAAGGCGAGCCATACGAAGAACACATAAAATACCTCGTCAAAAGAGTAAAGAAGTGGATCGAGCTCAGAAAGAAGCCAAAAAGCGAAGTTAAAATTGCCATAGTCCTGATAAACCCTCCGTGTAAAGGTCTTGAGGCTAATATCGGCGTTGGACTTGGGTTAGATGTTCCCGAGAGCATCGTCAGACTTCTGCACAGGCTTAGGGAGGAAGGTTACTACGTTGGCGAAGAGCTTCCAAAGAATGGAGAAGAGCTGATAAAACTGATTCTGGAGAAGAAAGCGATAAGCGAGTTCAGATGGACAAGTGTTGAGGAGATAGTTAAAAGCGGCGGGGCAATTGACTTTGTAGGCTTGGAGGAGTATCTGGAGTGGTTCAACGAGCTTCCAGAGGATTTGAGGGAGAGAATCATCAAGGACTGGGGAAAGCCAGAGGATGTCTTAGCTGGGAAAGTGGACAAAACATTGGTTGGAATGGTCCACAGCGGGAAGTTCGTTGTCCCGGGGATAAGGTTCGGGAACATCTTCATAACTCCTCAGCCGAAGTTCGGCTGTGCTGGAGCTAGGTGCGATGGAAAAGTTTGTAGAATTCTGCACGACCCAACAATAGTTCCACCGCATCAGTGGTGGGCAGTCTATAGGTGGATAACGCGCAAATTTAGGGCTGATGTAATGATACACTTCGGAACCCACGGCTATCTTGAATTTAGGCCCGGAAAAGGCGTTGGGCTTTCTCCTTCATGTGTTCCTGAGGCGAGCCTGGACGAGGTTCCTCACCTCTACGTTTATGCTGTCTCCAATCCAATGGAGGGTGTTATTGCTAAGAGAAGGGGCTACGCGACGCTTATAGACCACATCTATCCTCCATTGGGAATGGCAGAAGTTTTGGATGATTTGGATTTCCTCCTGACCCAGTATGCAAAGGCAAAGAGCTTGGGGGATGAGGGAAGGAGAAAGAAAATTTATGAACAGATTTTGGAGAAAGCTAAAGAAAACAAGCTGAGAACAGCGAATCCAGAAGATGAAGAGCGAACGATAGAGGAAATACACCGCTACGTTGACCTGATGAGGGGTTCTCAAATAAATCTCGGTCTCCACATCTTTGGACATCCACCAAAAGAACCAAAAAAACTGGCGGAATACATTGCCACAGCAATGGTCTATGATTCCTATGCTTCCCCTTCGATTAGGCGCGTTATAGCTGAAGCAATAGGCTTAGACTATGACGAGATAAGGAAGAACCTCTTGGAGACGACAAATGGATTTACGAACAGGGAGCTTCTGAAGATTTTCCACAGGATAGCAGTCAAGAGCTTAGAGCGTCTGCTTAAGGGAGAAAACTTTGAAGCTATCGAGGGGGAGATTGAAAGGTTTGGATTCAAAGTTAAGGAGAAGGAAAAACTCGAAGAAGCGTTCAGAAAAGCTCTCAAAGTTGCAGAGAAAATAATTGAATGTGAAAGAGAATATGACGGCTTCTTGGATGGACTGAGTGGAGAGTATGTAGAGCCCGGCCCGTCGGGAGCGATAACGAGAGGAAAGTTTGAAATTTTACCGACGGGGAGGAACTTCTATGCTGTCGATCCGAGAGCTCTGCCAACTAAAGCGGCATGGCAGATAGGAGTTGAAACTGCTGAAAAACTTTTGAAAGCTTACAAAGAAAAGCACGGAAAGTATCCGGAGAGCGTCGGGCAGGTTCTCTGGAGCATAGATGGTTATAAGGCTGATGGAGAGCAGATAGCCCAAATTCTTTATTTGATTGGAGTTAGGCCGGTTTGGAAGGGAGATATAGTTGCTGGGCTTGAAGTAATTCCTTTGGAGGAGCTCGGAAGACCAAGGATTGATGTTCTGGTTAGAATAAGCGGAATCGTGAGGGACACACTGCCGAACTACATCTACCTAATTGACGAGGCCATAGAAAAGGTTGTTACACTGGATGAGCCCTTAGAGATGAACTACATTAAAAAGCACTACATTGAGCACATCAAAAAGCTCATTGAACTCGGCAAGAGCTTTGAAGAAGCCCAAAGGTTCGCAAGGTTTAGGGTTTTCTCAGCCCCACCGGGAGCCTATGGAGCTGGAGTAAATTTAGCGGTCGAATCATCTGGCTGGAAGACCGATGAAGATTTAGCCAAGGTATGGGTTCAGTGGAGCGGTTATGCCTATGGAAAAGATGCCTTTGGTGTTGAAGCCCATGACTCGCTGGTCTTGAACCTGAAAGAGGTGGACGTAATCAACAGAAACCATATAAGCGATGAGCACGACCCGACGAACTGTTGCTGCTATTTTGCCCATCACGGAGGATTCAAGGCTGCAGTTGATGCCTTAACAGGCAAGAACGTTGAAGTGGTTCAGACGGATACAAGGGACATAAGCGATGCCAAAATAGTTGACATGAAAGTTGAGCTTGAAAGGGTCGCTAGGGCAAAGCTTCTCAATGATAGGTGGATTGAGGAAATGAAGAAGCATGGTTATCGCGGTGCTGCTGAGTTCTCAAAGAAGATTCTTCACTTGTACGGCTGGGAGGCAACGACGAAGCTCGTTGAAGATTGGGTTTTTGACGAGATAGCAGAGAAATACGTTCTGGACGAAGAGATGAGGAGATGGCTCGAGGAGCATAATCCCTACGCTATTGAGGAGATTGCAAGGCGTTTGATTGAAGCTTATGAGCATGGCTTGTGGAAGACAAGTGACGAATTAATTGAAAGGCTAATGGAGGTCTATTCCGAGATTGAGGGAATTTTGGAGGAGCATCTTGGAGAAGGGGAAGTTCAAGGTGGAACGATTGAAATCTACACAGCTGAGGATGATGAGCACTGGAGTGAAAAGATTGAGGGGGTAGATAAAATATGGAAGCTCGCAAAAAACGCTTAGTCTTTCCATTCTCTGCAATAGTCGGGCAGGAAAAGGCTAAATTAGCTTTACTTTGTGTAGCTGTTAACCCACTAATTGGTGGTGTCCTGCTTAAAGGAGATAAGGGGACGGGAAAATCAACCTTAGTTAGGGCTTTGGCTAACGTTTTGCCAGAAATCGAAGTTGTGGCAGATTGTCCCTTCAACTGCAATCCGAGGACTCCCTTGGAGATGTGCGACAGCTGTTATGAGAGATATGAAAGGGGAGAAGAACTGCCAGTAGCAAAGAGAAGGATGCGTGTTGTGGATTTGCCCCTGAGCGTTACAATAGACAGACTAGTCGGAACCGTGGATGTCGAGAGATTCTTAAAAGAAGGAAGAAAGGCATTACAGCCCGGAATACTCGCGGAGGCGAACAGGAACGTGCTCTACATTGATGAGGTTAACCTGCTCGACGATTACATAGCCGATTCACTCCTAGATGCTGCGGCAATGGGATGGAATACAATAGAGAGGGAAGGGATTTCTTTCAAGCATCCAGCAAGATTCATCTTAGTCGGAAGCATGAATCCAGAGGAAGGTGAGCTCAGACCACAGATCCTCGATAGATTTGGTCTATGTGTTGAAGTTTCAGCACCAATGAACCCGGAGGAGAGGATAGAAATACTCAAGCGCGTTGAGGAATTCCATGAAGATCCTATAAGCTTCTACAAAAAGTTTGAGAAGGAGGAGAAAAAGCTCACGGAAAAAATCGTTAAGGCAAGAGAGATTCTGCCGAAAGTCGAGATAAGCGAAGATCTGTTAAAGCTTTTAGCTGAGACCGTTATTAATTTAGGCATAAAGACTAACAGAGCCGAGATTACTACAATAAAAACTGCCAAGACAATAGCTGCTTTAAACGGAAGGAGAAGGGTTTCCCTAGAGGACTTGGAGAAAGCTATGGAGTTAGCTCTACCGCACCGCCTGAGGGACAAGCCCTTCCAAAAGCCACCCCAGATGATGCCTCCAAAGCCTAAAGATGACAAGGAACACAATCACAGTCATGAGCATGAGCACACGAAGGAAGAAATAGATGAAAGGGGAAACCAAGGGGCTAGAAGTCAAGGGATTGGAAATCTAGAGCAAAATTTTCGCTCAAGCGAGGCTAAAATCCCAAGGATAGAGAGTAAAAACTTTGATGGAAGCGAATTCACAGGGTACCGTTCCTCAAGAGACGTCAGCGTTACAGTGATAAACTTTCCAAAGGGAGTACCCGTCTCGTATCTACCTCCAAAAGGTGAAATAAAAGACATTGATTTTTACAACTCGGTTATTTGTGCTGCATTGAATGGCAAAAAGCCTCCAATAAAGCTTGATTTAAACGATATCCGCGTTAGGGTTAGGAAGACAAAGGCACCAACGCTCTGGGTTTTGCTCTTGGATTCAAGCGGAAGTATGGCCGTGCAGAAAAGGATAAGCATTGCGAAGGGGATAGCTGAAAAGCTGGTTGAGAACGGCTACATCAAAAAGTCAAAGATAGCCTTGATAGTTGCGAAAGGCAACAAAGCAGAAATTTTTGTCCCACCGACTAAGAACTACTGGGAAGTGCTTGAGAAAATAGAGAGCGTTCCAACTGGAGGGAGGACACCTTTAAGCTCCGCCCTCTATAATCTTCTTCTGCTTGCCGAACGTGAGAGGAGAAAGGAGAAGTCTCTAAAAGTAAGAGCATTTTTAATAAGTGATGGAAAAGCAAATGTCTCTCTCTTCGGTAAGAGGATTAAAGAAGAGATTATCGAGCTTGCAAAGGCCTTGAGAAAGAAAGATATTGAGCTTAGTATTTACGATACAAATAGCCGAGGAATAAACCCAGGGGTTTCTTATGTTCGACTCTTGGAGGATGTTGCAGGGGCTAAGGTTTACAAGGCATAGCAGGGAGGATTTTCATAGACGTTGAAGTAAGGTCAGCGAATGGCTTTTAACAACCCTAGTTCCCACCACCTGTGAAGTTGTATAATCTGTCCAGATTCACGGCCAGAATCGCCCCTAAAATCCTGACAGCTAACCCCCTC
>LDZR01002604.1_pt1 | contig 10770 bp, 14 predicted proteins | sample 615371 | NCBI WGS metagenome assembly LDZR01 (sample SAMN03408294, study PRJNA278302) | terrestrial metagenome | isolation source: oil reservoir sample K2 | place: USA: Alaska, North Slope, Kuparuk formation | collected 2013
TCTAAGCTCACCCCCACTTTCCCCTTCAGCACCTGCTGAACCACCCGCGAAGGAGTTTCTTAAGTCTCTATCTGACGCTGTAGTATTAAGTTAAGCAATTTCATTCTCCCACCATCCATCCGATGATTACGGCCACGATAAAAGAGAAAAGATAACTCAGGGAATTACGTAGGATGGTTTCTTTTTTACCGAAGTACCTGTTTTCCAGGGGAGCAGTAACGACGCCCACCATCATCAGAGTGGAAATAAATACGGCCATCTGCATGATCCCGGCACCCCGGTCGAGGAGAGATTTGGCCAGGGGGAAGGCGACGAAACCGGGAATGAGGGTTACGGAGCCGACTATGGAACTGGCCAGCATACCCGGGAAGCCGCTGTTTTTACCCACCAGGGTGGCAATGGTGTGGGGAGACAGGTAAGTCAGCATAATCCCTATCAAAGCGAGGACGACGGCAAAATCGGGCAAGATGTTGGTAAAGGCCTTCCAGCCCTTGACGACGGCCATCTTGGTTTTTTGCCGGTCTTTGGTGAAGGAGATCGCCAGGCCCCCCAGCGCAAGGAGATATAAAAAGGCGGTCAACACGATCGCTCCTCCTTTCAATTATGAAAGTACTTCAAGGATTTTAGGTATTAGCTCAACTATCGGTTCTGTTGACACCGCCAAAGGAATGCTTTATCTTTAATTATGCTGCCGGCATACACATGCAAATAACATATAGGAAGTGGTTGTATGTGCAGCCTTGGTGCCTATCGCGATCATGCCCTCTGCGATTGTCGCGGCGCCCGTATGGAAGGCCTTTTGCAGCCCTGCTTATTGTTGCTTCTTTACGAGAGATCCACCCACGGATATGAACTTATAGAAAAAATGAACTGCCTGGGATTATGGGACGGTGTTCCCGATGCAGGAGCGGTTTACCGCCACCTGCGCCGCCTGGAGGAAGAAGGCTTGGTTCGGTCCCAATGGCTTACCGACGGCCCGGGTCCGGCCCGGCGGAGGTATGAGATAACCCCCGAAGGGATAGAGTACCTTCACCAACGGGCGGCGACCATCCGGCGCAAAAAGACCGCCCTGGAAGCGTTTCTCCGTCGTTACGATGCTATTTTCGGACGGGAGGATAAAGGACCGTCAGGCGAGGGTTGATCCCTTCCTTCCGTTCTTTCCATTTTCTCCCACATTCTGTCCCCTTGACTGCGACGCCTCCTTTCCGAGGACGTCCTTTTCCTCAAACTGGAGACGGGCTCACCTCAATTTTCCCCTCCCTATACTTTCTATATGCTAATGACATATATAAGCTACCGACATTATAAGACAGCTTGGTATCTAGGTCAAGAGATTTCATGCTTATCAAGACGAGTCCCTCCCTGGACCTGAGGCGCACAATCCCTCGGGCGTCCTTGGCTTTACGCAAAAGCCTATTTGACAAGGAGGGTGAAACCCAATATTATATAATTAATGACTTATATAAGGGGGTGAAGGGGGTGAAGTTGAAGGAGTGGGAGAAGGCCTTTAAAGCCCTCGGCCAGCACCTGCGTCTTAGGATTGTCGCCCTGCTGGCGGAGGAAAAGTTATGCGTCTGCGAGCTGGAAGAGATTTTGGGCATCAGCCAGCCGGCTATTTCCCAACACCTGCGGGTTCTAAAGGAGGCCGACCTGGTTAGGGAGGAGAAAGTAAGCCAATGGGTCTTCTACTACCTTAACAAAGAGAAGCTGGCCGAAGTTCTCCGCGGGTGGCTGGTCTACGTGGAAGCACCTCTGGCGGAAAAGGAGGAACTAGTGACCGACTACCAAAAACTACGGCAGCTTATGGAAAATCCCAAGGTGGCCTGCCGCCCGCTTCGGAAAAAAGCCTAGAGAGGGGAGAGGATTTTTGCAGGGCGGAGAAACTCTTCCATGGGGTACGGGAAAAGGCAATAAAATCAAGCATGTTCAGCTAACGTAATATTAGGCAGGTGACGAGGAGGTTTTGGTTTAATGGCCAACGCCAACAATCCGTCCGTAGCCAGGTTATCGCTGCTGGATCGCTATTTGACCCTTTGGATTTTCCTCGCTATGGCCTTTGGCGTGGCCCTGGGTTATCTCGTCCCCTGGGTGGCGGAGGCCCTTGATAGAATGTCGATAGGTACCACTTCCATACCCATTGCCATCGGTCTGATTGTAATGATGTACCCGCCCTTGGCTAAGGTGAAATACGAGGAACTGGGCAAGGTATTCCGCAACGGCAAAGTTATGGGTCTCTCCCTAATCCAGAACTGGATTATCGGCCCCATTCTGATGTTTATACTGGCCGTGGTATTCTTGCATCATTACCCCGAATACATGGCCGGCCTCATATTGATCGGCCTGGCGCGCTGTATCGCCATGGTCATTGTATGGAACAGCCTGGCCCATGGCGATTCGGAGTATGCCGCCGCCTTGGTGGCCTTGAACTCCATTTTCCAGGTTATCTTTTATTCAATTTACGCCTATATTTTCATCACCCTGCTACCGACCTGGCTGGGCCTGCATGGGATGGAGGTTCACGTGACCATCGGCGAGGTAGCAATCAGCGTAGCCATCTACCTGGGTATACCCTTCCTGGCCGGGGTTATTACCCGTTTCACCCTCATGCCGGCCAAGGGCAAGGAATGGTACGAAAAAACCTTTGTGCCTAAAATCAGCCCCCTGGCTTTGATCGCCTTGCTATTCACCATAGTAGTCATGTTTTCCTTGAAGGGCGAATATATAGTTTCCCTGCCCATGGATGTCGCTAGGGTAGCCATTCCCCTTATTTGCTACTTCGTTTTCATGTTTTTAATTTCCTTTTTCCTCAGCATGCGCCTGGGAGTCAACTACGAGCAGACGACAACTCTTGCTTTTACGGCCGCCAGCAACAACTTTGAGCTGGCCATTGCCGTAGCCGTGGCCGTCTTCGGCATTAATTCCGGCCAGGCCTTCGCCGCCGTCATCGGTCCCCTTATCGAAGTGCCGGTGATGATCGGGCTGGTGAATGTAGCTTTAGGCTTCCGGAGGCGGTACTACGGGCCGGTACCGTAGGAGAAGTAACGTAACAGGAAGAAACCTGGCCCGGCCACGGCCGGGAGCAAGAATACGGCAGGGAGGCGCCGGTGTAACGCCTCCCTGCCGTGTTTTGGTGCCGGCCGATGTGTACACCACATAGAGGCGTGGATGCCCGGACGGGTTTTGCCCCGTCCGCCGGCCGGGGTTGCTTCCTTAGAAGGGAAGGGGCGGCTGCCGAAGAGAGGAAGGGAAGTAGCCTTGTTGAATTAACCGAGGATTAAAAGGGGAAGAGCCTAGGGGAAAATAGGCAGAAATTGTGGATTTCACTGGTGGAGGCGGGGGGAATCGAACCCCCGTCCGAAGGAGCACCCACAGGAGCTTCTACCAGGATAGTTTCCGTTTTAATCTCGCCCCAGGGCCCCCCGGAAACCGGGTGCGCCTGGGACCAGCCTGCTCATTTCTCCCCCCGGACCCGCAGGCCGAGGGCCAGGGGACAGCCCGCTAGGGTCGACACCCACTCCGGGCCCCGCGGGCCGGGCCCGGGTGGATGTGGCTGCGATCTCTTAGGCAGCCAGAGCTAATTCTTTGTCGGCACTTATAGAGGTTCCACCGTTTAACGAGGAGGTGGGATCTCGCCTGGCTACTCCTGCCAATGCTTCCCCCGTCGAAACCGCTACGCCCCCATATCAGCACACCTAATAAATCAATACCCTAAAATTTAATCTTTTGCCGGTCGCGGAAGGCTTTTTCCGCCTCTCGCCTGGCATCACGTTCTCGCAGGGCCTCTCGCTTGTCATAGAGCTTTTTACCCCTGGCCAGGGCCAGCTCCACCTTAACCCTGCCCTGGGGATTGAAGTACACCTTTAGAGGGATGAGGGTTAAACCCTTTTCCCGCGTTTTACCGATGAGCCGGCGGATTTCTTCTCTGTGAAGGAGCAGCTTTCGCGGCCTGCGGGGTTCATGGTTGAACCGGTTGCCCTGTTTATAAGGACTTATATGCATATCATATAAGAATACTTCGCCGTTTTCAACCCGTGCAAAGCTGTCCTTTATGTTGGCCCTACTCGCCCGGAGGGATTTGACCTCCGTTCCGGTGAGGACTATACCTGCTTCGAGGGTTTCCTCAACGGTGTAGTCGTGGCGGGCCTTGCGGTTTTCGGTCACCACTTTGATCTGCCGGCCCATGGTGTTTCACCCCATACATTTTCAGGTTCATTATACCACGGCCGGTGGGGGCGACGTCAAGGGGAAGTACCGGCTGAGCTATCACCACCTTCGAGCCCAGGTCTGCTTGGCTTTCGCTCGCAAAGGCCTCCCTCGCGGGCCAAACTATCACTCAGCCTCAGGGCTTAAGGCGGACTTCCCGGCAAATTGGACACACGGCTCAATTACCGGCCGCAAGGCTACCTGTGCCTCGGGTCCTTTTGCTTTCGACTTCGTGAAGTTTGGCTGCCGCTCCGGTTTAGTCGCTCGCTTTCAAGCCAGGGCAGGCCTCTCCCGCAAAGAGTGGGGATAACTCAGGAGGACTGGTACTCCAATCTTTCCCTCACCATGTGGGCGACCTGGGCAGGGGTTTTGCCCACCGCCTGAATCACGGGCACGCCTGCCGTTATGTCCTCTATCCCCATGATATTCGAGTCTTGGCCGCTTATCACCAGTACACTGTAGTTCTTAAGCTGGTCACCTGTCAAATTGCTCATGTCCACCCGGTCCACTTCAAAACCTTGTTCCTCCAGGTGGTCGCCTATGGCGCTCATGGTGTTTTCTACGGCTATACGTTTGGCCATGGCCGGGCACCTCCTATTTTTGCTCTTTTCACCGATATTATGAACGGCGGTGCCCGCCTTTATTCCCGCGGTTCTTAAGGCCGGCAACGGGGCAAGCTAAGAATGAGGTGAAGAACGGTGCCCTCCTTTATACCGCGTCTGGTACTCATGCAAAGGGCGGCCCTCAACTATCCCCTGGGCCAACACCTTATGAGGCGCTTCAACCAGGAAGGAATCGAGGTAGTGTTCTACGACCGAAGAATTCCCTCCTTTCCTCACCGATCTTTTCGTGCCGGGTTCTTGTTTTCCAAGCGAACGATGGTTGTTACCTTGTGGAAGAGGGGGGGATTCCAGACTTGTCGGCCCTCGGCCCATTACCAGCTACCGCTGGTATCCGGCTGTCCCGGCTTGTGTGAGTACTGCTACCTCAACACCAATTTGGGCCGCCGGCCCTTCGTAAAGGTGTACGTGAACCTGGAAGATATTTTCCACCAGGCCCGCGAATATGTGAGACAACGACGGCCGCAAACAACCATTTTTGAAGGTGCTGCAACATCCGATCCCGTAGCGGTAGAAGGCTGGACCGGTTCCCTTAAGAATGCCGTCCAGTTCTTTGCGGGCCTAAAGGATGCCTATTTTCGCTTTGTTACCAAATATACCGACGTAGAGGGTCTGCTGGGGATAGAGCATCGGGGAAAAACAGAAATAAGATTTAGCCTCAACTCCGATTATATAGTAGAGACCTTTGAGAAGGCGGCCCCACGGCTAGATTCAAGGTTGAAGGCGGCGAGAAAAGTCTGGGAGGCCGGTTATCCTTTTGGGGTTCTCATCGGGCCCATCTTCGCCTTTGAGGGATGGAGGCGGGAATATGAAAGGTTATTGGCCGCGATAAGGGACTACCTGCCGGAGGATGCAACCTTTACCTTTGAACTCATAACCCACCGCTTCACTTCGCGGTCTAAGAAAATCATTCAAGAGGCTTACCCGGGGACCGAGGTTCCCCTGGACGAGCGGGAGCGCCGGTTTAGGTACGGCCAATTCGGGTATGGTAAATATGTCTATCCCCCGGAGGTAATGGAAGGACTGCAGGAGTTCTTCTATGCCCGGATCGGAGAGTTGTTTCCCCACGCCAGGATCCTCTATTTTGTTTAAGGGGCCGGGCTCTAAGATTCCCCTTTAGCCGAGTCCTTGGAGCGCTGTTCCTTCTCTTTTTCTACAAGGCGCAGGGACCATTCCCAGTGCTGGGCCAAAAGTTCCCTCTCTTCCGGGGTCAAGTCGGGAAGGCGCTTCAGGAGGCGCAAAAAGAGGGGGTCTGTCAGGCTGGCCCGTAAGCCCGGCTCCAGGAGGAGGAGAGAGACTAGATCTTGGGCTTCCGGAGCCACGGTATAGTTTACCCTTTGGCGAGATTCGGACCGGCCCAAGAGGTAGTCCACGGACACCTGGAAGAAGTCTGCCAGGCGCTCCAGGGTTTCGGGATCGGGCCGGCGCCGGTTGCGCTCGTACATGGCAATAGTGCTCTGGCCCATGTTCAAGAGCTTGGCCAGTTGGGCCTGGGAAAGACCTTTTTCTTTGCGCAGGCCTGCGAGCCTCTCACCAAAGGATTCCACACAAATGCACCCTGCACCAATGTAACACGCTCTGTGATAAGAGGCAACGGTTATCACCAAAAGCAATTTTTTCAGGAACAACTCCTTGACAAATATCGCGTTAGGTGATTATATTGGTTAATGATGACAGAATTTAGCGGTGATACCTTTTGCGAAACGAAAGATTGTACCGCCTGCGTTTAAGGCGCAAACTGAGCCAAAAACAAGTAGCCGAGGCCGTGGGCATTACCCAGAGCGGGTACGCCATGATAGAAACCGGCCGGCGCCATCCCCGCAAAGAAGTGATGAAGAAGCTGGCCGACTTTTTCGGGGTTACGGTAGACGAGCTTTTCTTTAACGAAGACGGCCCGGCATCCTAGGCGGCGAGACGGCGTACGCTAAAGCGTACTCTATCCCCTGGCTACCCTTTACAGGGTAGCTTCTGTTTGTAAAGGCCGGGTTAAAGAAGAAGCCAGGCGTAGAGCCTGGCCCGGGGAAAGACCGATCTTACACCTCGCTAAAAATCGCCGAAGAAGAGCAGGATCAGTATCAGGAAGAGGATAAAGGCCAGGCGGCCGTCAAAGAAGCTGGCCCCCGCAGCATTGTTGGTAGTTTCAGGCATAAAGGATTCCTCCCTTGCATGAACCTTACCGTATTGTATGCTGCGAGGGAGGTAGAAGTTCCAGGGTCATAATGCCCTGCCCGATCCTCAGGTTGCTGTACTCTAAATCCAGAGCGGGAGGCGGTAACTCAACGGTAAAGGCGGGCTGCGGTAAGAGCACATCCCACGTGGACCTATCCAGGGAGAGGCCGGCCATCTCTAAGGCCAGGGGGGTAAAGGTCAGGTTCCGGGGTCCCGTCACCTCGAGGGAACCCTGAAGGCGAAAGCCCGGTCCGGGTATGACCAGCCTTTGGGGAAGAAGTTCAAACCGTACCCCCCGGAGGGCAGCTCCGTCACCCAGGAGCACCTCGTTGATCTTGGCCTGGCTGAATTCTGCCACAACTCGCCCCCGACCGTAGTCCACCGTTATCCGGTCGGGGTTCAACCGATGCCACGGGAAAGAGGGGAAGGAAACTAAAAGGGTTTCCAGGGATGGAAGGGCTTCCTGCCAGGCCTGCTCCAGGGCCAGGAGGGCCTGGCGGTAGTGGGAAGACTGGCGGCGCACCTCCTCCAGGGCGCCCTGGCGCCGGTTCCGCAAGGCTACCAGCTCCTGCTCCAGGGCGCCGAGGCGTTCTGCGGCCAGGCCTAGTTCCTGCTCTTTCCGGTGAATATCTTTCTTAATTTGCTGCACTTCGGCATAAAGGGCCAACTGGTGGCGGACCCTGGCCAGGAGAAAATGGACATAGCGGCTTACCAACTCCCAGCGGATAAAAAAATCGGTCAGGTCGGTGCTCAGAAAAGCCGCCAGGATATAAGGAGAGGCGCCGTACCTTTGAAAAAAGCGGAGGCCCTCGCCTACCCTCGCTGACCCCGCCGACAGCTCCCGCGCCAGCTCTTCCTCCCTGACCCAGATCGAGGCTAGATCTTCTTGCAACTGTTCCTGTTGGGCGGTCAGAGCTTCCCTTTCGCTGCTCAGTCTATGCAGGCGGGAGTCGATCTCCAGGAGTTCCTGCAGGAGGGCGTACTCCCTGCTTCCGGTGTTTTCCAAGCGCCGCTGCAACTCCTCTATAGGATCGGTAGATGCAGCTAGGCCGGGAAAGCCTACAAGGAAAAGTAGTAGGCTGCAGACAAAGGCGGTGGCCGACCGCAATTCTCCTCTCTCCCTGGAAATCTATTAACCAAAGAGTTATTTCGTTAAGGCAGGGCAATATCCTGCTGACAATGGAAAAAAATTACATAGAGCTACAGGGGCAGATCGCGAACCCCATGCCGCGGGAGAAACTCCGGGTTCAGGGTGGCTAGTAATGGTATATGACTCCATATCCTCCTGCGGGATACTCCCAGAGGATGTTGGTAGGGCATACTTTACTGCAGGCGCCGCATTCGATGCAGCGGACGTAGTTAATCTTTAGGGTATCCTCTTCCCACTCGAAGACCTGGCTGGGACAGATGTAGGTACAAGGTTTATTTCGACAGTCGAGGCAACCCTTAACGTCCCTCAGGGTAATATGGGATACCTCGTCGACCTTTAATTCAACTCGTGGTAAGGGAACACCGGGAAACTTGGTCGAAACCATCTAGAAGGGCCCCCAATGCTTTGCGAATTCCCACATGTCGCCGACAGTCTTCCAGGGGAATTGCTTGGCCCGCAGGATGTCCTTTAAACGGGCTGCCTTCTGGCGCTCGCTTAGGAGGTCGATGTTAAAGAATTCCCGGGCCAATTCATTTAGAGTGCTGGCCACCAGGTAGTCGGCATCGGACCGCCGGTGGTAGTATCGGAGGGTTTCCCGATTGGCCTTGATGTCTTCGAAAAAAAAGGTGTTCTTTATCTTTAACTCATAATTGGCCAGCATCTGGGCCGAAAAATCGCCCTTGGCTTTGGCCTGGACTACCGTTTCGGCGGCATATTTTCCCGAAAGCATGGCCAGGTCGGTGCCCCGCCGGCCGCTGACCATTAGGGCGGCATCGCCGGCCACCAGCACGTGGTCGCCGTAAAACTTGGGGAGAAAGTCGTATCCGCCCTTGGGTATCATATGGGCCTGGTACTCTAGAACCTCCGCTCCCTGGATAAGGCGGCGCACCAGGGAGTGTTCCTTGAAGCGCTGGAGAAGATAATAAGGGCTCAAACCCATTTCAGCCAGCTGGTTCAGGTAACCGCCCAAAATGATGGAGACGGTGTCCCGGTTAACCCAGATGCCAGCCTTGCCGATGGCGGTGGCCGTGGGAAAACCTAGCATGCCGATCACTATCCCTTCATTGTCCTCTAACTGAAAGCGGTCGTTAATCTTTTCGGTAGGGAGGCCGAGGACCTCCTTAACGTAGAGGGTATAGGTGTGCCAGGGAGGGGGTTCCTTGATTAAACCCGCCTTGGCGGTAAGGAAGGGGAGTACTCCTTCGGCTATGATGACCACGTCGGAACGGAGCACTTCTCCCGTGTCCAACCTGACGCCGCGGATGGGGCCGCGGGTGAAGATACCTTTGTCGTAGATAAAATCTCGGGCGTGGGCCTGGGTACGCAGGACGGCCCCGGCCGAGGCCGCCCGGGCGGCCAGCCACCTGTCAAAGTGGGGGCGCAAGACCGTAAATTTGTTGTAAGGTTCCCGGCCGTAGCGCAGGTCAGCATAGCCCATACGCACCACGGAGTCCGTATGGAGAAACCAAAGTTCTTCGGCTACAACCGGCCGCTCCAGGGGAGCCGAGTTCCAGAAGGCAGGTACGATTTCCGCTGTGGGCTGGCTGTAAATGGTACCGCCGAAGACGTTTTTGCATCCGGGGAAGACGCCGCGCTCTATAAGGGCCACGGAAAGCCCGTTTTGGGCCAGGGTTAGGGCCGCGGTGCTCCCTGCCGGCCCGGCTCCGACGACCACGACGTCATAGCTGTCGGCCATGACAACCTCCGACCATAACCTGAGGGATCTCCCTATTTATTTTGGGGTGGGGGGACCAAAAATATGTGCCCGGAAAAAGAACTGACGGGGCTTCGGCCGCCGGGGTTTGCCCGGCCGGGTATGGAGGCCAAGGATGCGGCCGCGGATAGGGCACTGGATCTTGACATGTGCTGTAACGGCACGGTATAATATTTTCGCGGTCAATAAGGGCGTGTAGCTCAGTTGGGAGAGCGCTAGAATCGCACTCTAGAGGTCACGGGTTCGAATCCCGTCACGTCCACCATTTTTAAAAGAAAAACTATGGGCGCGTAGCTCAGTGGGAGAGCGCTTGACTCACATTCAAGAGGTCGGAGGTTCAATCCCTCCCGCGCCCACCAGTAAAATCAAGGGTTTGCTGGTTTGCCAGTTGTTCCGAAGAGCCGATTTGATGCAACCGTGATGCAACGGAAACCGGAAGCCCGGAGCCGCAAACCCTTAGCCTGTAAACAAAAACCGCCAGGGTGCTGGCCTGGCGGTTATGTATTGAATACCGTAACGGTCGTAACCTTTGTAACCCTTGTAACCGGGTTTAGTTCCCTTCCGCCAAGGAAGGGGCTTTTTCTTTTTGCCGCAAGGTATTTAGCTTAGCTGCCGCCGCCTTTTTCAGTTCCGGCAGAACGTGGCTATAGGTGTCGAGGGTTACGCTTATCTACGAGTGCCCTAGAAGCTCCTGCACTACCTTAGGGTGTTCGCCAACCTCAAGCAAGCCGGGTAGCGTAGGTATGCCTTAAAGCGTGGAGGTTGATATTTTCCGGTAGCCCCGCTTTCTTTCTCAGCTCGTAAAACTTGCGGTTGAAGCCGGCGTTAATTCACCGCTCCGTAGTAAGCGGGCTAGTTTCCTGGCATCCCGTCGGTCGGTCTTTACTCCTTCTCCCGGTCTTTGCGGTATTAAG
>LDZR01000870.1_pt1 | contig 10765 bp, 7 predicted proteins | sample 615371 | NCBI WGS metagenome assembly LDZR01 (sample SAMN03408294, study PRJNA278302) | terrestrial metagenome | isolation source: oil reservoir sample K2 | place: USA: Alaska, North Slope, Kuparuk formation | collected 2013
AATTTCTTAGTTGATTCTTCTGGGTACGATACGTAATATCACCTCATTCCAATAGCATTATAACATGTTTGTGGGAGGAATGTAACTATCAAGCGAAAAGAAAGGAGAATGGTGCTCCTCCCTATGAATGAATCCAGGGGTATCCGCACCAAATATTTCTATGAGTAGTCAATTTTTATTTAAAAAAAGACTTGGGAGTATCCCAAGTCTTTTCTAAATTATCATATCTTTTTTGATTACACTTCCATCACTGTCGTATATTTCAAAATGGATCTTTTTTATTTTCAAAATATTTGCTGGATCGTATGGTTTCACATCTATTTTGAAATCCTTGCCTACTTTTGTTATATCTATCTTTAAATTACCAAACTCACCCTTTGTGAAGTTGTAGGTAGTTCCATCGTCGTCATAATAATTGTAAATAGCGTGATCGCTAACCAAACCTATGAATGTTAGTTCTGTAATGTCTTTCTCACCTACATAATTCATAGGTTCGGACAGAACTATCAAGCTATTCTCTTTTATAAAAAGAGGAATTTCATTTAAATATGCCTGAATGTAATAATCTCCGGGTTCATAAACCTTCATATTTCTTTCTTCGTACTTGCAAGCGGTCCAATTTAGCCACTTCACATCTGGCAAGTGTACGTATCTTCCCTTTTTGTTTTGTTCGTGAACGGGGGCTACCATCAAAGAATCTCCATACATGTACTGGTCTTCGATATCTTTCACCCTATCTCCTTCAAATACAAAAGATAAAGGTTTTACAAATGGGACCGATTCTTTCACGGAGTTCATATATTCTGAGTAAGTATAAGGTATGAAAGCGTATCTGAGCCTCACTATATCTCTCATGATGTTCAATGATTCTTCATCGAACTGCCAAGGTTCTTGAGGCCTTGTATTTAGTGCGGTATGGTTTCGGTAAAAAGGTGTGAATGCTCCCAATTCCATCCATCTTATAACTAATTCAGCAGATGAATCTGCTCCAAAGCCACCAATATCAGCCCCTGTGTAGAAAAATCCCATCATGTTTAAAGATTGCAGCATTCTTATATTAACAAGCATGTGTTCCCACCATGATTTATTATCTCCCATCCATATGGAAGCTATCCTGTGAAGACCAGGATAACTGCTTCTTGACAGTAGCAAGTATCTTTCATTCGGGTTTAACTCTTTAAGCTCATCTGCAGTGGCTTTCGTCATATTGAATCCATATAAGTTATGAACCTTATCGTGATTTATTAAACTACCGTCATCTAGTTTGTGAAAGAAGCTTCTATAATCTTCTGGGTTGTTGGCTATGTTCAAAAGTGTTTCTCTTGCCAAGAAAACCTCTATACCGGCATTTTCCTTATTTTCCTCCAAATCTTTTAAGAGTTCAAAAAGATTGTTTAAACCTTTAGGAGTATAGAATATTGAAGGTTCGTTCATATCGTTCCAAAAACCTTTTATTCCCATATCTGTAAAGAGTTTATACTTCTTCCCCCACCATCTTCTAACTTCTGAGTTCAAAAAGTTTGGAAAGTGTGTGGCTCCTGGCCAAACAGCTGCAACAAAGTCATTACCGTTTTCATCTACACAAAAAAAGCCTTTATCTTTGCCTTCTTCGTACATTTCATAGCCCTTTTCTATCTTTACCCCGGGGTCTAAAATCGGTATAACTTTTATTCCTATTTCTTTTAGGTCTTTTACCATTCCTTCGTAGTTAGGGAATTTTTCTTTGTTTATCGTGAAAACCTTGTAACTATCCATGTAGTCTATATCTGTGTAAATGACATCACAGGGAATTCCCGTTTCTCTAAATTTTTTTGCTACATTTCTAACTTCCTCTTCAGAGAAGTAACTCCATCTTGATTGCTGAAACCCAAAAGCCCATTTTGGAGGGATGTAAGGTTTTCCAGTTAAATTAAAGTATTCCTTTATTATGGATAGCTTTTCATCAGAATCAAAGATATACAAATCAAAATCTTTTGAAGGGACGGTTATCTTTAGAATATCTTTATCTGTAAACCCTATGTCAAATATTATTTCGGAAGGATAATCAATGAACAAACCGAAAGTACTTTTTCCATCCAAGATCATAAAAGGGTGAGAACCATATAAAGACATTTTTTCAGGGGTATGTTCAGGATCATCAGTGTTGTAGAATCTGTATATTTTACCTCTTTTGTTCAATGCCCCTAAAGTTTCTCCTAATCCATATACAACATCTTCTTTCGACATATTGTATATGAAATTTATTTTGTTGTCTTTTTCTTCAACTTGAAAATATGGAATAGTATCGTTTTGTTGGAAATCTTTGTTTTCTAATTCAACGATCACCGCCCCTGTTTTAAAAGGTTTGCCGATTCTGTACAAAGTAGTGTATTGCGTTAACTGCATCTTTGTGAACATAGGTAATTCCTCCTCCAGTCTAAAAAATATATGGTTTTTAAAAACTTTAAGACTTTATAGATAGTGTTTTTACAGGCTACTTTCGATTAATTTTTCTTCTTTTAATCTTTGCATATAATGATTAACTTCTGCTTTTAAATCTTCCTCAATTCCCAACTCTGCCTTTGCAATTATAATAGCATCTTCTTTTGAAAATCCTAGTTCAAATATATTTAAAAATATGTCTAAGAAATCTCTAAAGTTAGGTATTTTTTCGCTAATTTGGTTCATCCATTTTCTGTCTGTGATATTGTGCCACGAATCAGAAATTGGTCCTATATTTTTTCTTATCTTTCTTGTTTGGGATGGGATCAAATCAAAGTTTATTTTTTCTTTTAAAAAGTTAATTAATTCTTCTTCTACATCACCATATTTAGAGAGTTGCTTTAGTTTTAGGTACGTCATGTAATTTACATAATTAGTGATGAGTTTGCTTTGAGCATTGACTAACTTGAAATGATTGTTTATAATTTTGCCTTTCACTTGTGCCGAAATTTCTTCACTCATGTTGTCTAAATCGTAGATAGTTTTTAAAACAGCTTTTCCTATCCAGTCAAGGGTGTCTTTTGAACATTTATCAACCGTGTCGTCGCTTGAATGGTAATATCTATCGGGCCAATTTGTTAATGACACAGCAGGTATTCCCAAGCTGGGGTCTGAAAACATGTAATGATCAGAACCTCCTGAATATCTTTCGAAAGATAATCTAAAAGCAGGATATTCTAAGTTCACGTAAAGAAGTTCCGCTAAAAAAGAAGGTATTGCCCAGGGGGATGGAGTTAATTTAAGAGTAGATCCTGTTTTAAATTGATCTTCCCCAACCATATCTAAGTTTATAACGTAAGCGTTTTTTGGGAATTCTGTTGTTAAATAAGCGGCTGTACCGTACATCTCTGCTACCCAAAGACCAATGATTTTTCTGTTTAAGTGGCCTTGGAATTTCTCTAATACTCTCATTATTTCTGCCAACAATGCTGAGCCGCTTGCATTGTCGTTGGCTCCTGGTTTTGGATGACACAAATGAGCGGTTAAAATAATAGCTGGTTGATCGGTATCTTTCCCTAAGTTTTCTTGTAAGACTTCTAGGTTATTTGTTCCTTGATCTGTATCTAAAAAGGCTTCTATGTAAACTTTTTCTTTTTTTAGCTTTTCCCTTAATTCTTGAAATTGATCATAAGATAAGGCGTAACCAAAGGCGTACTTATTTTTAAAACTTGGGAAAGAAGTATAATTAATGGTATCGGGTAAAAGTTCTGGAGTTCTTCCTATGGATTTATCCTGAGCTTTCATGTAATAACTGAGGACGCACCTCGCGTTGAATTTTTCTACAGCATAGTGGTAGACTAAGGTGGGATTACCATCAGCCAATACCGCATTTCCTGATTCAAAATTTTTGTAGTCTTCCTCTTTTTCTCCTTTTCCTACATCGAAGACTTTCAGTTTCTCTATGCCATCTGTTTTATCTGATAGAAATATTGCTGAGATAGGTGTTAGAGAAAGATCAGAGACGATATATTTTCCCCTTTGATATTTTAAATAACCTCCCTTTAGATTCCAGCTTGGAGGACTTTGCCACGTGTTGTAAGGTTTATCCATTGGGAAGGTTAACAACGTTGAATTTTTCAAATAATTTTGAATTATTTCTATCGCCTTGGAATATTCCAAGCTACCTTTTGCTCTGTGAAAATCAGAGATTTTTCTGATTAATTCAAGTACATTTCTTGAGGAAAATTCGTAAAATATATCTTTTAAATCTATCATTTTATCCCCCTCGTTTTTAAAGAATGTCTTTTTCTTCTATGAGGTCACTGCAGGCTTGTTCGGGAGAAACATGGTTTATATGAAATCCTGTGCCCCATTCAAAACCTGCCACATTAGTTAATCTCGGTAATATTTCTATATGCCAATGATAATATAGTTCCACTCCGTCTATAAACGGTGAAGTGTGTATGAATAAATTAAATGGTGGATCGTCGAGTTTTTTATCAAACCTTTTGGTTATAATAGAAATGGTTTTTGCTAGATCTTCAACTAATGTCGGTTTGTTTTCTAAGGATCCGAAGTCATGTGAATGTTTTAGTGGAAGTAACCATGTTTCGTATGGAAATCTGGAGGCGTAAGGTTCTATAACAATGAACTCATCCGTTTTGAAAACTACCCTTTGTTTGTCCTTTAACTCTTGGTTTATTATGTCACAATAGACACATCTTTCTCGAAAGTCATAATAAGATTTGGAGCCTTCTATTTCGGATTTAATCGTAATAGGAACGATAGGAGTAGCGATGAGTTGTGAGTGCGGATGTAAAAGGGAAGCGCCAGCTTCTTCTCCTTTGTTTTTGAATATTTGAACGTATTTTATTCTTTTGTCTTTTCTTATTGTTTGAAACCGTTTTATGTAAGCCCATATTATTTCTTTTATTTGATCTATTGGCATATCGGCGAATTTTGCGTTGTGTTGTGGAGTTTCTATAATGACTTCATGATAGCCATAACCAGACATTTGGTCGTATATCCCGATACCTTGTTTTTTCAGTTCGTTTTCAGAGTGGAGTGCTGGAAATTTATTTGGAACAACACGAACCCACCATCCTGGGGAGTTTGGAGTAGAGTTAGCATCTCTAAAGGCTATTATTTCTTCCGGGGTACTGTATTCATTTCCATAATCAAAAGGGCAGAATGAGTCTTCTGATTTTGGCTGTTGTTTTTTGAAATCCATGGGTCTTTTCGATCGTTCGGAAGATATTATAACCCATCTTTTTATTATAGGGTCTTTTCTCAATTCCATCATTTCAGTAACCTCGTTTTTTGTCAAGGGCAATTTTGTATAATTCGATGTATTTCTTGGCGGTTTTTTCGTAAGAGAAGTCTTCTTTCATACAGTTTTCAAAAATATTTGTCCAGTCATCTTTCCTTTTTTGGTGAAAGTATATGGCTTTCATTAAAGTGTATAATAAATCCGCTTCTTTGTATTCATGAAACCCAAACCCTGTTCCTTTTTTATCTTTAGAGTTGTATTCTGAGACGGTATCTTTCAACCCCCCAGTGTATCTTACAACAGGAACGGTACCGTATCTCATTGAGTACATTTGGCCTAATCCACATGGTTCATACTTAGATGGCATTAAAAATATATCAGATCCGGCGTATATCTTTTGAGCTAGATCAACATCGAAGGTTATGTTTATGGATATCTTTTTAGGATAAAGCTTTGTCAACGTAGCAAAGTATTCTTCATATTTTTTATCTCCGGTTCCTAATAGCACAAATTGAATATCATTGAGTAACAATAAGTCCATTATTTTTGAAATTAAATCGATTCCTTTTTGCTCAAAGAGCCTACCAATAAAAGAGATCAGGGTTATATTTTCATCCTTAGTGAGCCCTAAGTATTCCTGTAAACTTGTTTTATTTTTTAACTTGTCTTCGTATGATTCAATGGGATGAAAAATATGAGGATCTTTTAAGGGGTCATAAATGCTATAGTCAATGCCGTTTAATATACCAAACAAATCCTCAGATCGAACCTTCAATATACCTTCTAACCCGTAACCGTATTCTTCGCTTTGTATTTCTTTTGCATACGTGGGACTCACGGTATTTATTATATTACTGAACAAAATTCCGCCTTTCAACACATTTACTTTTCCATAATATTCCAGAGCATTTATGTTGAAGAGGTAATTAGGCAATCCAGCCTGATTTAACACATCAGGGTTAAAAAGTCCTTGATAACCTATGTTGTGAATAGTTAATATTGTTGCTATCTTTTTTAAAATGTTGTCTTGTAAATAATGGGTTTTTAGATATACAGGTATAAGAGAAGTGTGCCAGTCGTTTATGTTGATAACGTTTGTGTCGGGTTCGCATTCTTTTATAGTTTTTAAAGCAGAATCACAGAAGTATGAAGTCTTCAAAAAGATATTTTCTTCATCATATATGTTTTTTGAATCATATATGTTTTTTGAATCATAGAGATAATCGGTTTTTATGAAATAAATTACTACAGAGGAACCTTCTAAATAACTTTTATAGACGCTAAAAGGAGATTTATGTGTATGGGAATCAGGTATTAAGTCCGTTTTTACAACTTCAAATTTAGAAGTATTAAAATTATTTTCTATGTTTTTATGAAAAGGCATTATAACGTATATTTCTTCTCCTGCATTTTTAATATATTTTGGTAGGGCCGCAGCTACGTCTGCCAAACCTCCGGCTTTAGCGAATGGGGAAACTTCGTAGGATACGTAAGCTATTTTCATAATATCGCCTCCGAATGATTAATTCTACTCACAATTGGCTTTTTTTCAGCTTTCTTTATCTCCCTTTTCTTCGTATATACCTTCATACTCTATATTTTCCTCATCTAATATATCAGAAATGAGGTCAATATTTTTAATACCAAGTTTTAAACTGATCATTCTTTTTTTATCACTTATTTTGGCTGTCATTAGAGAAAGAAGGTTGATTTTTCGGTTCGCAAATATGCTTAAAACTTTATTTAGTTCTCCAGGAATGTCATCTATCTTTATTACCGCCCGTGTTCCAACTTCATCCATGGCAGAGATTGTTTTAAAGGATTTTAATACTTCAAAAAGTCCGAAGACTCCCACAGGATGCATTTCATTGTCAACAACAGGTAAAATTCTAGCTCTACTTTCTAACATCAAAACTAGGGCATCTTCTAACAGATCAGTATCAAATAAAAAAGAATCGGTAGGATCTAATATTTCTATTAATTTCGTATCAAAATCATAAGAAGAAAACGTAGTTAAATCGTTAAGGGTAATTAGATTGTACAGAGTACCATCTCTTCTTATAACGACCAAATTTTCTTCTTCACTGCTTATTTTATCAAAGACTTTTTGCAAGCTTTCTGTGTACTCAATTGTTTGAAAAGTTTCATTTTGCCATATTTTTACATACATCATACAACCCCCAATATAATCTGTGAGGAAAAAAGTAAGAATTATAAATTGCTCATAAGGTATGCGAAAACTTTAGTATCTTTAATTAAATTGTCTATTTTCACATATTCGTTAGGTTGATGTGCAGTTCCATCAATCGTTGACCAGACAACAGCAGGGAACCCAGCCCCACGGACTATCGCCGCACAGGTACCTCCACCTATTCCACCAACTTTAGCTTGTATATTTCTAAGTTCTTTTATGCTTTGTTTTAATATTTCTACACAAGGATGTTCTTTTGAGGTGGGCTTTGTTGAATTTTCAATATGTTCCCCTTCAATCTCAATTTTGACATTCCATTTCTTCTCGTACTCTTTAGATAGGTTCTTAAGGTTGCTTATTATTTCCTCAACATCATAATTTGGGAGAATCCTTCCATCGAAATATATAATATCTGTTCCGGGAATTGTATTTATGTTTTCAACATTTGATACTTTCTTTGTTGGTTCAAAAGAAGAGTAAGGATAATTAAAGAGATCGTCTTGCAGATTATAAGTTTCATGGAAATATTTATCGGCTGCAATTGCAAAATCCATACCAGCTCTATGGGCGTTAATGGAGATATTAGGCATAGATGCATGGCCTTGTTTTCCATTAGTTGTTACTTTTAACCACATAATCGATTTTTCTGCAACTTCTATGAAGCTTCCGTCTGGTTCTCCAGAATCTGGAACGTAGAACCAATCCTCTTGTTTAAATATTCCTTGTTTTAATAAGTATTTTATTCCGAATTCTGAACCAGTTTCTTCGTCTGAAACCAAAGCTAAGGCGATGTTGTTTTTTGGTCTCATTCCTAAATTCATGATAATTTTTACGGCATATAGTGTTGATATTAAAGAAGCCCCGTTGTCCTCACTTCCCCTTCCAAAAATCTTTCCATCTTTTACTACCGGCTGAAAAGGATCTGTTTCCCATAATTTGATATCTCCAGCAGGTACTTTGTCCATGTGAGTTACAAACCAAATAGTTCTTTGTGGATTTTGACCTTTGTAGGTTGCAACTATGTTTGGCCTGTATCCGTATTCAACAGCATCGTCAGGAGCGTCGTATCTTTTGATTTCGTCAAAATTCCAACCTCTAATCAAAGATTCCAACCATTCTGCAGCTTCTTTTTCTCCAGGTCCACCCACCCGTGGATTGACAGAGTTAATTGATATAAATTTTTTTGAGCTTTCAATAATTTCTTCTTTTAATTCTTCTACTTTATTAATTATACTTTCCTTCATAGAATTAGCCCCCCCTTTATAGGTATTAGTGAATCAAAACCATTTTTTCTTTTTGAATATAATTATCATACTCACAGCTATAGTTGCCATGATTCCTAAGATTATAAAATAACCAAATTTCCAATGCAGTTCTGGCATATACTCAAAATTCATACCATATAGTCCCGCTATAAAAGAAAGTGGGATGAAAATAGTTGATATTATGGTGAGTATTCTCATTATTTCGTTTAAACGGTTGCTTACTATCGATAGATAAATCTCTGTTAAGTTATTTAAATTCTCCCTTAATAAATCGATGGATTCGTTTATCCTTAGTGTATGGTCGTAAAGATCGTTAAAATATATTTGATTTTTCTCATTCACAATACCTTTTTCTTTTTTTTGCATTTGAAAGAGTATATCTTTTAAAGGAGATACAAATCTTCGGAATCTTAATATTTCTTGCTTAATTTTCTTGATTTTTATAAAAAGCTCTTCTTCTATCTCTTCTGTGATTTTTTCGTCTATTTCTTGTGTGTGAGAAATATAATTACTTAGTTTTGAGAAGTAACTATCAACCACGATATCCATTAAAGAGAAGGTTAGGTAACCTAAATCTTTGTTTCTGATATCTCCTGCGTTTGACTCGAGCTGAGTTTTTAACCATTTTGTTGCAAAATTCTTTTCTTCTGAGAAACTTATCAGTATATTCTCTTTTATGATCATACTGAATTGTCTAAATTCAAGTTTTTCATTAGAATCAGAAATTATTTTTAAGACTAAGAATGCATAAGAATCATAGAACTCAACCTTAGTTCGTTGATTGACATTAATTATATCTTCTAACGTTAACTTGTGAATGTCGAAGATTTCCCCAATGGATTTTAATTTATCAGGGTCTGAGACATTTTCAAAATCGATCCAATGAATTTTGTTTTTATCTAAGGCTTTTAAAAAATCAGGGTCAACATTTTCACTAATGTTACAAGTGTATTGATCGTAGGAAACAACGTTGATAATTGCTTTAGATGGTTCTAATTTTCCTGTGTAAATAAGTTCTCCTGGAGGGTTCCCAACTTTGTTTAAATTTTTTTGTTTACCTAAATTCATAGTTATCTTCCTCTTTCAAAAGTTGTGAAATCAAGCGATCTTCAAACTGTGGGTCGTATTCAAAAGTTATGGGTTCTTGCAATGTTTTGATACTTATTATGTGTCCCTTTTTTGGATTACCAAAGTCGGATAATAGGTAAAGGTAGAATAGTAATTGAAATTTATAATCGTTGATTTTTTTTGGATCTTTCAAGTCTGAATATTTGTAATCTAAAATCTCAATATCACCATTTTTTATGATAACTTTATCGGGGATCCCAAATAACATGTATTCTTTTTTTCCTAAATTCAATTTTTTCATGAGTCTCCATTCATTTTTTATTATTTTATTCTCAGAGGGTGTGAAGGCTCTTTTTACTATATCTAATTCATCAAAACCCTGTGGTAGTTCTTCGTTTTTTACCATATTTTTAATGTGGCTTATATTTTGAGCACTTCTTAGTTTAGAGTGTAAAAAAGATCCTCTAAATATGAGCTCTTGGTCTGAAAAAATATTTGTTGAATCAAAAGAAGATGAAGGTGGAAGAACGGCTCCATTGAGGTCTTCTATTAGATCTAATTCGTTAGTTTTTATTTCCTTGATTATGTAGGTTGGGGCTATATACTTTTTATACGAGAGATTGGTTAAGTCTTTAAGATTTTGTTGAGGTATATCTTTAAACAAAGCATTTTCTTCATCTTTGTTTAGAGGTTCAGGAGATTTTTCTTTTGGTTGTTGAATATTATTTGATTGAATTATATCTATCGTATTTGAATTTTTTAATGTTAGGAAGAAATTATTTAATGTATCGGCTCTTTCGTTTGAAACTAAAATGGGTATCAGAAGGTCTTTCGCTCTTGTTATTCCCACATATACTAATCTGTTGGCTTCCGTTTTATCCAAAAAATCATTGTTTTTAAACCATTTGAGCAGCCAATGGTCACTGTTTTCTAAGCTGTCTTTAAATACATTCTTCAAGAGGTAATATCTATTTCCATCCGCATTAGGGATCGAAAATTCCGCATAGGAACCATTTTTTGTACCAGAAATAGAGTGATGTAAACCGATCA
>LDZR01002002.1_pt1 | contig 10750 bp, 9 predicted proteins | sample 615371 | NCBI WGS metagenome assembly LDZR01 (sample SAMN03408294, study PRJNA278302) | terrestrial metagenome | isolation source: oil reservoir sample K2 | place: USA: Alaska, North Slope, Kuparuk formation | collected 2013
AAGAACCCTGTTTGAAGGAAAACATGGATGGCTTAAAGCAATGTGTAATGGAGAATACGATGAAAATGCCATTATAGGGAATTTAGGAGAACGATGGGAGATTAGTTTCACTTACACAAAACTTTACCCCACCTGTAGACACTGCCACGCCCCCATAGATTTAGCTATAGAAGCCAGGGAAAAGCTTAACATCAAAAGCGTAAACGACGTTAAAGAGGTTTTAATAAAGAGCTATACCTTGGGAATATTAGAAGTGGGGCAGATTTCTCTCCCCTCCTCCTTCGAAGAAGCCATGTTTAGCTTGCCCTTCGCTATTGCCATAGCCATCGAAAGGGGAAGAGTAACCCTTGAAGACTATGACGAAAGGACGCTGAAAAACGAAACTCTAAGGAAATTCGCAAAGGAACGAGTAAAAATATATGCCGATCCAGAGATGGATAGACTTTACCCTCATGAGAGAGGAGCTTACTTAAGACTCGTAACCGGTGATGGCAGAATCTATGAAAATAAAGTTCCCGTTGCCTTGGGAGAACCTGAAAGGCCGATCAACGATGAGATGCTTTACAGAAAGCTACATCTAATGCTTAAGCCACACTATCCCGAAGATTTCCTAAAGGAACTTTGGGAAATAGTAATAGATAGGGGGCTTAGGGATGCCTCCTATGAAGATATCATAGAGATTTTCAGGAGGTATGTAAAAAATGGCTAAGTATAAGAACATCTGTGACCTCGCAAGAACGGTAAGGAGCAAAAATGCGGGTGCCTTCATGATCACCCTTGAAATAATATTCGACAATAGGGAGATTTACGAAAGGGTGAAAAAAAGCGGTGTTATAACAAGAAAAAAGTTAGCGGAGCTTTACGGAGTAGAAGAAGAGAAAATAATAGACTTCATGTTTTTTGACCCGGGCATGGGAATAAAGGCCAACATTCGGAGATCTTCCCCAAGCGGTGGTCCTGGCGAAACGGATGTATATGGTTGCCAACAATATGCCCCTTTACTCAACATAAATATACCGTGGGATGAGTAATTCACTTAAGGGAGGGTTAAGTTTTGCGATCCTATACCGAGCTATTTTCGAGTTTCGTGACTTCTCTGAAATGGAGCGATCTCCCGGAGAAGGTTAAACATCAGGCTAAAAGGTGCTTCTTAGATGCTATAGGTGTCACGATAGCGGGAAGCTTTTATTCTGACACCGCCAAAGTGGTAAAATCCTTAACTTTAGAGTTTCAAGAAAGGGAAGAGTCTACCATTATAGGAACCAATTTTAAAAGATCCACGATGACTGCAGCTTTTGCCAACGGAGCAATGGCTCACGCCCTTGAGCTTGACGACGGTTCAAGAGAAGCAACCTATCATCCCGCCTCCTCTATTATACCCGCATCCTTTGCCTTGGCGGAAAAGCTATCCAAAGGAGGAAAGGATCTTCTCGAGGCCATAATATGTGGCTACGAAGTATCCATAAGGATAGGAAGTGCCATAAACCCCCATCATTACCTTAAAGGGTTTCACCCAACCGGAACGATAGCGGTTTTTGGAACAACAGTTTCATCTGCCAAGCTACTGAATTTAAACGAAGAGCAAACTGTAAATGCCCTTGGAATCGCAGGAAGCATGGCCTGCGGAATAAATCAATACGAAATAGACGGGTCCAATGTAAAACACCTTCATCCAGCAAATGCCGCAAGAAATGGAATATTAGCAGCATTACTCGCTTTAAAAGGCATGCAAGGCCCGAGGTTCATACTTGAAGGAAAGCTCGGCTTCTTTAACTGTTATGCTCAAGAGTTCAAGAAGGAAGAGCTATCACGCAACTTAGGAAACGATTTCCAAATTCTAAAGGTTTACTTTAAGCCTTATCCATCATGCAGATATGTCCATTACGCAGTCGAGGCCATTCAGGAAATAAAGAAAAATCACGGCGTAAGAACAGAAGACGTAGAAAAGATAAACATAAAAACCCACCTTAACGCAAAACAGGGTTCAGATATCCCAGATTACAGAACCCCTCTTCATGCTCGCTTAAGCATACAATATGGCGTAGCCTCAATGCTAATAAGAGGCAAAGCCGGCCTAAGGGAGTATACGGAAGAAAGCATCAAAGATGAAAGGGTTCGGGAGTTAGCTCGAAGAATAACGATAGAAGTAGACCCGGAAATACAGAAGTTATACCCAAATCCCAGGTCATTGGTCCTCGAAGTAAAAACGAGAAGCGGAGAAACTTTCTCCTACAGGGTTGATTATCCCAAGGGAGATCCAGAAAACCCGATGAGCGATGAAGAGCTTGAAGAAAAATTTTTAGATATAACAGAAGAACCCTTGGGGAAGAAGAAGGCTTTGCTCCTATTAGAGAAGCTCTGGAACATAGATAAAGTTAAGGATGTAGAAGAATTAAGCAAACTATTAATGTTTTAAAGGGAGGTTGTTAAGGAATGACCGAAGTTATAAATCCCGCAAAGGGAACAATAGGAGAAGCTTTAGCCAGGTTTGCCGTGGAACTCAGATATGAAGACATTCCCAAAGAAGTACTCAAGCATCTTAAGGATGTAATGCTTGACGGCTATGGATGTGGCCTGTTTGGAACCACAACTCCCTGGTGGTCTATATACAAAAGGGTATTAACATCGTTGTTTAAAGAAAAAGATTCCTCTATCTGGGGAACAAACGAAAAAACCTCCGTGATAGCTGCAACCATGTTAAACGGTGCAGCAATAAACTCCTTCGAGCTCGATGATACTCACACGGAGGGAATAATTCATGTTTCAACTGGAGTCTTAGGCTGTATAACCTCCTTTGCCGAAATGCTGGGAAACGTTTCAGGAAAGGACTTCCTTGTAGCAGCCACATTAGCATATGAGCTATCTTGCAGGATAGCAGCGCCCGTTGGAAGAATATTGGCCAATGAAGGGTTTAACAACACCGGAGTTTGCTGTCCCATAGGGTCAACGGCAGGCTGTGGGAAGCTTCTCGGCCTTAATGTAGACCAGATGATAGATGCCTTCGGCATCGCAGGAAACTGGTCCTCGGGACTCCAAGCCGTTCAATTCGAATCCATGGCCAAAAGAATAGTCCCCTCAAAATCCTCGGAAGGGGCAATAATAGGGACTCTCTTAGCCAAAGAAGGTTTCACTGGAATAAAGGATCTTTTCGAAAACAAGTTTGGTGGGTTTTATAACTGCTTTACCAACGATATATACAACAGAGATAGAATTATCGGCGAGCTTGGAACAAGATACGAATTGATGGGTATAGGGTTGAAATTTTACTCCACATGCAGAAGCAAGCATTCCACCATAGATGCTTTAAAGAGATTTAAAATCGAACATCCAGAGGTAAACCCCGATGATATAGAAAGGGTCATCGTTCACACTACCACCATCACCAAAAAATATTCTGTTGACGTGGATAGAATAACAAGCGTGGTATCAGCACAGTTAAGCCACCCCTATGTCTGTGCTGTAGTATTACTCGAAGGAGATGCCTTTATAGACAAGTTCACTGAGGAAAAGATAAGAAACCCTAAAATATTAGAGCTCGCGAAAAAGGTAGAGGTTGTCGTTGACCCAGAGATAGACAAACTTCCCGATTCGTTGAGGTACACCGTCCACGTGGATATCCACCTTAAGAATGGAAAAACCTATAGAGTAACTCAGCAGTTTCCTAAGGGGCATCCTCAGAACCCCTATACTCAGGAGGAGCTTGAAAGGAAATTCAAGATATTGGCAGGAAAAGTATTCGATGACGAAAAGCACCTGGACAAGATTATAGAAACAGTGATGAACTTAGAGGAAATTTCAAATATAAAGGAGCTTACCATGCTCCTAAGGAAAGAATCATGAAGGGAAAAACCATCGTTGAAAAGATAATCTCCTCTCACTCAAAAGAAGAAGTAAGGGCTGGAGACTTCACGGTAGTATCTGTAGATATCGCCATGTGTCATGATGCTACAGGTCCAGCTGTAATCAAAGCCTTCGAAGAGTTCGGAAGAAAAAAAGTCTGGGATAACGAAAAGATTGTGTTCGTGCTCGACCATGCAGCGCCTCCTCCCAACGAAAGGGCAAGCAATCTCCACTTAATGATGAGAGATTTCGCCGAAAGGCAGGGAATTAAGCTTTTCGATGTTGGTACCGGAGTGTGTCACCAAGTCATCATGGAAAAGGGATTGATCTTGCCAGGAGAAATAGCTGTTGGAACGGACTCTCATACCTGCACCTATGGGGCGTTGAACGCTTTTGCCTTCGGGATAGGCTCAACGGACATGAGCGGGGTATTCCTAACAGGAAAGATATGGCTAAAGGTTCCTCAAACTCTAAAGGTTTCTCTAAACGGCGGTCTTCCGAAGGGAGTATACGCTAAAGATATAGCCTTAAAGCTTATAAGAACCATAGGAGTCGAAGGAGCTGACTACTTAGCTCTTGAGTTTTCGGGAGACGTTTTAAGTGAACTTCCCATGTCAGAAAGATTCGTTCTATCGAATATGTCAATAGAATGTGGAGCCAAGGCAGGAATAATGGAAGCGGACTTAAAAACACTAAACTGGCTTAAAGGAAAAGCCAGAAGAAGATTTTCACCTATAAGGAGCGATGGGGATGCAAACTTCATAGATGAAATACATATAAACTGCTCTACCCTCGAGCCTCTTGTTGCCATTCCACACTCCGTAGACAATGTTCACCCCGTAAAAGAAGTGGAAGGAACCGAAATAGATCAAATCTTCATAGGAACCTGCACAAATGGGAGAGCTGAGGATTTAGAGGTAGCTGCCGCTATCCTCGCTGGTAAAAAGGTATCTCCAAAGGTGCGTTTATTAATATGCCCTGCATCCCAAGAAGAGCTATTTAAATCCCTTCAAACCGGAGCACTCAAGGCCTTGCTTGAAGCTGGCGGCATATTAATACCACCCGGTTGCGGCCCATGTCCGGGAACTCATTTGGGCATTCCCGCTGATGGAGAAAAGGTGCTATCAACAGCTAATAGAAACTTTAAAGGAAGGATGGGAAACAACAAAGCCTTCATATTTTTAGCCTCCCCTGCCACATGCGCCGCCTCCGCCTTAACTGGCAAGATCACTGACCCAAGAAGATTCCTATGAGGAGGGTAAAAAAATGAGTTCGCCTCTTAAAGGAAGAGCCTTCAAGTTAGGAAATAACATAAACACCGATTACATAATAGCAGGGAAATACACGAAAACCTTGGATTACAACTCTTTAGCCGAACATCTGCTTGAGGATTTAGATCCCACTCTGGTCAAGAGGATAAACAGGGGAGACTTTTTAGTAGCAGGAAGAAACTTTGGGTGTGGGTCCTCAAGGGAACAAGCAGCGATAGCAATAAAATATGCCGGTATCGGAGCTGTGCTCGCCAAATCTTTTGCCAGAATCTTCTTCAGAAACGCTATAAATTTGGGCCTACCCGCCATTACTTGCGACACAGACAAAATAGATGAGGGAGATGAGCTTCTAATAGACATTGACAATTTCGAGATTAGAAATTTGACTAAATCCCTTATCATCCCAGCAACGCCGTTAAACAAGGTCATGAGAGATATCTTAAAGGAGGGGGGACTGATCCCATACCTTAAAAGGTATGGGGATTTCTTCCTGTAAGGGATAAAAAAACAAGGGGGGGTGAAAACAATGAAAAAAATAGTAAAAGCGGGGCTCTTTCTGCTTTTAAGCCTTTCTATTAATGAAACGGTTAGGATACGATAAAGATTTTGCCGCTGCCGTTGAGGCTATCGCCTCAACAGGTGGAATAATACCCCCCCCTCTGATGGGGATGGCCGCCTTCATGATGTCTGAATTTTTAGGGATACCATACCTTAAGGTAATGGGTTACGCGCTTATACCCTGCCTACTTTTCTACACAGGCATTTACGCTGGCGTCCACTTCTATACATTGAAAAACAACCTCTCCGCCGTTCCCGAAAATGAAATACCAAAATTAATAGACGTTTTGAAACCTAAAAAGATTTTTCCCCTACTTATGCCTACCTCAGTACTGCTTTACCTTATAGCCATAGGGAGACCCTTAATGTATGCGGGTTTCTAGGGTAGCATTGCCTGCATTCTAATTTTTCTGCATTAAATCTGAAGAATGCAAGCTTTAAAAATTCCTTCTCGGTTATCTTAAAAGCCTTTGAGGATGGAGGAACAAGTCTGTCAAGATTAGTTCCGGTCCTTGTCTCCGTTAACATTCTGGTTAACATGATAGGGATGACGGGATTAGCACCCAAACTAAGCGGTCTTATCATGGAGTTGGGAGGACAAAACCTTATTCTCTCACTTATAATAGCAACGATCATACCTTTCATCTTAGGCACCTCTCTACCTGTAGCTCCAACCTACATACTCTGTTTATCCATACTATCAGCACCTCTGCTTAATCTTGGCATAAAAGCTGAAGCCGTTCATCTCTTCTTCATTTACTGGTCAATGCTAGGAGGAGTAACCCCTCCCACATGCACACAAGCCATGGTAGCTGCAGGAATATCGGGAGGAAACTGGGTTAAAACCGGATTTTTATCGGTTAAGCTTGGAATCGTAGCTTTTATAATCCCCTTCTTCTTCGCTATCAATCCATCGCTAATAGGATTATCAAGCTGGGGAGAGGTCATATTCTCAGCCACTACCGGCTTCTTAGGCGTTTTACTCCTTTCCTTCAGCATTTTCTGGGATTTTAGAAGCGGTTTAAGCGTCCCCTTAAGAACCGCTTTATTTATCTGCGGTCTTTTGGCCCTCTATCCCGCCTTCCTCGCATCCTTGGTTGGATTGCTTGCGGCCTTTCTACTCATACTCCTCAGCAAGAAAGTAAAACCCCTTTAACCTTTTAGGCTCGGCTTGCCACAGCAAAAAAGGCGCCCCCATTGTATACAACTTTACTTCCGAATCCTTGAAATTTCCGGTCTCACCTTTTTACATATTTGTAACACATAAGAACCGAAAACGAAAAATTTAGGTAGCGACAGCAAAAATAAACTTGCTACAATGTATAAAAATTGCCCTCTTTAAAACTATTGACAGACAAAAATCCACCAATTATACTCTTAAATGCCGTTTACCTTTTATAACTTTTGTTTGACCGGGGGTGTCAAGTTGATGTTAAGAAGTGTTAAGGGAAGGGTAATATTAATCGGGATCGCCCTGCTTGTCCTTTCCGGGGCGCTTTTCATCTACCAAGCGAACTCCTTGCTTAAGAGGAGTCTCATGGAAGACAGAGAGCTTAAGGCACGTGAGCTTACAGAAACCGCCTACTCTCTTATAAACTCGGCCTACGAGGATTTTAAAGCAGGGAAGATAAGCGAAGATGAGGCAAAAGAGCTGGCCAAAAAGCTTGTGGAAGGATTAAGGTATGGAAAAGACGGCTATTTCTGGATTAACGATATGAATCTAAAGATGGTTATGCATCCTATAAAGAAGGAGCTTAATGGAACGGATTTAAGCAACTACAAAGACCCAAATGGCAAGTTCCTTTTCAGAGAGATGGTTGAGGTTTGTAGGAAAAACGGAGAGGGGTTCGTTGACTACATGTGGCCCAAGCCCGGCTTTAAAGACCCTCAGCCCAAGCTCTCCTTTGTAAAGCTCTTCCAGCCGTGGGGCTGGATAGTCGGAACGGGCTTTTACATCGATGATGTAGAGGCAGCCCTTGCAGTCCAGAGAAAGAGAGCTTTAACCACCTTCATAATAGCGATAGGCGCATTGGCTACCGTGCTTTATCTTTTCCTGAAGAGCTTCTTTGGAAAACCGCTCACCGTTTTGGTACAAACCGTGGAGAAGCTTTCACAAACGAAAGATTTAACAACGCGGGTTCTGGCAAAGGGTGGAGAGGAGTTCGAAAAGTTAGCGAAAGAATTTAACGCCATGATAGATGCCTTTGAAAAGGTGGTAAGGGAGACTCAATCTCAGGGAGACAAGACCAGCGCCGTAGCCCAAGGGGTAGCCGCATCGGTTCAGCAAACGAGCGCCTCCTCAACCCAGATAGTAAGCGCGGTATCCAACATAAGGGAGGAAATAGAAAGCGTCGCTGCAGGCGTAGAAGAGATGAACGCAGGTATTGAAGAAGTTGCGAGCGGTGCCCAAACGGTGGCGGACCAGGCAACGAGCGTAGCCGAGGAAGCGGAAGAGGTGAGATCGGCTGCCCTTCAGGGAAGGAAGGGAATGCAGACCGTGGTTCAGGCCATTGGCTCCGTAGCAAGCGTGGCAGAGAGGACCGTTAAAGTTATGAAAGACCTTGAAGGAGCATCGAGCGAAATAGGAGAAATAACCAACGCCATAACAAGCATCGCCGAACAAACCAACCTTCTGGCCTTAAACGCAGCCATGGAGGCAGCGAGAGCAGGGGAAGCGGGCAGAGGGTTTGCCGTTGTAGCCGATGAAGTAAGAAAGCTCGCTGAAGAGACCGCAAACGCCGCTAAAAGAATAGCCTCCATAGTCGGAAAGATCCAGGAGATGACGAAGCTCGCCGCAGATACGGTCAAGGAGGCTCAAAGCTCTGTCAGTGAAAGCGTAAATGTGGCCAGGGAGGTAGACTCCCAAATAGAAACCATCGTTGAAGCCATAGAAACCATGGCCAACAGAATCAAGGATATATCAGCGGCGGTGGAGAATCAGTCCGCTTCAACGGAACAGATGGCAGCAGGCATAGATAACCTCGCAAAGGCTATAACGAAGGTAAGCGAAAACGTGAGGGAAATCGATGAAGGCTTTAAGGAGCAGGCAAAGGCGATGGAGGAAATCGCAAGAAGCACAGAGGAGCTCGCTCATATAGCGAATAGATTGCCGGAAAGCATCTCCACCTTCAAGCTATCCAGAGAGGTTACCGCAATAGCCCCCGCCTAAGGAAGAAAGGTAAAAAGGGGGGAGCTTTCCCCCCTCTTACCTTTTAGCTTGAGCCTTTCTCAGCCTGTCCATTATCGCTCTTCCAAGCCCTTCCTCGGGAATCGCCTCAGCGTAGATGATATCGAGGCCCGCATCGTCAAGCCTATGCAAACAGGGGAACAGATTACATGCCGCCTCCTTAAGGTCTCCAGAGGGAGATAACACCTCAACCGCAAAAAACTTCTCCCTATACTTGGCCTCCTTAAAGGCAAGAAGTCCCGCCTTAATCCCAAAGGGAACCTCGAAGTTCTCGTCTTCTATTATCCTCAAGGGCGTTCTCGGAGAGTAATGCCTTGGAAGCTGACCCGGTGAGCGGGGCTTTTCGCTCTCCGTCAACATCTTCACCTTCCCTATCACCCTTTCTATCTCCTCCACGGGCAATCCACCCGGCCTCAACAATAGGGGCGTTTCCTCACTTAAATCTATTATGGTTGATTCGACCCCAACGGGAGTTCTCCCTCCATCTATTATCAGGTCTATCCTTCCCCCAAGCTGTTTTAAGACATGCTCCGGCATCGTTGGACTCAGATACCCGAAACGATTTGCGCTTGGGGCAGCTATAGGAGTTTCCGACTCCCTTATTAGCCTTAGAGCCACAGGATGGGAGGGCATCCTTACGGCGACGGTGTTTAACCCCGCGGTAACTATGTCTGGAACGATGTCCTTCTTAGGAAGCACTATGGTTAAAGGCCCCGGCCAAAATCTTTCTATGAGAGCTTTTGCCCTATCATCTATGTAAAGCCAAAGCAGATCAAGCTCCTTGACGTCCGCTATATGAACTATTAAAGGGTCGAAAAAGGGCCTTTCCTTCGCCTCAAAAATTTTAGCCACCGCCTCTGGGTTTAAAGCATCGGCCCCAAGTCCGTAAACCGTCTCCGTGGGGAAGGCTACAAGCCCTCCCCTCTTTATTATCAAAGCCGCAATTTTTAGTCCCTCTTCGGTTGCCTCAACTATCCTCGTCATCACCCTAAAAGCTCCTTAATCTGAGATAAAACCTCCCTCAACGAGGGAACTTTAAACCATTCCCTTCCCGTTATCTCATTGGCATAGGCCATGTACATCTGGGAAATCAGAAAGGAGAGCTGGGAGGGAAGCTTGGGAGGACTTGAAGACACCAAACTCTTCCAGTTAAGGCGATCCCTTCTCTTCGCCTCCTCAAGGTCCTTATACCAATCGGTTTTACGATAATATATCCTCGCTATCTCCTTGCTGACCGGAAAGCCCTGATAGCTAAACCTGCACTCATCGAGGCTACCTACAGCATCGACCAAGATTAGATTTCTTTCCTCATCGAAGCCATATTCCACCTTACCATCCTCGTTCAAAAGGTCTAACCTCTTGGCTTCCTCGGTTATAAGGCTATTTATCAAAAGGGTCTTTTCCTTTATCTCCTCCACTTCCTTATCGCTCAAGGCGCATAGTTTCTTCGCCTCTTCCCAGGATAGATACCTGTCCGTGGGCTCGAGCTTCGTTGAAACATCGAGAAGAGGCTTTTCAAGTAACGTCCCCGGCTTTGGCATTTCCCTCATCCCGATATCCTCAAGCTTTAGGCTTCCATCCTTTAACCTTTTAAATATGGATGAGCCCTCGGGTAAAGAGTTTCTGTAAATAATCTCCAAGGGGATTAAAAAGTTTCCCTTCTCGCCTCTATACACCGAATAATCGTATCTTCCCGAAACTTCCTTAGGCCTTATAACTCGAAGCAGTTTAAACTCAAGCACATTCTGAGGATACTTGAGATCTCTCAACCTCTTAACTTGGTTATCCTCAACCACCCCCAGGTAATGGCTCCTTATACCCCGCTCTTCAAGCTTCTCAAAGAAGTAAGCGGTAACGATACATATAGATGCTCCCTTGTTCTTTATATGGTCAG
>LDZR01001753.1_pt1 | contig 10678 bp, 11 predicted proteins | sample 615371 | NCBI WGS metagenome assembly LDZR01 (sample SAMN03408294, study PRJNA278302) | terrestrial metagenome | isolation source: oil reservoir sample K2 | place: USA: Alaska, North Slope, Kuparuk formation | collected 2013
GGACAGGAAGTCCGAGGCCGGCCTCTGAAGCAAGGATGCTGAATAGGCCGGGAACCCCGCCCGAGCCCGAGGCTTAAGCCGTAGGCTGACCCGCGAGGACCACTTAGCGAGCGAAAACAATGCCGGCCCGGAGGGAAGTTATTTTCGGGGTAGTTGTTTTCGGGATAGGCCTGCTTGGACTTGATAGCGAGCGGGCAAGCCTTCGCGGCTAGCCCAAGCTTTCAGCTTCGGCCGAAAGCGCAAGACGCCCGAGGCCATGAGACCTTTGGCCGGCAATTGAGCCGTGTGTCGAATTTGCCGGGAAGTCTGCTCTTTCCGCTTTTAGGCCGAACGCTAGTTTGGCCCGCGAGGAAGGCCTTTGAGAGCGAAAGCCAAGCAGGCCTGGACTCAAAATGGGGATACGCCAGGAGGTGCGTTTATGCCCGAGTTTATGCGCAAAAAAGGTAAATTCCGTCTCTTTCTTACGTCCTTTCTCCTCTTCTTTTTGCTGGCCCTACCTGTGGCAGCCTGGGCCGTCACCTACTACCGGGTAATGCCGGGGGATTCCCTGTGGCAGATCGCCCGGCGTTTCGGTACCACCGTGTCCGAACTCATGGCCGCCAACAATCTCCACGGAGACCTCATTTACCCCGGCCAGACCCTGGCCGTCCCGGACGGTTCCTCCTCCACGGCCCCCGATTACGGACCCCTCAAGCAGCAGATCGAGAATTACCTGGCCGGCCAGCCGGGCACCTATGGGGTGTATTTCAAGGATTTGATCTCCGGCCGGTCCTTCGGCATCAACGCCGACCTTCCCCTGCCGGCGGCCAGCACCGTCAAGCTCCCGGCAGTCCTCTTTATCAACTACCTGGTGGACCGGGGCAATTTGGACTGGCAGGACAAGCTCACCTATCGGAGCGATCTTCACTATCAGGGGGGCAGCGGCATCCTCCAGTTCGGCGTGAAGGACGGGGACCGGTACACCCTCCGGACCCTGACTACCTTGTCCATCACCCTTAGCGACAACATCGCCTACAACATGCTCCGCCACTTCGTGGGCAAGGAAACCCTGGCCCAGTTCATGCGCCAACTGGGCGGGCAGACGGTGTTCCCCAACGGTCAGAATTTAAGCACCGCCCGGGACATGGCCACCTACGTCCAGGCCGCCCTTGACTTCTCTCAAGCCAGCCCCGACGGCCGTCGCCTGCTGGATGATATGGCCAACGGTATTTACAACGAGGGGATACCCGCGCAGATTCCAGTCGGAATCACCGTGGCCCACAAGGAGGGCTTTATCTGGGGCAGTCCCGGCGACGTGGGAGTGGTGTTCGGGTCCCGCCCCTTTATCGTCACCGTCCTGTCCCAGGGGGTTGAGGACCCGGACCAGGGCTTTGCCAATATAGCCGCCATCGCCAAAATGATGTACGACTATCAGGAAAGCCTGGCCCGGCAACAATAGGGCGGGTTAGTCCCTGAACTGGTGCCCGGGAGGAGGAGGTACGTAGGGGGGGACTTCCTCTCCCGGCCGGGCGGGAAGGAGAACCGTCTCCCCTTCCTTAATCAGCCCCAATTCTTCCCGGGCCACCCGCTCGATATACTCATCGGTGTTAAGGCGGCGAATCTCTTCCTGGAGGCGGGCCTGCTCTTCCAAAAGGGCCGTCTTCTGCTGACGGTAGGCCTCCAATTCTTTGTCCACTTGATAGATCTTCCATTGTAAATGGATAAAGGCTCCGGCCAGGTAGAGGAAGCCTAAGAGGAGCAGGAGAAGGGGCAGGCGGGACCGACGGGAACGGATCCGCCGGGAGGCACTACTCTCCCTCCCGGTCCCCGGGGCTACGACGGCCGGGACCCGGGTCCGGCGGCGCAGGGAACGGGGAGTTCTGCGCTTGGAAAGGGCCTCCAAGATCAATCCTCTCCTTCAGGCTCCAGGACTGCGGGGCCTAAGATTTCTCCCGGTAGGACGATGACCACCTGGTAGCCCTTGGTCCGGGCGCGGTGGTACAGGGTGGCCACGCTGCTGGCGCTTAAGCCCAGCCGCCGGGCCACTTCTTCGTTGCTCAACCCCATCTCCTTTAAGGCGACTACCTGCCTCTCCCGGAAACTGAGCTTTTCCACGCCGCGGATCTCGATCTGCACTGGAATATGCCTTCCTCTAGAATCAAAATTGGTCCCCGACTTGGGAAGGGAGCTGTCCGAACGGCGCGTGACCATGGACGGGGAAAGGCCGGGCCGGCCCCGGTCCGGAGAAACGCAGGGCTCTCCTCCGGCCTTTTCCCGTCAGGGCCCACAAGTATCCACAGGATTGTCCACAAATTGTGTACATTCTATGTACAGAACTTTATTCGCCCAGCCTTCCGGTAATTCCTGCCTGGGCATCCATGAATTTTTTATTTAGGGACCGGCCCAATTTTTTAGGGACCGTCTTTGGGACGCCTCCTTAAGGGCCGGCGGAGGGGAAGGAAGACCCGCAACAGCAAGCCCAGTGCCCGGCTCGCGGCCAGTACCGTTCCCCGGGCCAGCCGCACGCTCCCATAGATATACGGCCTCAGGACGGTGGCGGCGGAAAAACCGTATATCCAAGCCCCCAAGGTGAGGGCCAGGAAAACATAGCCCCGCACCTCCCCGTAATTGCTAACCATGAGGAGGGCGAAGGTACCGGCCAGGGCAAACAGGCAAAAGAAAAGGTCGCCCAGGTGGGTCTCCCGGCGGGACGGGCGGCGGTAATAGCGGGCGGCCTTGTACAGGTCGAAGAGGAGGCCTAGTACCATTCCCCAGCCCGCCAGGGCCAGAAAGGTCCGCCAGGGAAGGTAAAAGGAGTTCACTTGAGGATCCGCCGCAGGAAGCCTTGTCCCCGGCCGCCTTTATTCTCCCGGTAGTCCAGGGCCTGGAGGTGACCGCTGGCCTCGAGGCTGCCGTTTTCCAGGCTCAGGCTGGTGATGTTAAAGTTTTTTCCCTTAAGGGTGAGGATGCCCCGGGTGGTTTCCAGGGCTATCTCGTCTTCGTCGTAACCCAGCACCTGCACTACGCCGGTGATGTGAAGGGATTGGCGGTCGGTAACGGTGAGCTGGTGCTTGCCCTCGGCCATTTTTCTTCCCCCCCCTTAAAATCTATGAGGGAAGAAGGTAAAAAATGAAAAAAGCCCGGTATTACCAGGCTTTTTCTAAAGTCACACCCTCGAAAAAGTATTTTATGATTTCTTCCGGCGATTTCCCCTGCTCGGCCAGGGCCCGGGCTCCCCACTGGCTCATCCCCACCCCGTGGCCGTAGCCCTGACCCCGGAACACCACCCTATCTCCCTCCACCTCGACGTCCGTCAGCAGGGTGGAGCGCAGCCGGTCGTTTCCCAGGGCTAAGCGGAAGGCCGGGGCGCTCACCGTGAGGCCGCCCACCTGAATCCTGGTGGCCCTTCCCGAGGGACCCTTTTCGGCTATGCGGACCACCGTAATGGGGCCCGGGTCCTGGCCACTTATCTTCTGCACCGCCGCCCTGACCTCATCGACGCTGAAGGAGGCCGTCCAGGCCTTGTTTTCCGGCACGGTTATGGCGAATCCGGGGTCTTTAACGCTTTTAATGTAGGGGGCCGGCTCGCGGTGATAGTCGAGCCCCTCGGCGGCCGAGGCGGCCGTTTGGGGTCCGGCCGAAGCATGGAACCAAGCATTGATGAGCCGGCCTCCGGCCTTGACCACCATTCCCCGGGTCATCTCCACCGCCCGGCGGACGTTGTCGTTGATCTTTTCGGGGGCATACGCCTGGAATTCTTCCACGCTGGTGGAGGCATCGGTGGCCCGGGACTTTACGCCGCCTTCCTGGATCTTTTTCATGGTAAAGGTCCGGGCCAGAATGGCCTGCGCCCCGAGGGCGTTGACGGGCCAGTTGGGATCCATTTCGGCCGCCACCACGCCCTGGATGTAGTCTTCCATTTTAATGCTTTTGGTCTGGCCTGTTTCGTTGACGTAGAGGGAAATGGTGGGCTCCCCGGCGGTAAAGGGCCGCCTGGCCGGCCCGCCGGGCCGGAACAGGATGCCGATAATCAAGGCCGCCGCGACCACCGCCAAGGCCGCCGGCCACAAAAGGCGCGTTCGCGTTCTTTCCATAGCACCTTCCACCTTTGCCCTTTTCCCTTTAGTATTGACGCCGGTGGAAGGAGCTATGTCTGGAAATTAGAGGTTATCCTCGCCGGCCTTCTTGCCTTCGGCCAGCACCCGGTACAGCTCCCGGGCCCTTGCGGCGGGCGCGTGTTCCGGGGTGGCCAGAACCTCCACCGTCATCCACCGGTTGCCCAGGTTGAGGGTTATTACATCCCCGGGCTTAACCTCGGTGCTCGCCTTGGCCGCCCGGCGGTTCACCTCCACCGCACCGCCGTCGCAGACCTCCTTGGCCAGGGTCCTCCTCTTTATCAAGCGGGAAACCTTTAAAAACTTGTCCAGCCGCAATTTGGGTTCCGGCTCCTGTGCGCGGTGTCTATCTGGCTACGGCTTCCTTCAGGGCTTTACCGGCTTTGAAGACGGGCACCTTGGTGGCCGCGATGGCGATTTCTTCGCCGGTACGCGGGTTGCGACCTACGCGGGCCGCGCGCTCCTTGACCTCGAAGGTGCCGAAGCCCACCAGCTGCACCTTGTCCCCCTTGGCCAGGGCTTCTTCGATGCTGGCAAAGAGGGCGTTGACGGCCCTTTCGGCCTCTTTCTTGGTGATGTCGGCCTTTTCGGCAACACTGGCTACCAGTTCCGCTTTATTCAAGTCCCATCCCTCCATCTAAAAGGAATTTCCATCTACAAAGCATATTCGTCAAAATCCAACATTCTCCTTCATTGCCTTCTAGTCTCTCTCAACTTTTTTGCCTTTTCCCACAGCTCGTCCATGTCTTCCAGGTCCATGGTGGCCAGGTCGCGTCCGGCACGGCGGGCGGCCTCCTCTATATAACGAAAACGATGGCAGAATTTGTCGATGGCGCGGTTCAAGGCGCCTTCCGGCTCCACTTTTAGCCTGCGGGCCAGGTTAACCAGGGCGAAAAGGACATCGCCCACCTCTTCTTCTACTCTTTTCGGCGTCCCCCCTTCTACTGCCTTCGCGAGCTCTTCCAGCTCCTCTTCGACCTTATTCCACACCTCCTTTACTTCCCGCCAGTCAAAGCCCACCCGTGCGGCCTGTTCCTGGATTTTCAAGGCCTTCAGCAGGGCCGGCAGCCCCTTGGGCGCGTTGAGGAGGGAGGCTTCCAGGCCTTCTTCCTCTTTTTCGGCGGCCTTGATCTTGGCCCAGTTGTCCAGGACCTGTTCGGCGGTCCTGGCTTCCGCCGTTCCGAAGACATGGGGGTGGCGCCGGATCATTTTCCGGGCGATCCCCCGGACTACGTCGTACAGCCTAAAATAGCCTTCTTCCTCGGCCAGCCGGGCATGGAAGACTATTTGTAGCAGTAAGTCTCCCAATTCCTCGCATAGTTTATGCATATCGCCCTCTTCCAGGGCTTCCAGGACCTCGTAGGTCTCTTCCAAAAGGTAGCGCTTCAGGGATTGGTGGGTTTGCTGTCTGTCCCAGGGACAGCCCTCCGGTCCCCGCAGGCGGGCCATAATCGCGGCCAGCCCCTCCAGTGTATATTTATCGGCATCCGGGTAGGGGGCTATATAGACGCTGGTTAAATGATCTATCCATGAGAGCCTGTCCAGTTCGTACAGGGGCACATCTTCTATTCGCTCTTCCCCCGGAACCCCGGCGGCCCGGACCACGGTAACCGGGTGCTCGTCGGGGAGGAATTCCATGAGGGCCAGTTTCACCTGCCCGGCCACGCGGCGGTTGTATACCTGGGTCAGGATGAGCCCCCTCCTCCCGTCCCAAGGCCCCATTTCCGGGTTGAGGGCGTCCAGCACCACCACTCCCCGGGCCGGGTCCAGGTGCAAGGCGGTAAAAAGGGCGTCCAGGAAGCTCAAGGCGGGAATGACGGTAGTCTTCACTCCCCTGGCCTCGGCTTCTTCCAGGATCCTTTGCACCGAGGCCTCGGCCACCAGGGGGTGACCCGGCACGGCGTAGATAACCTCTCCCCTTCCGGCCGCCTCCAGGACCGCTCGGGCTATGCGGGTATATACTTCTTCAAAGGAACGGGCTTCTTCATAGAACGAATCGAAGGCGGTAAAGGCCACGCCGCGGCGTTCCAGCTCGCGGACGGCCGGATGGCGGGCAGTGCGAAGGAAGAGAATTCGGGAACCTCCTTCCAATAACTTCCATAAGACAGGTGGGATGTCTTCGGGATTACCGGGGCCCAGCCCAGCGAGATAACATCGCGGCTCCATGCTCATCTTCTCCCGACTTTTGGCGTCACCTTTATCTTACCCGCCCGGCCGGCAAAAAAACAAGCCCCTTTTCCAGGGGCGCGGTGTGATCCCGTCGACAGTCGAAGGTGTTCACTGTTCCATTTGTTTGGCCAGGAAGCTGGCGGCGGTTTCCGCCAGTTTGAGCTCCATCTCTCCCATCTTGACATTAGGGTCTTTAGAACAGAGGATGACGGCTCCGATGGGATCTCCTTCGGCTATGATGGGGGCGATAACCTCGGCCGAAAACTTGCAACCCTCGCCTTCGGTATCTATGGGACAATCTTTGCACAGAAGGTGCTCGCCGGGGTTGTTGATGAGTACCGGCTTGCGTTCCTCCATAACCTTTTCTACTGCCGGACCGATGGGCTTATCCAAGAATTCCTTCTTGGGGGCACCCGCTACGGCAATGATGTTATCCCGGTCGGCGATGCAGGCTATATGACCGATGGCCTCGTGCAGGGAGTCGGCGTATTCCTTGGCAAAATCCCCCAGCTCGCCTATGGGTGAATACTTTTTCAGAATGACCTCCCCGTCCCGGTCAACGAAAATCTCCAACGGATCGCCCTCGCGGATGCGCAGGGTGCGTCGGATTTCCTTGGGTATTACTACGCGTCCTAGATCGTCGATACGGCGGACGATACCTGTGGCTTTCACTGCTGTGTATCCCCCCTTTTCCTCCCCTGGGTGGCCTTGCAATGTTAACTTTTACTGTTAGTATATAACCCCTCCCAAGCCTTTATTCATGATTTCTTTACCTCGCCTCCGGCCAGATCATATTCCTGATGGAGCTTAAAAGCTGTTCGAGGAGTTTTAGAAGGGCGTGCTGTTCTAAGTCCCGGATCTTCACCCGTATGCTCAGGCCCCCTGCCGAGGAAAAGGATAACCTTCTTGGGAATATCTGGGATAATTGTAGCAATTTTTCCCCCTTCAGACGATGGCCGCTCCCGAATTTGAGCTCCACTTCGCCGGAACGCTGCTGCACGTGAAGGATGCCCAGTTCCCCGGCCAGCAACCGGATGCGGGTCATGAGGAGGAGGTTCTCCACGGCCCGGGGAGGGGTCCCGAAGCGGTCGATCATCTCCGCCGTAATCTCGTCCAGTTCGGCCGGCTCCTTGGCGGCCATCAGGCGCTGATAGAACTCCATTTTGAGGGCGGCATCGGGGATGTAGTCGTCGCTCAAATAGTTGTCCACGTTTAATTCCACACTGGCCCCCGGAGGCTGTTTCCGCTCCGGCAGCCCCTTCCCCCGCAGCTTGCGTACGGCCTCCTCCAATAGTTGACAGTAAAGGTCGAAACCCACCGCCAGCATATGGCCGTGCTGCTCCGGCCCCAGAAAATTCCCGGCACCCCTGAGCTGTAGGTCCCGCAGGGCTATCTTGTAGCCCGAACCCAGGGCGGTGAATTCTCGGATGGCGGCCAGGCGTTTCTCCGCTACTTCCCCTAAGACTTTGTCGGGACGGTAGGTGAAGTAGGCATAGGCCAGGCGGTTGGTGCGGCCCACCCGGCCCCTGAGCTGGTAGAGCTGGGCCAGGCCCAGGGTATCGGCTTCGTCTACGATGAGGGTATTTACGTTCTGGATATCCAGACCGTTTTCGATAATGGTGGTGCAGACCAGCACGTCGTAGTGGCCTTCGATGAAATCCAGCATTACGGCCTCGAGGTCTTCCTCGGCCATCTGGCCGTGGGCTACGGCTATCCTGGCCTCCGGCACCAGTTGTTGTACGGTGAAGGCCACATGGTCGATGTCGGCCACCCGGTTGTGAACGTAATAGACCTGGCCCCCCCGGTCCAGCTCCCGCCTGATGGCTTCGCGCACCAGCTCCGGGCTGTACTCCACTACATAGGTCTGGACAGGGTAGCGGTCCTCGGGCGGCGTCTCAATTAGGCTCATGTCCCGCACGCCCGCCAGGGCCATGTGGAGGGTGCGGGGTATGGGGGTGGCGGTCATGGTGAGGACGTCCACGGTGTACCGAAGCTGCTTGAGCTTCTCCTTATGGGCCACCCCGAACCGCTGTTCCTCGTCGATTATAACCAGACCCAAGTCCTTAAAAGCGACGTCTTCGGACAGGAGCCGGTGGGTGCCGATGATTATATCTATATCGCCCCGGGCCAGGGCCTCTACCGTTTCCCGCTGCTCCCGGGGGGAAGAGAAGCGGCTCAAGACGGCCACCTTCACCGGATAGGGGCCGAAGCGCTCTTTGAAGGTATTGTAATGCTGCTGGGCCAGGACGGTAGTGGGGACCAGCACGGCCACCTGTTTGCCGTCCATAACCGCCTTGAAGGCCGCCCTCAGGGCCACCTCGGTCTTGCCGTACCCCACGTCGCCGCACAGGAGGCGGTCCATGGGTTTGGGCCGCTCCATGTCGGCCTTGACCTCGGCAATGGCCTTGAGCTGGTCCGGCGTCTCGGTGTAGGGGAAGGCCTCTTCGAATTCCCGCTGCCAGGGCGTATCCGGGGAGAAGGCGTGGCCGCGCACTGTTTCCCGGGTGGCGTAGAGGGTAAGGAGTTCTTCGGCCATGGCCCGCACCGCCTCCTGGACCCGGCCCTTGACCTTAGCCCACTCGTTGCCGCCCAGGCGGTAGAGGCGGGGCACGTGTCCCTCGCCCCCGATGTACTTCTGGACCAGGGAGATCTGGTCTACGGGTACGTAGAGGCGGTCGTTGCCCGCATACTGGATGAGGAGGTAATCTTTCTTTACCCCCCCTACCTCCAGCTGCCGGATGCCCAGGTAGCGGCCGATGCCGTGGTTGACGTGGACGACGTAGTCCCCTTCCTTGAGGTCGGTAAAGGAGGTTATCTTCCCCCCCACCCGAGGTGTCTTCGGCCGGCGAGGCCGGCGCACCGGACCGTATAGCTCGGCATCCCCCAGGATGACCAGTTTTGCCTGGGGCCAGCTAAAGCCCTGACGGAGGTGGCCGGGTACCACGGTAACCTGGCCGGGCGGGGGCAGGGAGGAAAGGTCCTGCCGGGCCGCGACCTCCACCCCCTCGCTCGCCAGGTTTTGGCGCAGGGCCTCAAGGCGGCCGGAGTCGGCCGCCATTAGGATAATGCGATAGCCCTGGCGCCGCCAGCGGCCGAGTTCCTGAACGAGAAGGCCTACCTTACCCTGGAAGGAGGGGAGTCCCTGGGCCCCCACCCCTATAGCCTGGCGCACCTGGAGGCCGGCCCTCCGTGGCAGGAGAGTAAAATAGAGGCGCTGGTATTTGGCCAGGAGGTTCTCCATTTCCTCGACCCCGGCGTAGGCCAGGCCCTGGGAGGGCAGGGCCTGGCCCCCCTCCAGCATTTGGGTCAAAATCTCCAGGCGCTGCTTTTCTAAGCGTTTAGCCTCCTCTTTAAGACGGAGCGGCTCGTCGAGGATTATAATAGGCGGCCGATTAAAATAGTCTGGTAGAATGGCCTGCCGGGGATAAAAGAAAGGCTGCAGGGACATTACCCCTTCCGGCCAATCCCCGGCTTCCAACCTGGCCAGCAGAACACCCATGCGCTCTTCGAGCTCGCGAGCGGCCTCCGGTCGCGATTTCTTTAGTCTGGCCGAGGTCTGCTGGAATTCCTTTCGGAGGAGGTCAAGGCCCGGACGGAAGTCTTCGGGTGCCACCGGCACCACAGCGGGGGTAATTACTATTTCCTCCAACTCACCCACCGACCGCTGGGTAGCCGGATCGAAGGGCCTAAGGGATTCGATTTCATCGCCGAAAAACTCTACCCTGACCGGCTCCTCGGCGCCCAGGGGATAGATATCGATGAGGCCTCCCCTCACCGCCAGGTGCCCCGGCGCCTCTACCATTTCCTCCCGGCGATACCCGAGACGCGCCAGGCGTTCCAGGAGCTCTTCCCGCTCCACGTTTTGGCCCACCCGCAAGATGATGAGGGATCTGGAAAAGACCTCCGGCGGCGGGAGCTTAGCCGCCAAGGCCCCCACGTCGGTCACCAATACCCGCACCCGGCCGCGGACCAGACCTTGCATCACCCGGATGCGCTGGGCAGGAACCTCTGGGCTGTGAGCATAAAATCCCACCGGCAGCAGCTCCGGCGCAGGCAGGTAGTCCACACCTACGTCAGGTCCGAAGGCTTCCACATCGGAGGCCAGGCGTTGGGCTTCCTCCGGCCCGGCGGTGACCACCAAAAGGGGCCGGAACTCCTCGGCCATGGCCCTCACCCACAAGCCCCTGAGACCCTCAGGCAAATCGTAGAGCTGTTGCTCCGGCAGACCTTGGCGCAGGCCTTCCGCCAACATGTGAAATTGTGTGCTTTCTCTAATAATTTGTAATAATCCGTAGTGGTCCATAGTCCCCCGCTTCCCATACCAGAAAAAGGGCCGCTTTTCATACGGGCCCCTCATGTTTCATTATAAGCCACGGGGAGTCCCGGCGTCAAGGCAAGGCGAACCTGACGTATCC
>LDZR01000686.1_pt1 | contig 10663 bp, 9 predicted proteins | sample 615371 | NCBI WGS metagenome assembly LDZR01 (sample SAMN03408294, study PRJNA278302) | terrestrial metagenome | isolation source: oil reservoir sample K2 | place: USA: Alaska, North Slope, Kuparuk formation | collected 2013
TCTCATAATCTGAGCCGAAAGCATCAAACCAAGTGTCAGAGATGGCAGGAACATAACCTGCAGGTTCTTCAAGAAATCTTCTTGCATGCGCACATAACCAAAAATGTTAAAGCCTTTGAATAACCCCGCGAAGATGACAATCAAAATCGCCCCCACCCAGAAAGATGGGGACGAAAGGCCTACCAATCCAATAACTCTGACCAGACCATCGGTGAAAGAATTTTTCTTGATAGCAGCGATGATACCAAGTGGAATTCCTATAATAGTTGCGAAAAACATCGATAATATAGATAATTCCAGAGTCACAGGAAATCTATCGGCTATCAGGGCTGCCACCTTTTTTCCTGACCTTAACGACGTTCCAAAATCAAGTGTCACTAAATTTTTTAACCATACACCAAATTGAACAATCAAAGGTTTATCAAGCCCATATTGTTTGTACAGTTCTTGTATTTGTTCTTGAGTCAAATAATTTTGAGTTCCAAGCATCATATCTACGACATCGCCCGGAACAAGGTGTATTATTATAAAAACTACAAAAGCAACAAACAGAACTGTTGGAATTGATGTGATAATACGTCTTATAAGATAACCGAAACTCACTTCTTATAGGTCTCCCTTAAAAATACAAGACTCTCGTTTGCAAGAAGTTTGAAACCTTCAACAGATGCATTACTCACAAAGATCTGGTTTGCACTGTACAGGAATATAACGGGTGATTCTTTTACGATGATCCTTTGCAATTCATCATAGATGGATTTTCTCTTTGATATATCGACTTCACTTCTCCCGAGATCGAGTAATTCATCAACCCTTGGATTTGAATACAGGAAAACATTTGTCGATCCACCGGTATGGAATGTTCTGTAAAATTGAATATCAGGTTCTATTGATCCGCTGTTCATAGAAATGAAGGCATCGAAATCGCTCTCACGCCACTTTTTGACGAATATACCCCATTCAACCAGATTGATCTTCACTTTAACGCCGATTTCAGCAAGTTGAGCTTGAATAACCTGCGCAACTTTATCGAAATTATATCTCTGTGATGCTACAATTTCGAACTCAAAACCATTTGGATAACCAGCTTGTGCCAAAAGCTCTTTTGCCTTTGCAGGATTGTATGTGTATTCATCAAAAGCCTTTGGTTGAAGTGCCCATGGCTGAACAGCTGGATTCAACGGGCCTGTTACTACTCCTTCGGAAAAAGCAACAGCTTTTATAATGGCTTCTCTGTTGATAGCGTAGTTAAGCGCATTTCTCACCCTTGGATCGTTCAAAGGTTTTCTCGTGGTGTTAATACCTATCAGGTAATAACTGAGTACCGGTGATCTGTAGATTTTGAATTTACCTTCTGGGAATTGCTTGAGATTCAATGGCTCATTGATCTTGGCTATATCAACATCGCCATTCTTCAAAGCCGCTACTCTGGAAACTTCTTCGGGCATGAAAACGATTCTGATTTCATCGAATTTGGGTTGATCTTTCACAAAGTAATAAGGATTTTTCTTCAAAATGATGTAATTCCCGGGTACATATTCGGCTAAATAGAATGGACCTGTTCCGTTTGTTTCAAGTTGCATATTTTTTCCAGATTCAACAAATTTTTTGGAAACTATTGAGCTATTCACGCCCGCGAAATTAGGTAAAAGTGCGCTTGCCATGGGTTTTTTCAGCTTGAACTCGATTTTGTTGTTGTCTATGGCTTTGATAGATTCGACATCTTGATAAAACGCGGCAGCAGGAGATTTTGTGTCCGGATCCAATATTCTTTGAAAACTGAAAAGCACATCCTCAACGGTTAAAGGAGTCCCATCGTGAAATTTCACACCCTCCCTGATTTTGAAAATAATTGTATAAGGATCCACAGCTTTGGCTTCTTCGGCAAGGTTTGGTATTAATCTCATATTTTCATCATATCTGAATAAACCATCGTAGATATTTTCCAAAACCCTGTGAGATGCGAAAGCTGTAACAAGGTGTGGATCAAGACCTACAGGTTCTGTTTCCATAGCGATAATCAATCTTCCATCAGCTGCAAAAATCCCAGCTACTGCAAAAACTGCCAGAATAGCTACCAAAAACTTCTTCATGAAAGCACCCCCTTTATGGTTTTCATTTTTCAAAAACACCAGTTGTTTTTAGTTCGATTTTGAATCTGTATTTGTCTCCTCTATAAATAGATCTGACAAATTCCAGGCATTTGTTAGCTGTAGTGTAAGTGTAACGTTTTCTAAGCAAAGCGCACAGGCCTGCTGAAACATTCAAATATTTAGCATCCATGCCAGATACTTGCGTGACCTCAAGAATCTCGTATGCCCTCAAAAGCGGCAATTTCAAATCTGCTCTTAAAAAATCATAGAGAGATTCCTTTGACATATCTCTTTTCAGGATATTCAGTAATCTGACATCAACAGAAGTATTCAAATAAGCACTTTCTATTGCCACGGGCTCTTCGTTCATATAACGCACTCGTTTCAGCAATATAACCATTGTCCCCTGGTCAATCGCAAATACCTCTGCAAGATCTGGTGGAACCTCCACCAATTTGTTTTCAAGAACGATGGATTTTACGGCGAATCCTTCTTCTTTCGCTTTGTCAGTGAAACCTTTAAGTACATTCATCTGCTCTTCTTCTTTCTTACCAGTGATAAAAGTACCTCTGCCCTTTGCTCTCGTTATAAAACCTTCTGATCTCAATTCCTCAAGAGCTCTTCTGACTGTTAATCTGCTCACATTATAGATTTGCACCAGCTCAGATTCGGGTGGTATTCTATCACCTGGTTTGTAGACACCATCAAGAATTTTCTGCCTCAAATTCTGATAAACTTTGTAATAAAGCGGAATGGGGTATTCTTTATCCATTTTCAATCCCCTTTCTCATAAATTTTAGCGATGTTTAAATAATAGCAAAAAACTTATCTAACTGCTATCTGTAAAGCTTTTCTAAGATTTGATTGATCTTGTAGTATTTTTCTGCATTCCTCGACATCATTTTTTGACAAAATCATCAATACCGCTACTTTCACATTGTAATCAGCTTTCTTTAAATAAATCTCTGCTGTCTGTTTATCTACACCTGTTATGTGAGTAACTATATTCTGAGCTCTTTCTCTAAGTTTTTCATTTAAAACCATAACATCAACCATGAGGTTGTCGTAAACCTTGCCCATCTTAACCATAACAGTTGTACTTATCATATTTAGAATCATCTTCTGCGCTGTGCCGGCTTTCATTCTCGTGCTGCCCGCTACAACCTCTGGCCCAGTTTCAGCAGCAATCACAACATCAGCGTATTCGGCCAGAAGAGGTTTTCTCACATTACATATCAGAGCGGTTTTACAACCACACTGCTTAGCATATCTTAAAGCACCTGCTACATAAGGTGTCCTTCCACTGGCAGCTATTCCAATAACAACATCTTTTTCAGAAGGTTTGTAGAAAAATAGATCATTTTTTCCACCTTCTTCATCATCTTCTACGCCTTCTACAGATTTTCCAAGTGCTTGAGTGCCACCCGCTATTATTGGAATAAATACACCCTCCTGCAGGCTGTAAGTGGGAATCAATTCAACAGCATCTACATACGCAACTCTACCACTCGTTCCAGCTCCTACATAAAATACGCGTCCGTTCTTTTCAAGGCAGTTTATACACATTTGGACAACCTTATCTATTTCTGCCAACACCTCTCTTATTGCGAGAGCCACAAGTGCGTCTTCTTCGTTAATGAGTTTGAGTATTTCGAAAGTATCTCTCGCATCAAGATTTCTTGTTTTGGGATTCACCATTTCTGTAGGTAAATTGGACAGACTCATTTGAACACCTCCACTGGTAATTCTCCAAGGGGTTTAATCTCTCCGAGCAAAACCTTAAAAAGTGCCCTTTGGGAAACCATTTCATAACTGTAAGAACATATAGAAGATGAGTTAACAAGAAAACAATCATACGGATTTCTCATTGCCACAACAAGCAACTGTCTGAAATTGCTTCTTGCCTGTTCGAGCAATCGACTCTGCCAGGTACTGAGATGAGCATTTTCCGTGAAAAAAACACATTTTTTACCTTTTTTCACCAATTTTGAATCTTTATCAACCACCAACAATTCACAACCAAATTTTTCTGACAATTCCTTCGCAACCCATGGAATACCCGTTTGAGTTTCCTGAACCTGAACAAGCCTGCTTGTTTTCACAGTGATCACACAATCATTCACAGATAACTCAAGAGGAATCATCTTATCTTCATCGCTCACAAGAGTTATAGATTGTTCTGCTATTTTGTCCATGATCTTTTCATGATCAGAAAAATCAAATGATATTTCATCGGGAAGGGTTTTTAAATAGAATTTCTCTTTAAAATTTTTAATTCTTCCAAGAGATTCAGATAACCTTTTTTCAAGCTCAGGATTTTTCTTTATCTGCTCAAGTAAAGCTTTTTTGGCAGAAATTTGAGCCTGTGGTTCATGGCATAAACTTAAAACATCCATACCTGATTTGAAGGAATTAATCACCGCATCTTCAACAGACATAGCTTTTGTTATACCACCCATCAACAGATCATCAGCCACAGCTATACCATGATAGTTCAACGTTTTTCTGAGCAGATCTGTGAGTATTTCTTTTGAAACCGTAGCTGGCAGCCTGTCTGGTTGCAATTGTGGCAAATGTATATGGCTCGGCATGATACTTTCTAAACCTTCTTTCATAAGCTCAACAAAGGGTATCAATTCCCATCTTTTGAGTTCTTCAAGAGATTTTTGCAAAACAGGCATATCTAAGTGCGCATCAACTTCCACACTCCCTTTTCCAGGAAAATGCTTACCGCAGGCTGCGACTGATTCCTCGCTCAAACCTTTGTAAAAAGCCTTGGCGAACTTTATCACTTTTTGCGGTGTGTCCCCAAAACTTCTCACTCCAATTCCCGGGTTATTCGGATTGTCATTTATATCAAGCACCGGGGCGAGATTCCACGTAATTCCAAGAGATTTCATTTCCAAAGCCAGAATCTTCCCAGCGAGATATGCATTGTTTTCATCTTTCGTCGCCGCAAGGGCCATCGCTCCACAACTCACTGTAAATCCATTTCTAAGCCTTGTTACAATTCCTCCTTCCTGATCTATGGAAAAGACTACAGGCTTTTTGACAACTTTTCTGAGCTCTTTGATCAGCTGGTAAAGTTGCTCCGGAGATTCAATGTTTCTTGAAAAAAGTATGATAAAACCAGGTTTAACCTGCTCAAGAACGCGCGCAGTCTCATCAGTTAATTCCGTACCATCTATACCAACCATAAAAAGCTCCCCAGCAAGGCTTTCTAAGCTCATATCCATCCTCCTTAATGAATTTCTGGGATTATTATATCAGATATTCAGACAATATGTCTTTACATTATGGTCATTTATGGTATAAGATATGTACAGCAGATAGAGTGAGGTGTTATCAGCATGAAAATACTTGTTCTTGCAAAACAGGTACCGGACACAGATAGGGTAAAGATAGATCCAGAAACTGGAACCATGATCCGTGAGGGATTGGATGCTATTATGAACCCTCTTGACATGCATGCTCTTGAATTAGCATTGAATCTGAAAGAATCCCATCAGGCACATATAACGGTAATGAGCATGGGCCCAATGAACTGTGAGGAAGTTTTGAAAGATGCATACGCTCTTGGAGCAGACAGAGCAATACTTCTGAGCGATCCATTTTTTGCAGGTTCAGATACATGGGCTACCAGCTTTACTTTGTCTGAAGCAATTAAAAGACTGAATATCTCGTTCGATCTTGTTCTTTGCGGCGAAAAAGCCACCGATGGTGAAACAGGTCAGGTTGGGATAGAACTCGCTATGCTCTTGAACCTGCCTGTGTTAACCTATGTATCAAAATTCATAGCAATTGAAGAACAATCAATAGTGGCCGAAAGAACCACAGAAGATGCGTATGAGGTATGGAAGGTAAAACTACCAGCGGTTCTTGCAGTTTTAAGAACTGTAAGCGAGCCAAGACTGCCAACATTATCTGGCAAAAAAGCGGCGCTTGGTAAAAAAGTTGAGATATACACAGCAAAGGATCTCGGCTTTTCTCAGAACGAAGTCGGCCTAAGAGCTTCCCCTACAAGAGTCGTGAAAGTTTATAATACTAAATTTTCAAGAAATTGTTTCATATACTCAGGAAAAGATGTTTCAAAAGGAATAAAAGAAATCGTGGAGATTCTAAAACCATACAAAGGAAGTGCAGTGAAATGATATGTGTACTCAACGATCGCACTGATCGAACTACCCTGGAATTGCTAAGTAAATCAAATCAAATGGCAGAAAAAATAAATTCTCAGCTAATGCTTATATTGTGTTGTACGAAAAATCCAGATATAGACATTTTAAAAAAATATGCCGATAAAATAATCGTTCTGATTTTCGAAAAAATGGAAAGGCTTTCACCCGAACCATTGATAGAGTATGTGGAAAAAACTGTCAGAGAATACAGTCCAACTATAATACTTGCACCAGCTACCACTTTTGGAAGAACTATTATGCCAGCACTCGCAGCTAAACTGAAAACAGGTTTAACGGCAGATTGTACAGAACTCGATGTCGATGAAAATGGAAACCTTTTACAAACAAGGCCAGCGATCGGTGGAAATGTCATGGCGACAATAATCACCCCAAATCACCGGCCTCAAATGGCAACAGTCAGGCCAAAAGTCTTTCCAATCTTACAGGTGAAAAAACAAAAATGCGAGATCATTTTCAAAAGAATTACCGAAACAACCGACAAATATCAATTGATAGGATTTACAGAGAAAAAAGAAGCGAAAATAGAAGATTCAGAGGTAGTAATATCTGTTGGAAAGGGACTCAGGAAAAAAGAAAATGTTCAGATAGCTGAAAAACTTGCCCGATTAATCAATGGAGCAGTTGGCGCAACAAGAGCCGTTGTAGATGCAAAATGGATCTCTTTTGATCACCAGGTTGGATTAAGTGGAAAAGTAGTCAAACCTAAAATCTACATTGCTGCAGGCATATCTGGTGCTGTACAGCACCTTGCCGGGATGCAAACTTCACAAATCATTATCGCTATTAACAAAGATAAATACGCTCCAATCTTCAAGGTGGCAGACATAGGAATAGTTTCAGATGCATGCAGTACCCTTGAACAGATAACTAAATACCTGGAGGATGAAACTAATGAATAGCATTATAGAACATCTCAGGAAAATCGTGGGCGAGGAAAATATTAAGACAGATGTTGAAGAACTCGAAAGATATTCGAAAGATGAGACAAGCGGTGTGAGGCCTCCTTTGCCAATGGCAGTTGTTTTTGCTAACAGTGCAAACGAAGTAAGTGAGATAATGAAATTTGCCTATAATCACAAAATTCCAGTCACACCAAGAGGCGCCGGCACAGGTCTGTCTGGTGGGGCTGTTGCTGAAAAAAATGGACTGATATTATCACTGGAAAAAATGAATCATATAATCGAATTTGACGCAGAAAATATGACTGTCACTGTAGAGCCCGGCGTCATAACAGACGAGATACAGAAGCTCGCTGAAGAACATGGCTTATTTTATGCAGGAGATCCTGCCAGCAGCGAAAGTTCTTCAATAGGTGGGAATGTGGCAGAGAACGCAGGGGGCGTAAAGGTATTAAAGTATGGTCCCACGAGCTATCATGTTCTTGGAATAGAAGTCGTTTTGCCCACAGGAGAAATAGTCCACTTTGGTGGAAAAATGATGAAAAATGTCATGGGATACGATATGATAAGACTCTTCATAGGAAGCGAAGGCACACTTGGAATAGTGACAAAAATAATACTCAGATTGATTCCAAAGCCAAAATATTCCGCTGTACTTCTCGCACCTTTTGAAAGCATTGACGATGCTGTTAGGTGCGTACCGAAAGTACTTTCTCAATCTGGAATCCTCCCTACATCTATAGAGTTGATGGACAAATATTCAGTACAGATGGCTTCCAGATTTCTGAACGAGGCCATACCTTATCAAGAAGCAGGATGTCACCTGATATTCGAGATTGATTCATCTGACAGGCAAAGCTTAATCAAACTGTATATATCACTCGGCGAGAAACTTCAGCAGATGGGAGCAATGGAAGTTTACATAGCAGATAACAGACATCAAAAGATGAAGATATGGAAATTCAGAAAGGCAATAGCTGAGGGAATAATTGCTTTCAGACCAGAACATTGCATGGAAGATGTAAGTGTTCCAATCAATGCCATACCCAGGTTGATCCAATCTACCTATCAGATAGCCAGAAAAAACAACATCGAAGTTTTAAATTTTGGCCATGTTGGCGATGGAAATGTCCATGTGACTTTCCTCAAACCGGAGTCAATGAACAATGAAAACTGGAAGTTGTCAACTGAAAAATCCTTAGAAGAACTCTATCAGATCACGGCGCAGTTAGAAGGAAGTATGACTGGAGAGCACGGTGTTGGACTAAAGAGAAAAAAATACCTGCCCATATTTTTCCGTCAGGAAGAAATAGACTTGATGAAAAAAATCAAAAAAGCGATAGATCCCGGAAACATTTTGAATCCTTCGAAATTATTTATGTCTTGAGTTTGAGTTTTTTGTTTATGACCGGAAAAGCATACCTGCACGTTACCGAACAAAGTATTACCGTTCCTCCCAGAAGGGCCCATTTTCCGGGCGTTTCTTTTGTGGCAATGAAAACCCAGACGGGATTTAAAATTGGCTCCAGAACAGGAACAAGTATGGCTTCAAGTGCAGTTACATGTTTTATTGCAATTGAGTACAGTATGTAAGATATCCCAAGCTGAACAGTTCCAAGAAGTATTATTCCCAAGAACCCTGATAGGGAAGGCAATGGTTCTGTCATAAAAGGAAGCGAAAACAATGCTGCAAAAATATTACCAAGAAAAACCGATTCTGTCGTTGAAGATTTCTTTTGTCTTCTTAAAAAAACAATCATGAAAGCAAAAGAAATCCCGCTCAAAATTGCAAATATATTGCCAAGCAAATTTCCGAAATCAAGCTCATCCAGAAAGAAAAGGATCATACCAGAGAAAACCAAACCAATTGTCAGCCAATCATATCTGTTTGCTTTCTCCTTTAAAAGCCATGAACCAAGCAAAGCAACATAAACGGGGGCACTGTATTGAAGCAATATTGCATTTGCTGCTGTTGTGAACTTGTTTGCCATCACAAACAAAATAACGACTCCTGCATAGAAAAAAGCTGCAAGTAATTGATCAATACTCCAGGTTAACCTGGGTTTTCTCAAATAAATAAGCATAACAATCGCTGCAATAGCGCTTCTTGAACCGGCTATCGCAATTGGATTCCAATCAACTAATTTTATCAACACTCCACCAAGGCTCCACAATATTGCCGTGATTACCAGATAAATAAAAGATGTTGATCTTCCCATATCTTTCATGATTCAATCATACTATCTTTATAGATCTCCAAAGTATCGACTTTGTTTCAGATATATCTTCATGAAATCTCAACAGCATTAGATGTTATCTTATTTATGTAGGAGGTTGGAGCGTGAAAGAAGCGATGATCGTTTATACATCCCGTGAAAATGCTGCAAAATTCCCTGAGCAATCCGGCTTCAAAATAACATTAGAAAAGTATCTGCTGAGGAGAAAAAAGCTTTATATGTCGAAATCAACTGTTTCCATCATGAACACGGAAAGAGGGAATTTAGCATTTGCATAAAAGAAAAGGCAGCGGAGAATGCTGTAAATCTTGATTCGCTGGGTAATTATTAAAGGAGGGAACAAAATGTACCCCTGGCACAGCAGATTTCACATGGGACTAATACATTTTATGGCTTATCCGGATGCGAAAACTGAAGAAGAGATATTGTCAACTGTGAAAAAAGTCCTGATAGACGAATTTTTTCAAGCTATTGAGATAAGTGCTCTGGTGGAAAAGCCAGTACTTGAAAAAATCGCGAAGATGTGTGAAATTGCAAAAGTGGAACTGTTGATTGCTGCTCAGCCACTGATTTTAGCAAAAGGATTAAATTTAAACTCTTTAAAAGAGGAAAATAGAAAGAAAGCCGTTGAGGAAATCAAAAACTCCATAGACAAAGCTTATCTAACAAAAGCAAAAGCCGTGGCACTGTTAAGTGGAAAAATGGTGAAGGAAGATCAACTTGAAGCGGCAAAAAAACAGCTTGTAAAATCTTTAAGAGAGCTCTGTCAATATTCACAGCAATTGAGCGAACAGTTTAACCACTCTGTCGGGATAAATCTGGAGATCTTTGACTGGTCAATAGACAAAAAAGCGCTGATCGGTCCGGCGCCTGTGGCCTTCGAGATAGCTTCATATGTAAGAAGCTATCATCAGAACTTTGGTTTAACTATTGATCTTTCTCACCAACCACTGGTGTTCGAAGATTCTTTTTACACAATACAATTACTCTCGCCATTTATCACGCATGTTCATATAGGAAACGCTGTTCTCAAAAAAGACCATCCTGCATACGGCGATCTCCACCCGAGATTTGGAATAGATCATGGAGCTAACGACGTTGAGCAATTAACTTACTTTCTAAAATCATTAGAAAAAACTGGTTACTTTGACAAAAAAACAGCCACAGAAAAACCCGTAATTTCCTTTGAGGTCAAACCACTTCCTGGTGAAGATCCCGATCTTGTTGTGGCAAAC
>LDZR01001289.1_pt1 | contig 10663 bp, 7 predicted proteins | sample 615371 | NCBI WGS metagenome assembly LDZR01 (sample SAMN03408294, study PRJNA278302) | terrestrial metagenome | isolation source: oil reservoir sample K2 | place: USA: Alaska, North Slope, Kuparuk formation | collected 2013
ATGAAGTATATGTCCGAGTAGTAACCGTTCCTGATGCGGTCGATGGGAACCTTGAAGACCTCGGGACTGAGTCTTTTCACATTGATCACCTCAAATGAATTCTGCTCCTAAAATTTCTTTCATTTCCCTCAGTGCAAAGCGGTGAAGCTCTTCATCGTAAGAAGCAACGCCTTCAGTGATTATTTTAACAGGGATATCCCTGTTTCTCAACTCTTCGACGGTGAAGAGCACACAGATGTGTGTTACAACTCCACAAACGTAAACTTCGTCTATCTCGTTGTCTCTGATTATCTTTTCAAGATTCGTGTTGTAGAAGGCACTGTAACGGTTTTTTTTCACAGAGAAGTGATTGGGATAATCTTTCAAAGCTTTCTCGAGTTTTTCAGTGAGTCTTGCACCATCAGTGTTTGCAACGCAGTGTTTTGGCCAGATGTTGAATTCTCTGTCTTCAGGATCGTGCCAGTCCTGTGTGGTGATGATGGGAAGGTTTTCCTTTTTGAACTCTTCAACCCACTTCAAAATGGGATCGATCACCTTCTCTGCTCCTTCGAAGTAAAGAGCACCGTCTTTGTCAACGAAATCCCTCTGGAGGTCCACCACAAGAAGGGCTCTCACGTTTTCACCCCCTAAAAAGAAAAGCCCCGTGCGGGGCTGGCGGAGGCGGTGGGACTCGAACCCACACGGGCCTTCCGGCCCACCGGTTTTCAAGACCGGCTCCTTAGCCAGTTCGGACACGCCTCCAGTTTTAAATTATACAACAAAACAAAACCCCCGGCAAGTGCCGGGGGTTGATTTGCGGTGGTGTGGATTAGAATGCAACGGAAGCTTTCAAGTAGAGATACCAGGTGAAGTAATCGTTGATATCAGCAGTACCATCACTATTGGAATCAAACAGAGTTCCGAAGAAGAATCCTGTTGTGAGAGGACCGTAGACGTAGCTGGCGTCGACGTTGTAACCCAGTTCGTTGGTGGCAACTTTGTATTGTGCAGCTGCTTTGACTGTAAGATTTTCAACGGCTGTGACTGTCAGGTTGGCATCGATGGTGACATTAGTAGCAGAAGCGACAGCATCATCCCAGGAAGCGCTCACATTTGCCTCTGCCATATCGGAGTCGTAAGCAAGAGCAAGCGTCACAGGCAGGCTGAAAGAATTGGCATCAAGATCGTAAGTCGGTGTCAGTTCTGCACTGAAGGTCACTTCATCGGTGACACCAGCTTCCGCTTTGAGACCAACTTTCACGAGTTTGGATCCCCAGGGTGCTGTGTAGTATGTGGGGGCTCCTTCAGAATAGACAAAGTATGGAGACACCGTCAGAGTAACAGGTTCCATTTCAAAGGATTTGCTGTACTGTGCTTCTACCAGGTACATGCTGGTTGCTTCGTAGGCGTAGGCAAGATCGACCACGAGATTTTCAAGGATGTCTTTTCCAGTGAGATTCAAGTGGGCAGCATAGCCATAGGCGCTTGTGGCATTGTTCGTATCAGTATCATAGAACGCACCGAAGAGTGTCGCATCAAGGAGATCAAGGTTCGTCACACCGAGTTTCAGAGCAACAGCGTCGTCGAAGTAATTGTTGGTATCATTCGTGGCGTTGGTGAGATCTGTCTCAGACACAATGTCTGCAAAGTAGGCGGTCAGAGAAATTCCTTCAAGACCAAGTTTTGGCGTAAATTCAAGTGCTCTGTCTCCTACGTAGTAGAACACATAGCCATCCCCATAGATATCAGAGTTGTAGTAAGTGAGATCGAACAGATCCGTTGTGACAGCTATCTTGCTGAGAGAAGCGTCTGTTCCAAGGACGTCAATGGAAAATTCTGCTGTAATGGTAGCAGGTGCTGTTACACTGCCAGAGCTTGGAGAAATGGACACAGACAAATCACTAATACCACCTTCGAGGTCGATGCCTTCTTCGTCGAGGTACGCGTTGAAGTAGCCAGTTCCAGAGACATTGACTTTAACGACGTCTTCGTAGGCAAACGCTGCTGTGACTAAAAGACCCAGTACCAGGAAAAGAGCGAGCAACTTCTTCATAACATCTTACCTCCCCTCAGAATAAATTTTGGTTTTATTTACCACTGATTGCGATCAGAATGAGACCGAGAATTCCAAAGAACGCACCTGTGAGGATGCTGAGATTCCTGTTGTAAGCCTTCACGCTTTCGATTTTGTCCTCGAGTTCCGCCTTCACCTGATCGATCTTTTCGTTAGTCTCGTTGTACTTCATGTTGAGGTCTTCTTCGAGAGACGACGTTTTTCCGTAGAGGTTGACGATATCCTGTTCATGAAGATCAACCGTCTTCTGTATCTCCGCGTCCTTTTCCTTGAGAGCGGAAATTTCATCGTTCAATTTGCTTTCTGTGTCGAGGAGTTTTGTGTAGACCATGTTCAACGTTTTCTCCTGTGACTCTATTTTAGCAGAAAGTTCGGCCTTCGTGTCAAGTATTTTTTTGTTGAGATCTTCGTTGAGTGCAGCGACTTTGTTGTAGAGGTTTATGATGTCTTTTTCGTGAAGTTCGACCATTGCGGAGATTTCTTCATCTTTCCTGGAGAGTTTCTCTTCTGTCGCGGCGATCTTGTTGTTGAGTTCCTCGTTAACGGAACTGATCTTGTTGTAAATGTTTATGATGTCTTTCTCGTGTAGATTGACTATTCCTTCGAGATCGGCGATCTTGTTTCCAAGGTCCTTTTCAAGGGCTGCGAGTTTTTCGTTCACTTCAGAGATCTTTGCGTCCACATTCTCCTTGTATCTTTCGTAGTCTCTGGAGAGATTTCCAAGTTTGAGCCCGATGTTGTTCACAACTTCTCTGTTGAGCGAGATCTCTTTGTCGAACTCCATCTCGATCTCTTCTTTCACAGAATCGATCTTCTCGAGCAGTTCTCTTTCGGTTTCTGTGAGATTGGCCTGAGTGGTACCTATCTGGGATGCCAGAGTGTCCAGTATGCCGGTGAGACCGTTAACCTTCTCCTCGAGGGCCATGTACTTGTCGGAGAGATTTCCAACAACCTGTGCCAGATCACCTGAAGCACCTGCAAGCATCTTCTGTTCGATGAAATCGAGGAGCCTGCTCACCGCAGTCGCTGCTTCGTATCTGGTGATGTACCTGTCCCCTTTGAACTCGCCGTCCGGATAACCTATGAAGATACCCCTCTGCCACAGCTTCCAGACGTACTCGTAAGCCCAGTGATCTTTTGGAACATCAGGGAAGAACGCGAACATCGCTGAGAAGAAAACGGACAGCATTGCAACGGTAAGAAGAACTCTCTTCATGGGACAAACCTCCCTTCTCATTGATCACAGTTAAATCCTGTGGTGATTATACCATCCCGTCCAAAGGAAATTCAAGAGTTTTCTAAAGTTTTTTTGTCTCTCCACCTGATATTCTGTAGAACTTCCTCTTTCCAACTCTCAAAACTCGCTCTCCATCAGGTTCTACAGTGAATTTTATGTCCTCTATCCTCTCTCCGTCGATGTACACTCCACCTTGAGAAACGAGTCTTTTAGCCTCACTTTTGCTGGATGCAGCTCCTATCTCCACGAGGAGATCCACGATGTTCTTATCCTGAGAAATCTCAACGACCGGCATCTCGTCAGGAATTTCTTTCTTTTGAAAGACTTTCACGAATTGTTCCTGGGCCTTCTTTGCGTTTTCCTCTCCGTGGAAGAAACGGGTTATTTCGTACGCGAGAACCATCTTTACGTCTCGTGGATTGATCGTTTTTTCCTTCATCTTTTTCTCGTACTCTTCGATCACTTCTTCTGGGATGTTCGTGAGAAGGTGCATGTATTTTATGATGAGTTCATCAGGTATGGACATGAGTTTCCCGTACATCTCCTCGGGCGGATCGTTGAAAGCGATGTAGTTTCCGTAGCTTTTGCTCATCTTCAATTTTCCATCCGTTCCTTCGATGATCGGCATCGTCATGACGATCTGGGGCTCTTGACCGTATTCTTCCTGTATCTTCCTTCCCACAAGGAGGTTGAAAAGCTGATCCGTTCCGCCGAGTTCCACATCTGCCTGGATGGCAACGGAATCGTAGGCCTGTGCGAGCGGGTACAGAAACTCCGATATGGCGATGGGAATGCCTTCTTTGAATCTCTTTGCGAAATCGTCTCTCTCGAGCATCCTCGCAACCGTGTACTTTGAAGCCAGAACGATCACATCCGCGAAGGTCATCCTGTCGAGCCATTCACCGTTGAATCGAAGCTCCGTTCTTTCTGGATCCAGTATCTTGAAGGCCTGTTCCTGATAGGTCTTTGCGTTCTCCAGAACCTCTTCTTTGGTCAGCATGGGACGCGTTTCGTTCCTTCCAGAGGGATCACCAATGCGTGCGGTGAAGTCTCCTATGATCAGAACGACCGTGTGACCGAGATCCTGAAACTCTCTCAGCTTCCTCAAAACGACCGCATGTCCCAAATGCAGGTCGGGCCTTGAGGGATCCACGCCGAGTTTCACGCGGAGTTTTCCCTTTCTTTTTATTCTGTCGAGGAGTTCTTCTTCGCTTATGAGGTCAACAACATTTCTTTTGAGAATTTTCACCTGTTCTTCCGGCGTCATCCCATCACCTCGTTAGGACGAAAGCTGTTACTACGCAGGAAACGAAAAAGAGTACAGACAGGACAAGAGTGATCTTTCCACCGGTGTCGAGGCCTTTCCTCCTTCCAAAAACGGTGTGAAGTCCTCCACTTCCGAAGGCACCACCGAGCTCTGAGAATTTCGACATCTGTACCTGGACCATGTAGATGAGAGCCACGCTTATGATGGTGTGAACGATTAGGAAAAACGTCTTCATCACTACACCTCCCTGGGCATTATAACACGTTCTTCAAGAATCTTCCGGTGTAAGAGTGAGGATTCTTTGCTATTTCCTCTGGTGTTCCCGTTGCAACTATGTAGCCACCTTCTTTTCCACCTTCAGGACCGAGATCTATGATGTGGTCTGCGTTTTTTATGACATCGAGATTGTGTTCTATCACGATTACGGTGTTTCCTCTATCTACCAGCCTGTGGAGAACTTCCACGAGTTTTCTCACGTCTTCAAAGTGAAGTCCAACAGTTGGCTCGTCGAGTATGTAGAGGGTTCTTCCCGTATCTCTTTTTCTCAACTCAGAGGCGAGTTTGATTCTCTGCGCCTCACCCCCGGAGAGGGTGGTGGCTGGTTGCCCGAGTTTCACGTATCCCAAGCCCACATCGTGCAAAACCTGAAGCGTTCTCTTTATAGAGGGTATGTTCTTGAAGAACTCCAGCGCTTCATCCACCGTCATATCGAGTATATCAGAAATGTTTTTTCCTTTGTAGGTTATCTCGAGTGTTTCTCTGTTGTATCTCTTTCCCTTGCAAACATCGCACTCCACGTACACATCGGGAAGGAAGAGCATTTCTATCTTCACGTAACCCTGACCCTGACAGGCTTCACATCTTCCTCCCTTCAGATTGAAGCTGAATCTGCTCTTGGTGTAACCACGTGCCTTAGCAGCGGGGGTCATGGCAAAGAGGCTTCTTATTTCGTCGAACACCTTGGTGTAGGTAGCCGGGTTGCTCCTCGGTGTTCTTCCAATGGGAGATTGATCTATCGCGATCACCTTGTCGATGTTCTCGTGTCCTTCGATCGAATCGAATTCTCCAGCGGGAAGTTTGGTTTTGTGAAGGAGATTCATCAACGCCGGGTAGAGCGTTTCCATGACGAGGGAAGATTTTCCAGATCCCGACACTCCCGTGACACAGACGAAGACACCGAGGGGAATCTCAACGTCTATGTTCTTCAGATTGTTGTGACGAACGCCTTTGATCTTCAAAGACGCGTAAGGAAGCCGCCTCGTTTTGTTTACTGCGATCTTTCTTTTCCCCGAGAGGTATTCACCCGTCAGAGAGCTGTCTGGATTTTTCAAAAGTTCATCCACGGTACCCTGGAAGACGACCCGACCACCGTTCGTTCCCCCGCCCGGTCCGATGTCTATGATGTGGTCAGCGTTCCTGATCACTTCCTCATCGTGTTCCACCACTATCACCGTGTTTCCAAGATCTCTGAGCTTTTTGAGGGTTTTTATCAGTCGCTCTGTGTCCCTTGGGTGGAGTCCAATAGTCGGCTCGTCCAGAACGTAGATGACTCCCGTGAGACCCGAACCTATCTGTGTTGCGAGCCTTATTCTCTGAGATTCTCCTCCAGAGAGTGTGGTGGCGGATCTGGAGAGAGTGAGATATTCGAGTCCAACGTCCACGAGGAATTCGAGCCTTTTTTCTATTTCCTTCAGGAGTTCTCCCACGATTTCTCGCTCTCTTTCGGTGAGATTCAGATTCTTCAAAAATTCGAGTTCTTCTGAGATAGAAAGCTCGGTGAACTCGTGTATGTTCAAACCGTTTATCTTCACAGAGAGGGCTTCCCTGTTCAGTCTTTTCCCACCGCAGACGGAGCAGGTTCTCTGTACGATGAAGTTCTTTTCCAGCCACTCCTTCATCTCGGGAGATTCCGTTTCTCTGTGCCACCTCTGAACTTTTGGAACCACTCCTTCGAAACGATCATCTCCGTACAAGATGAACTCTTTCACATCTTCAGGCAGATCTTTGAAGGGAAGGTGAGGGGAAACACCTCGCTTTTCTATCTCCCTTGCGACCCATCTCGAGAGCCTTCTGTCCCATCTGTACGGAATGATCGCACCTTCGAGAACGCTCTTCTCTTCGTCTATCACGAGGGATGGATCCACCTCAAATGTGAAGCCGAGGCCGTGACAGTTCGGACACGCACCGTACGGACTGTTGAAAGAAAACAGCTTTGGTGTGATCTCTGGAAACCCGATACCACACACCGGGCACATGAGGTTTTCGCTGAAGATCTTGCATTCTCCGGTGTCGACGTTTCTGATCTCGACGAATCCTTTTCCTTCCCTCATTGCTAGCTCGAGACTGTCCAGTATCCTGTGTTCGTTTCTGGTTTCAAGGATCAACCTATCGACCACCAGCTTCACAGTGTGTCGTTTGTTCTTGTCGAGTTCCGGCACTTCCTCGAGCCTGTAAATCTCGCCGTCTATTTCTATTCTCGCGAATCCTTTGGAGATGAACTCTTCGATCTCTTTTTTGAATGTTCCTTTCTTCTCCGTCGCAACTGGTGCGAGTATGTAGATTCGACTCCCCTCTTTGAAAGAATTGAACAAATCCTGAAGGATCTCATCGATGCTCTTTTTCTCGAGAGGCCTTCCGCACTCAGGGCAGTGGGCTTTTCCTATCCTCGCGTAGAGCACCCTCAGGTAATCGTAAATTTCCGTCACCGTTCCAACGGTCGATCTGGGATTGTGAGAGACGGTTTTCTGATCTATGGCTATGGCGGGGGAAAGCCCTTCTATCTCGTCAACATCGGGTTTTTTCAGGTTGCCGAGGAACTGTCTCGCATACGTAGAAAGTGACTCCAGATATCTTCTCTGCCCTTCGGCGTATATCGTGTCCATGGCGAGTGAAGACTTCCCCGATCCTGAAACTCCCGTTATGACAACAAGCCTGTTCTTTGGAATCCTCACGGTTATGTTTTTCAGATTGTGAATTCTTGCTCCTTTCACCACGATTTCGTTCACAGGATCACCCCCAAAACGAGGGCGCCGAGGATCAGAGTCAGCACCAGTGGGAGGAACACCTTCTTTAGAATGTCGAACACCTCTACCTCGAAGAATTTCGCAGACAGCACGACGCACAGATGAACCGGAGACAGTATGACACCACCCACAGCGAACATGTAGGTGTACACGGCGTACTTGCTGCTGAACACCTCCATCAAAACAGGAAGAGAAATACCGACGGCTGCCTGTGTGATACCCGTGGAGACACCGGATACGAAGGGAAGAAAAAAGAGAAGAAGAAACGGAGAGATGTGCCATTCCAGAAACTCATGGGCGATTTTTTCTCCCACGTTCATGGTGTCGATCGCAACCTTGTAACAGTAAACAAGAAAGAGCACAACGAAAACATCCCATTTTCTGAGGGTGCTTTTCAGAGCACTCAGAAAGAACTTTCTTCTGAAGACGGTGTATCCTGCTGTGTTCAAAAGGAGGGCGAGCCAGCCCGGTACCCGGAACGCCAGAATCATAAGGCCAGTTCCGGTGATGGGAAGGAGCACAAAAAGATTGGAGATAGAACCTGGTCTCGACAGACGGGGAATCTGCATTCCGTTGAAAAACAGCCATCCCGTTATGAAGGCGAGGACAAAAACGGGAAACAATTTTGAAGAAACGCTGCTCACATGGACACCGGAAAGTTCTGATACGAGTACCACTGCAGGGTATATGGGCCAGAAGAATTCTATCGTGTGTCTGAACCAGTAGTTTTTGACGGCAAGTCTCAGGGGACTTTCATCTGGAAGGGAGTTTTTCACCATTGGGGCGGTGAAAAGTGCGCCACCTGGCATCGGCATGAGTCCGATGAGAGCAGGAACGAACGAATCCACGTTTTTGGAGAAGATGTTTCTCATCTCTTTAGAGAATTTCCTGTAATCACCGGATGATTCCATCATACCAGAAAGAAGATAGATCAGAAACACAGTCGACAGAAGAGACCAGAACGAGGAAGATGTCAGAACACGCAGTGCTATTTCGGTCAAGCTGGAAATTCTCAGTATGAGAAACAAGACAGCCACTCCGGACAGGAGAGACAGGGAGAGTTTCTTCAGGATTCTCTGAGTGATAACGATCGTTATCAGAGAGGTCACCACGGAGAAGGTGTACAACTGCATCGACCTCCATCAAAGAAAAAGAAGAAGGGGATATCCCCCTTCTCTTCTCTGGAGCGGGCGACGGGATTCGAACCCGCGACCCCCAGCTTGGCAAGCTGGTGCTCTACCACTGAGCTACACCCGCCTGCTCTATCCTGGTGCGAGAGGTGGGACTTGAACCCACACGGGCTTCAGCCCACTGGATTCTAAGTCCAGCGCGTCTGCCAGTTCCGCCACTCTCGCACCACTGGTGACCCGGGTGGGATTCGAACCCACGACCCCCTGATTAAAAGTCAGGTGCTCTGCCTGCTGAGCTACCGGGTCGCCGGTACAAATGATATCACAGACTGCAGAGGATTTCAAGGGGGAAAAGTTGAGGATGAAATCTTTTGGTGTTAAAATATCCAACAAAGAGGTGATGCCAATGACCGGTGTGTGCGTTGGATCCTCGAGCGTATCTTTCTACAGCAAAAGCGGGAAGGGCAATCTTCCCCACAACGGAGACCCGCTTGCACTCCTTTCTTCCATGATACCCACCTTCCTCGAAAAAGGTCCCGTTGTCCTCACCGGGCGCAAAACAAGAGAAGTGATAGATCTTCCTCAGATTTCTGAGGCTGAAGCAACGGAGGTCGCCTACAGACACCTTATGGAGAAATACGGTCGGGTGGAGGCCATAGTCAGTGCGGGTGGAGAGAACACCATACTCTACAGGGTGAACGAGAAGGGAATCATAACGGGTATATACACGGGTAGCAAGTGTGCCTCGGGCACGGGTGAGTTTTTCCTGCAACAACTTCAGAGAATGGGGATCTCCCTCGAGGAAGCAAACAGGGTGAACGTGGAAGAGTATTACGAACTCTCCTCCAGATGTACGGTCTTCTGCAAAAGCGACTGCACACACGCTCTGAACAAGGGAGTGCCAAAAGAATTGGTTCTGAACGGTCTTGGAAAGGTGATGGCCGACAAAATCGTCGAACTTGCACACAAGGCGAACGTGAAAAAGATCCTGCTTGTTGGGGGTACGACCAGGAACAGACTCATGCTGAAGCACCTGAGAAGATTTCTCGACGTTGTTGTTCCCGAGGAAGCCCTGTTCTTCGAAGCGTTCGGGGCGTATCTCTGGGGAATCGCAAACAGGATCGAAACAAAACGCACTTTCGTGATAAAGGAAGAAAAAAGATCCAGCTTTCCCACGCATGAGCCCCTGAGAAAGTACGCTCATCTGGTGGAGTTCAAGGAGATGCCCTTTCAGGAAGCAAAAGATGGTGATGTGTGTATTCTGGGAATAGACGTTGGATCGACCACCACGAAGGCAGTTCTGATGAGGTACAAGGACAACGCCATTCTCGCCGGTGTGTATCTGAGAACCCTCGGTGATCCCATAAGGGCGGCACGACAGTGTTACACCTCGATCCTCGAACAGTTGAACGGAACCAGGGTGAGGATAATCGGTCTGGGTGTTACAGGTTCTGGAAGAAAGATCGTGGGACTTTACTCACAGACCGATGCCGTCTACAACGAGATCATGGCCCATGCCAGGGCGGCGGCCCACTTCGATCCGGAAGTGGACACCATCTTCGAAATAGGCGGTCAGGATGCGAAATACACTTATCTGGTGAACGGTGTGCCCACCGATTATGCCATGAACGAGGCGTGCTCTGCCGGAACGGGATCCTTCCTCGAGGAAGCTGCAGGGGAATCTTTGAGGGTTCATTACACGGAGATCGGGGACCTCGCCATGAAGGGTGAAAACCCACCGAACTTCAGCGACCAGTGTGCTGCTTTCATAGGAAGCGATGTCAAAACTGCTGTGAACGAGGGAATTTCCAAAGAGGACATCTGCGCAGGGCTTGTGTACTCTGTGTGCATGAACTATCTGAACAGGGTAAAAGGAAACAGACCCGTTGGGAAGAAGATCTTCATGCAAGGCGGAGTCTGCTACAACAGAGCCGTTCCCGTTGCCATGGCCGC
>LDZR01001754.1_pt1 | contig 10539 bp, 11 predicted proteins | sample 615371 | NCBI WGS metagenome assembly LDZR01 (sample SAMN03408294, study PRJNA278302) | terrestrial metagenome | isolation source: oil reservoir sample K2 | place: USA: Alaska, North Slope, Kuparuk formation | collected 2013
GGAGCTTGAGGCCGAGCGCTAGTTTGGCCCGCGAGGGTTTCCGGAGCGAGCGTAAGCCAAAGCAGGCTGAAAAGTGGGGATACGTCAGGAGGTCCTTCCTTGCCTAATGGGGATGGATATGTTAAAATAGCGGTTACGTAGGGCAAAGGTTAAGGACGGGGGTGGATCGGGCCTGGTGGCCTGCCTGGACTTCAAATCCAGCCGGCGCGCGGGGTCGTCCCGGGCGCGGTGGGTTCGATTCCCACACACTCCCGCCAAAATTTATTTATTCTTGCCTGGAGGTGAAGGCCTTGACCATTACCAAGGACATGAGCATTACCGAAGTGGTAAACAAGTACCCGGAGACCGTTCCCGTATTCATGGAGCACGGAATGGGTTGCTTGGGTTGTGCCGCAGCCCGGTTTGAGAATATCGAACAGGGGGCCATGGCCCACGGCATAGATGTGGATAAACTGATTGAAGATCTGAACAGGGCGGTACAAGGCAAAGAGAAATAGGGCGAGCGCAAGTAAAAGTAGCCATGATGGGTAACGCAGCAATCGCTCTTTATGTCGTAAAGGATTCGCATAAAGGGCGATTTTTTATTACGGGCGTCTGCCGGGGAGGTTTTGGCCGATGGCGTGCACATACGACCGCATCTTCTGCCAGTTGATAGGCGCTTTGGCCACGGTACTGGATATGGAGGACGACCACAAGCTGCATCACGCCTGGCGGGTGGCCATTCTCTCGCGGGAAGTGGCCCGCAGGCTCTGGCCCCATCGGGAAGGAGACATCTTCTACGCCGGACTGCTCCACGACCTGGGCGGTATAGGCCTCCCAGACCATATCGTGCACCGAGTTCTACGGCCCGGAGCCGAGGACGACCCGGAAATCCGCGCCCATCCGGAGCGCGGGGCGGAGATGGTTTCTCTCCTTCCCGGCGTAGGCGCCAGGCTCCGCGATCTGGTGGCCCAACACCACGAGCACTGGGACGGTTCCGGCTATCCCCGGGGCCTCAAGGACGGCGAGATCGACGGCGGTGCCCTGTTGCTGAACCTGAGCGACGTGCTGGACCTCCAGCTCCGGAGTTCCCCAGGCCGGGCCTGGGAGGATGTGCGGCGTCGGATGGAGAGGCTCGCGGGGAGGGCCTATCCCGTTGAACTATGGCGGGAGGCGGACCGCCTCCTCTCGGCCGGCCTTTGGGAGCGCCTGGCCGGAGAAGAAGCCTTGGAGGGGGAAATCGCGGCGGCCATGAGCCAGCTCCCCCCGGCCGGCTGGGAGGAGGACGCCCCCCTTACGGCCACCATTTCTCTTTTCGCCCGGATTATCGATGCCAAGCACGGATACACCGGCGGCCACTCCCAGCGGGTGGCCACCTACGCCGGGAAATTGGCGGGAGCCCTGGGTATGGAGGAAGGCGAGCGGCAAAAAGTGGAGATAGCCGGCCTCCTCCACGATTTGGGCAAGGTTGCCGTACCCAGGCCGGTCCTGGACAAACCCGGCCGCCTGGACCCCTGGGAGTTGGAAATAGTAAGGAAGCACCCGGCCCGAACTATAGAGCTGCTGGGCAACGTCACCCACCTCAAAGAAATAGCCCCCCTGGCCGGCCTCCATCATGAGCGTTACGACGGCAGGGGTTATCCTTACGGGCTGAAAGGCTCCGACATTCCCTTGGGAGCCCGACTAATCGCCGTGGCCGATGCCTTTGACGCCATGACCTCTCCACGGCCCTACCAGCCTACCCGCTCCCCACAGGAGGCCCTGGAGGTACTGGCCCGCGAAGCAGGGAAGCAATTCGACCCGCAGGTGGTAGACATGGCGGAAGTTCTCCTTGACGGCCAAGGGATCCCCAATCCGAACTGACCGGGGGTCGAGGAAAGTGCACCGACTGGCACGCCGCCTAACGATCCGAGTGACCGCCCTGGCCCTGGGGTATTCCCTCCTGGCTTTTCTCTTTGTACGATATAGCCTCTGGTACCGGTGGATAGAAGAAATAGGCGTGGTTCCGCCGGGGGCCGCCTCCCACACCCTACCGCTGGTGGAGGCCGGGTTTTTGAAGATGGCCCTGGGCGGCATTCTCCTCCTGGCCTGCGGTACCTACCTGGTGGCCCGCCGGCTCCTGGGCCCCTTATCGACCATGCTCCCCGCCACCCGCAGGATCGCCTCCGGCGACCTGGAGCAGCGCCTGGAGGTGCCGGCCGACGACGAATTGGGTCTCCTGGCCCGCCACCTTAATGAGATGGTGGAGCGGCTCCGCAGCAATATAAGAGAAATTTCCAACGAGCGGAATAAGGTGAGGTCCATCCTGGCCAGTCTTACCGACGCTGTGGTGGCCGTGGATCAGGTGGGGCGGGTAATACTGTGCAACCCGGCAGCAGAGGCCCTCCTCAACAAAAAGGTAGAAGAGATGGAGCAGAAGTATCTCCTGGAGGTCATCCGCAACCACGAGCTGGACCGGTTGGCCAAGGACATCTTGGAGAAGGGAGAGCCTGCAGAGGTCGAAGTCAGGCTATTTCCCACCAGTCCCCGCCTTTTCCGGGTCCACGGAGCCCCCATCTTCGGGGAACGAGGACGGATCGTGGGAGCCGTCCTTTCCCTGCGGGATATAACCGAGATCCGGCGTCTGGAGCAGGTTCGGAGCGAATTCGTGGCCAATGTTTCCCACGAACTGCGCACTCCCCTTACTTCCATCCGCGGTTTTGTGGAAACCCTGCTGGAAGGGGCCCTGGCCGACGAGAAGACCAGCCGCCGCTTCCTGGGGATTATCAACAACGAGGCCCAGCGTCTGCAGCGCCTTATCGAAGACCTGTTAACCCTTTCGCGGGTAGAGCACCGGTCCCCGGAACCGGTGGGGGTGGGGGCCTCCCTTCCCCAGGCCGTGGCAAGGGTATTGGAGGTGGTAGGGCCCCTGGCCGAAGAAAGGGGGGTGGCCCTCAGAACAGAAATTCCTTCCGACCTCCTCCACCTGCGGCTTCCGGAGAACTTCCTGGACCAAATCCTCCTCAACCTTTTGGATAATGCTATCAAGTACACTCCGGAGGGCGGCGAGGTAACGGTAAGGGCTTTCAGGGAAGGTTCCCGGGCCAGGGTGGAAGTTCAGGATACGGGGATAGGTATTCCCCCCGAAAGCCTGCCGCGGATCTTTGAACGATTCTATAGGGTAGATAAGGCGCGCTCTCGGGCCCTGGGAGGCACGGGTCTGGGCCTGGCCATCGTTAAACATATGGTGGAAGCCTACGGGGGCACCGTGGGGGTGGAAAGCCAGCCCGGGAAAGGCAGCACCTTTCATTTTACAGTACCCCTCATGAGGAGGACGGAAGGGGGATGACGAGATGCCGGGAACCAAGCAGGACGAACAAGGGCAGGGTAGGGTATACCGGCGCGTGGTGGACCTCAAGGGGCGGGTTACCCTGCCGGTCGAGATGCGGCAGCAGCTGGGGATACGGACGGGGGAGGAAGTGGAGTTCGTTGTCAAAGAAGAGGGAGAATGGTATTTGCGCAAGCCCCCTGAGCAGAAGTCCTGCGCCATGTGCGGGGCTGCGGCACACCTTTTCATCCTGGGAAACCAGGCCCTCTGCCAGCCCTGTGCCCTCGAGTATGTTCAAAGGCTGGCGCGGGAATTGGGCCTTTCGGTCGTGGGAAAGGGTGGGAATTTTTCTAAGAAGTAGGATTTAGCAGACCGGTGTCGAATAAATAAACATAGGATACAACGCTTGAGAATTTCGTCGAAAAAGTGAGCCGCCTCAGGGTAAACCTGTCGAAAGGCAGGGGCACAAAGCCATGGGTCTAAGGCCCCCGCAACCGGGGCTATGATCGCCAGGCTGCCGGCTCGCAAGGGAGGAGAGCCTTGCCTTGGAGCAAGGTTTATTTTGTTTGGGCCGTTCCCGGAGGCGCCTTAGTAGGAAGGAATGTCGTGGCAAGTGCCGGAGAACACCGTCGTTACTCTATTGCAGCGCCTTTATGACCACTCCAGGCTTACGTACCGCCACAGCATCCACGTGGCGGCCATCAGCTATCAGTTGGCGGAGGAGTTGGGCCTGCCCAAATACCGGGTGCGCCGGATCTTTTGGGGAGCGCTGGTTCACGATCTGGGGAAGCTGGCCGTTGACCGGGAGATCCTGCATAAGAAGGGACCCCTTACGGAAGACGAGTGGAAAAAGATCTACGAACATCCCCGGGAAGGCTGCCGCCTGCTCCCCCGGGGCCGGGAATGGCAGGACCTCAGGGAGATGGTGCTTTATCACCACGAAAGGTGGGACGGGAGGGGGTACAGCGGCCTTTGCCAAGGGGAAATACCCCTGGGAGCCAGGATTATAGCCCTCGCTGACGCCCTGGATGCCATGACTTCGAGCCGCCCCTACCAGAAAAGACGCGAAATGCTGGCCGCCCTGGAAGAAGTCAAGCGGTGCAGCGGGAGCCAGTTCGATCCCCAGGTGGTGGAAGCCCTTTTCTCCTTGACGATGAACCTTTTAAAGGGCCGTCCTCGGTCTGCGTCTTATAAAGTTAACGAAATCTTAAAGAGAACAACATGGATTTTTAACAGTAATGAATTATAATTTCAATTAGAGGATAACCACTTACCCGCCGGCGTTGCAGTTAAGCGTCCTCTGACCTCCTTATTTATATATACTTACTTCTTGCCCAGAGGTTATCTGGGCCGTTTTTTTATCCCAAACAGCGGAAGGCCGCCCCAAAAAACCCCTAAGGCGGCCTTCCCTTTAAAGAGCCCATAAGGACCTTCGTTCCGGCTACGACAAATCCTTACGTAGCCCGAGGCAGTCTTTCGACTACCACGGACCATTACAGGACTTATCGTAACCTTGACTCGATAACCGGGGATACCTTAGAAGCCGACTCTGATCCCTCGACCAGGCGCCGACCTCCAGCCCTCAACTCCCCACAGGCCTGCGGCACCCCTGGTTATCTTAGCTCGACCGACGTTGATCCCGGCAGACCTACCGGCGATCCTCGGACCGCCGACAAGCCCTGGAGGACCTACCGCCGATCTGCCCGCCGGCCGGTACCGAGCCCCCGGACCCGGTAGCGACCTTTGGCCGAAGGTTACCGAGCCCCTTGCGAGACCCGATAACCCTCTTGGCTCGGCCCTTACGGACCCTGACAGTACTATTATGGCCCGGTAGCCCGCTGATTATTAATGTAATCCCGGCTTATTTCCCTGAGAAAACTTGGTTTTTAAAGGTATTTTACAAAGACAAGGGAGCCATCTTACGTTATACTGTACTTGAAGGGCGACGGGAAGGAACAGGGAGGGGTAGGTTGAGGTGTACTGCGAAGCGGATCTCCACACCCACACCGTGGCCAGCGGCCATGCGTACAGTACGGTCAAGGAGCTGGCCGAGGCGGCGGCCGATAAAGGCCTTAAGCTCATCGCCATCACCGACCACGGCCTGCGCATGCCCGGGGGCCCCCATGAGCACTATTTCCATAATCTAACCGCGCTGCCGCGGAAGCTGGGGGAAGTAGAGGTCTTAAGGGGCGTGGAAGCCAACATCATCGACGAAGAAGGGCATCTGGACGTCCCAGAGGAAATCCTGGAGAAGCTGGATATCGTCCTGGCTGGCTTTCACTCAGGGGTAGGATTCGACGGGCGCTCTCCGGAAGAGTATACCCGGGCGGCCCTGGCAGCCTTAAGCCATCCCCTGGTCCATGTCCTGGTGCACCCCGGCAACCCGGATTTCCCCGTGGACCTGGAGGCGGTGGCCAAGGCCGCCGCGGCCCATAATAAGGCCTTGGAGTTCAACAACAATTCCTTTTCGGTAAGCCGTCCGGGCAGCCTGCCCCGCTGCCAGCAACTGGCCCGGCTGGCCAAACAATATCGGAGCCCCGTGGTCATTTCCAGCGATGCCCACATCCATACGGCCGTGGGGAATTTCGTTCGGGCCTGGCAGGTGGTTAGGGGGGCGGGGATCGGCGAGGACCAGATAATTAATCTCACGGCCGGCCGCGTCAAGGAGTACCTTGGGTGGCACCGCCGCCGCTCCCGGGCCGGGCGGCGTTAGGCCTTCAAAAAGGTAGTGAGGCCGGTGAAGACCAGGGTTCGCTTCGTCTGCCAGGCCTGCGGCTACGAGAGCGCAAGCTGGCTTGGGCGCTGTCCGGGCTGCGGGGCATGGGACTCTCTGGCCCGGGAGGCTGAAAAGCCGGTAAGGTCCGATCCTTCCCCCGGGGGGGATAGCCCGCCGCCGGTCCTGCTGGCGGAAGCGCCGGACATAGGGGCCGCGAGGCTCCAGTCGGATGTAAAGGAATGGGACCGCGTCCTGGGCGGGGGACTGGTGACCGGCTCCTTGACCCTGGTGGGCGGGGCTCCGGGCATAGGGAAGAGCACCCTTCTCCTGCAGGTGGCCCATTCCGTGGCCGAAAGGCACGGGGCGGTGCTGTACGTTTCCGGCGAAGAATCCCCGGGGCAGATCCGGCTGCGGGCCCGGCGCCTCGGGGCCCTCTCCCGACGGATTTACCTGCTGGCCGAAACCGACGTCCGGGGCATCCTCCATCATGTGGAAGACTTGGAACCGGCGCTGGTTATTGTAGACTCCATCCAGACGGTTTTCTTGCCCGACCTATCGGCCGCCCCCGGCAGCCTTTCCCAGGTGCGGGAAAGCGCCGCCGCCTTCTTGCGGGCGGCTAAAAGGGGCGGGCCGGCGGTCATACTGGTGGGGCACATAACCAAGGACGGTTTTCTGGCCGGCCCCAAAGTCCTGGAACACCTGGTGGATTGCGTCCTCTACCTGGAAGGGGAAGGCATGCACGCCTACCGTCTGCTGCGGGCGGCCAAGAACCGTTTCGGTTCCACCAATGAGGTGGGTGTGTTTGCCATGACCTCCCAGGGGCTGAAGGAGGTTCCCAACCCTTCGGAGAACCTCCTGGCCGAGCGCCCCCTCGGGGTGGCCGGTTCGGTGGTAACGGCCTGCCTGGAAGGGACCCGCCCCCTACTTTTGGAAATACAGGCCCTGGTCAGCCGCACCAGTTTCGGCAACCCCAGGAGATTGTCCACCGGCCTGGATTACAACCGGGCCCTCCTGCTCATGGCGGTGCTGGAGAAGAGGGGCCACCTGCCCCTCGGCGCCCATGATGTCTACCTGAACGTAGCCGGAGGCATCAACATAACCGAGCCGGCCGCCGACCTGGCCGTATGCCTGGCCATAGCTTCGAGCCTTAAGGACAAGCCCGTGGACCCCCACCTCCTCGTTGCGGGAGAGGTGGGCCTGGCGGGGGAAGTGAGGGCCGTAGCCCAGGCCGAAAAGCGGGTAGAAGAAGCCCGGCGCCTGGGGTTTACCCGTTTTATACTGCCGGAAGGCAATAAGAAAACCTTTTCCTCCCGGCAGGAGGACGAGATGTATTTCGTGCGCACTATAACCGAAGGGCTGAAGCTGGCCTTGGGGAAAACTAGGTGAGGCTGAAATACCGCAGGGTACAGAGTTTGTCCTGCTCTTTGTCCAGGACGTCGGTGAGGCTGATGTCCAGGGTGTTGCATAGGGCCGTCAGGTAGAAGAACAGCTGGCCTAATTCTTCTTCTACGGTTTCCCGGCATTCCGGACAGAGTTCGCCTAAAAGATGGCTGGTGAGATAGGAGGGAAGTTCGGCCATGGTTACCCCGGCCGGGAGGGTCTGCTTGGCGGCCCGTACCTGGATGCAGCCGCAGTTGGTTACTGCCTTGGCTACCGCCCGCTGCACCCGGGCTTGGGCTTCCTGCATTTTAGAAAGAATATCGAGAATACTCTTATGCCTGAGGGTGTATTGGGCCACCACTTGTTGGAAGCGATCACACAGCAGGTCGGACATCCCGCTACCCCTCCTTTATGCTAAACTAATTATAAGCAGGGGGTTCGGGGACTGTCAACCGTTGGGCGGTCTAGTTTGCCAGGTTTGCAAATATCTGTTATAATGAAAACGCGGAAGTCCTACTTGGTATAATATGGGGGCAGGTGAGGAAGAATCAAAAAAAGTGAGAAAGAAGTAGGTGATCGCATGTTTTACCGCTTGTTACGGGTGGGTATTTCCCTGGTTACGGGTGCCGTAGGGTTTTCGGTGGGGCAGGCCGTTATGTCCCTCTGGACCACAGGGCCGCCGGGAGCCAAAGGGCCTCTACTGAGTCTGGTGACCGTGCTCTTCGCCCTGGCTGGTTACGCCCTGGCCGGCCGCCTGGTGGATTGGGGGATGCAGTTCCTCCGCTGGCTGGAGGCCCGTCTGCAGCGCCTGTCGGCCCAAGAACTGGTAAGCGGGGCCCTGGGATTGGTTATCGGTCTTATAATTGCTAATCTTATCGGGGCGCCCTTTGCTAAATTACCCTTTGTCGGTCCTTATATCCCTATGGTGGGGAGCATATTCCTGGGGTATCTGGGTTGGAGTTTGGGGACCAAGAGAAGGGAAGAGATATGGAGCTTGTTTTCCTTTTTCCCCAGGCTGGGTAAAGACAGGTCCAAGGGGGAGGGCGCGCGGAGCGGGGCCAAGATCCTGGACACCAGCGTCATCATCGACGGCCGCATTGCCGATATCATTCAAACAGGCTTTTTAGAGGGGACGATGATCATACCGGGCTTTGTCCTGGAAGAACTGCGCCACATAGCCGATTCCTCGGACGTGCTGAAGCGGAACCGCGGCCGCCGAGGTCTGGATGTCCTGAATAAGATCCGCAAGGAATTGGGCGTTACGGTAAAGATCCACGAGGAGAAATTCGATGACGTGGCGGAGGTGGACAGCAAGCTGGTCCGCCTGGCCCAGAAACTCAAAGCGCCCATTGTTACTAATGATTATAACTTAAACAAGGTGGCCGAACTTCAGGGCGTAAGGGTGCTCAACATAAACGAACTGGCCAACGCGGTAAAGCCCATTGTCCTCCCCGGAGAGGAGATGACCATCCAGGTGATTAAGGACGGCAAGGAGGCCGGGCAGGGCGTGGGTTACCTGGACGACGGAACCATGATCGTAGTAGAGAACGGCCGTCGCTACATAGGCCAGTCCATCGCCGTTTTAGTGACCAGCGTCCTCCAGACCTCTGCCGGGCGGATGATCTTTGCCCGTCCCAAGGGCCCGGAGAAGAAAAACCACTCCCACCAGGGCCAGCCCGCCCACCAGCCCCTCCAGCGGGGAGAATACCAGTGCCTTTCCTGACGGCCCTCGTAGCGGCCGCGGGCCGGGGGAGCAGGATGGGGGCCGACCGCAACAAGGTGTTCCTCCCTCTAAAGGGCAGGCCCGTTTTGCTCTACAGCCTGGAGGTCCTGGAAAGCTCACCCCTGGTCCAGGCCGTCGTCGTCATAACCCGGCGGGAAGACCTACACCGGTGCCGGGAGATCCTGGGCGGCCGGTACAGCAAGGTTGTGGGCCTGGTGGAAGGGGGGCGGGAGCGCCAGGATTCGGTGTATCGTGGCCTCCAGGCCCTTCCTCCGGAAACAGAGCTGGTGGCCGTCCATGATGCTGCCCGCCCCCTGGTGGATGAAGGGCTTCTGGCCAGGGTGGTGGCCGCAGCCAGGGAATGGGGAGGGGCGGTGGCCGCCGTGCCGGTACGCGACACTATCAAGCGGGATAACGGCCGGGGGATGGTGAGGGAGACCCTGGTACGTCAAAATCTTTGGGCCGCCCAGACGCCCCAGGTTTTTCGCCGGGACTGGCTGGAGGAGGCCTACCGGCGGGGGATGGCCGAGGGATGGCGGGTCACCGACGACGCCTCCCTGGTGGAAAGGTGCGGGTATCCGGTGAAGCTGGTGGAAGGAGACTACCGCAATCTAAAGATAACCACCCCGGAGGACCTCCTCCTGGCCGCCGCCCTCCTGAAAGGGAAGGATTGAGGTCCGGGTGTGGGGCCCTTGCCGGGCAGGCGAAAACCTTTTTGCCGACGGGGCCCCCGTGACACAGGAGAGACATCCATGCAGCCTGCGCGGCACCGGCAGAAGAAAGAAAATAACCAAGAGGGCATTTTCGTGAGGAGACTACCACTTCCGGGGGGTGCCGAACATATAATGCGCATAGGCCTGGGTTTTGACGTCCACCCCCTGGTAGAGGGGCGCAAGCTCATCCTGGGCGGGGTAGAGATACCCTACGAACGCGGCCTGGCCGGCCATTCCGACGCTGACGTCCTCCTACACGCTTTGGCCGACGCCCTGCTGGGGGCCGCCGCCCTGGGAGATATCGGCCAGCATTTTCCGGACGACGATCCGCGTCTGGCAGGGATAGACAGCACCCTTTTACTCCGGGAGGCCTGGCAGAAGGTGAGCCAGTTGGGCTTTTCCCTGGCCAATGCCGATTGCGTAGTGGTGGCCGAGAGGCCCCGCCTGGCCCCCTATATACCGGCCATGCGGGAGAGGATAGCCGATGTTCTGGCCGTACCGATAAAGAAGATCGGCATCAAGGCCACTACTACCGAGGGCCTGGGCTTTGCCGGCCGGGGGGAGGGGATAGCCGCCCTGGCCACGGTATTGCTCCTACCGTCCTTCTGACGTATCCCTACTTTTTGCAAGGTAGGCCTGCTTGGGCTTGAGATAGAGCGAGCAAGCCTTCGCGGCCAGCCCAGGCTTTAAGCTTGGCGAAGGGCTTAAAGCTTGGCCCGAG
>LDZR01002003.1_pt1 | contig 10447 bp, 11 predicted proteins | sample 615371 | NCBI WGS metagenome assembly LDZR01 (sample SAMN03408294, study PRJNA278302) | terrestrial metagenome | isolation source: oil reservoir sample K2 | place: USA: Alaska, North Slope, Kuparuk formation | collected 2013
AAGAGGCAATAGAGCAGGCTAAGACAGGGCATCTTGAGTTTGATGAAGAAGTCTTTAGAGAAGCTATGGAAAGCGATCCGTTGAAGGTTTATAGGCTTTTTGCTGCTGAGGGACAGTATATAGAATCTGAGAGCCTGACAGAGTATAAGGTGGGAAGCCCCATAGGCTTATGGCATTTCGATGAAAGGCTTGGTAACGCTTCTTACGATTACTCCGGTAATGGACTTGATGCTCAGGTTGTAGGAGCTACCAGGGTCTTGGATGGCGGAAATTATGCCTTATCCTTCAATGGCGTTTCGGACTACGTCAGCATAGCTTCGAACTCGCTCCTCGATATGACCGATTCCGTTACTCTTGAGGCATGGATTAAGCCTGCAAGTATAGGTGGTCTTCAGACCATTCTTGCCAAAGGGGATGATACGGGAACCAACTATGGTTTGCGTCTCAACGGGAGTGAGATCGAATTTTTCTATACCGACTCTGGGGGAGCGGAACATATCTATAGGACTTCTCTTGCAAGTATAGCAAGCGGAAATTGGTATCACGTTGGTGTAACTTTTTCCTTTGGAGAGGGCGATTCTATAAATATAGTTGTGAACAACAGTTCTGTTTCAGGTAGCTGGGTGGTAGGTGATGGAAGTGGTCTGGCTCAAGTTAATTCTTCTAGCTTAACCATTGGCTTGGCCAATAACTATTCAGATAAGAATCCCTTTAATGGTATAATAGATGAGGTGGCAATTTATGGCTCTGCTTTAAACTCCTCTCAGATCGCGGAAAGATATTCCGCTTCAAGGAGAACGGTTTACTATCTTAGCTCGACGCCAGTTTCTATGGAACAGCCACCGGTTTTGAAGGTTAACGGTACAAGCTATACCCTTGTGGCTGGTATTCCTGAGAGCGGAGAGTTCAGTTTGGACTACACGACGGGTAAGATTTTGCTGGGAAATGCGCCTGCTTTGGGGGCAAGTGTGAGCGCGAGTTACGTGGGAGACGCGGAAAACGAGGATTACTGGGGAATAGCTCGGAGATTAAAGGAGATTCTTTATGATTATACAAGATGGGGAGGAATAATCCTCTCTACAGCAGGAACCGGCGGAACCATAGATCAGCAGCTTAATCGGCTTGAAAAAGAGAAAGCGGACCTTGAGGCGAGATTAGCTGAGAAGGAAAGCTTTTTGTGGAATAAGTTCGTGGCCCTTGAGGAGGCTTTAAGCAATTTGCAGAGCCAAAGCAATTGGCTTACGGCTTATTTGGCAAATCTGGCTGGTTCATAATAGATTAAAAGGAGGAAGTTATATGGTAAAGGTTTTTGTTGATGAGGAAGAGCGGGTTGACCTTGAGGACATGGAAGTGAGCGAGGTTGTGTCCAGGGTAGAAGAAGAATTAAAAAGGGACGGCAAGGTGATCATGCGAGTTGAGCTTGATGGACAGCCTTTAGGGGAAAGGAAGCTCGAAGAGATCGATTTAAGGGGGGTTAGGGAGATAGCTTTTTTTAGTAAGAGCGTGAGCGAGCTTGTGAAAGAATCGTTGGCGGACCTTCAAGTTTATCTTCCCCGACTTTCGGGTGGCTTAAAAGATATCGCCTCTTTATTTAGGCTTGGCGAGTTTAAGAAGGCTTTGGGACTTCTTCCTAAGGCAGTGGAGGGGGTTGGCTGGCTCATAAAGGTTTTCGAGTACACGGCCTTGCTTTTAGGGGTCGAATGGAAAACGTTAAAGGATGTGGATTTTGAAAGGGAAAGAGATGCTGTCGTTTCTAAACTTGGGGAGGTTTCCAAGGCGCTTGAAGATAGGGATTTTATAAGACTCTCAGACCTTTTAGCTTACGAGGTAGCTCCTGTAATTGAGGGTTGGGAGAAGATAGCTAATTACCTTTTATCTTTAGCTCAGCAAGTGCGTCATTAGTGGGTATGGTTAAAGCGGCCTTTATAGACAGGGATGGAACTGTTCTTGATAACATGGGATACCTTAACCATCCTGCACGAGTGAGGCTCCTTCCGGGCGTAGCTTGTGGTATAAGGCTTCTTAGGGAAGCAGGCTGGAAGATTGTAGTTATCACAAACCAGGGTGGCATAGAAAGAGGATATTATACCCATGATGTTTTGCACATTATAAACTTACGGATGCTTGAGCTTCTATGGGCGGAGGGTGCTCTTATAGATGCCTTGTATTATTCCCCTTTTGTGAGTGAGTCTCCCTGTAAAAAGCCTAACACTGGGATGATAGAGAGAGCGGTGAGAGAGCTCGGCATAGATTTGAGGTCTTCCTTTGTGGTTGGAGATCAGCTTATAGACTTGGAGCTTGCGAGGCGAGCAGGATGCCCATCTATACTTGTTTTAACGGGCTTTGGTTTGGGCTTTTACGAATACATGCGTGACAAAGTGGAAGAGTTATCCCCCATATTTATAGGAGAGGACCTGTTAGAGGTTGCTGAATGGGTGGTGAACGGTGAAGGTTCTTATTACCTCGGCCTCAAGAAAGGTGGTGTTGGTAAGGAGCTTTAAACGGTACGCAACCGTTTATGTTACCGATATAGACCCTCTCTCTCCGGCCATTTACATGGCCGATTTTTTTTATAAAGCCCCTTTTACTCTATCTCCTGAATTTTCTGATTTTATACTCGATCTCGTAGATAGAGAGGAAATTAATATGGTTGTTCCGACAACTGACGATGACCTTACAGTGGTTGCTTCCTTAAGGGAACAGCTTATCGAAAGGGGAGTTTTCCCTTTAGTCTCTTCTTTGGAAGTAGTTTCGATCTGTAATGACAAGATTAAAACCTATGGCTTCTTTAAGAAGAATGGTATTCCTACCCCGGAGACCTTCCCTGTCGAGGAGATAAAAGGGAAGGGTCCCCTTCCTTTTAAGGCGGTATTTAAAAAGAGATTTGGCAGAGGTAGTAGAGGGCTCTTTTACCTTAATGAGGGTGACCTTCCTTCCGAAAATATAGGTGAGGACTATATCGTTCAGCGTTACATAGAGGGAAAGGAGTTTACGATAGACTCTTTTGTTGATTCAAGGGGGAATGTAATTTCCGTGGTTCCAAGGGAAAGGATTTTGGTAAGTGACGGCGTTTCCGTTCGAGGGAGGACGGTAAAGTCGGAAGAGCTTATCATGTGGGGCAGGAATATTTGTGAACTTCTTAGACCTTTGGGGCCCGTTAATATCCAGTGTATCTGGGGGAAGGAAGGAATTTTTTTCACCGAGATTAACCCTCGTTTTTCAGGGGGAATAGCTTTGACCTTGGCTGCTGGAGCGGACTTCATTAAATGGAGTATAGACCTGGCTTATGGAAGAGAAATAACCCCCTTGCCCGATTTTGAGGAGCTTTATATGAGCTGTTATAATGAGCCGATTTTTTTTAAGCTTCCCATGGAGGGGAAAAAGTTTTGAGAATACTGGGGTTAATTCAAGCTAGGATGGGGTCTAAAAGATTGCCTGGCAAAGTCCTTGCAGAGCTTGATGGAAGGCCTCTCATTTTTGCCCTGCTTGATAGGTTGAGATGGTCAAAAAGGGTAGATTCTTTCGTTGTTGCTACTACAGTGCTTCCTGAAGATGACGCTTTGGTTGAGGTTTTAAGGGGCAAGGGATTTCAGGTGTTTAGAGGACATCCAATAGATGTCCTTGATAGGTTTTATAAAGCTGCTTCCCTGTTGGAGGCTAACTATATTGTTAGGATTACCGCCGATAATCCTCTTACCGATCCCGGGCTTATGGATGAGGCAGTTATGACTGCTTTGGTTAAAAGAGCTGACTATGTGAGCTTTGTTAACCTACCCCTTGGGGTGTATCCCGAGGTAGTATCTTTTAAAGCTCTTGAGAGAGCCTACAAGGAGGCTAAGGCTCCCTATCAGAGAGAGCATGTGACCCCCTATATAAATGAAAGTCCCGATAAATTTAACCTGATTTTTCTTGAAACAGATCTTGGATTAGGATGTGATGGTCTCAGATTAACGGTGGATTATCCTGAGGACCTTGAGCTTATGAGAATCGTATTTAAAGAGATGATGAAGAAAAGGGGAAGGTGGGGTATAAAGGAAGTGTTGGAGTTTTTGAGATCTAACTCTGGGCTATTGCTTTTAAATAGGCATCTTTCTCAGAAGAGCAAGTTTGAGGTGGACGAAGGGTGGGGTAGAGATGGTTAAGGTTGGAAGAAAGTTTGTGGGAGTGGGAGCTCCTTGTTTCGTCATTGCTGAGGCGGGAATAAATCACAACGGGGATGTAAATCTGGCTAAAGAGCTTATAAGACAAGCTGCTAAGAATGGGGCCGATGCTGTTAAGTTTCAGTTATTTCACGCGGAAAATCTTGTTGAGGAAGGAACCCCTGAGTTTGAGATGTTCAAGAAATGCGAGTTACCAAAGGATGCGTGGAAGGAATTAGCCCTTCTTGCGGAAAGAGAGGGGATAACTTTTATGGCCACACCTTTCGATCTTGAGGCCGTTAGTTTGCTGGAGGAACTTGGGACTCCTGCTTATAAGATAGCTTCTGGTGACATTACCAATTATGAGCTTATAAGCAATGTTGCGAGAAAGTGGAAACCCGTTTTTTTGTCTACAGGTGGGGCTACTCTTGAGGAAATCAGGCTGGCTGTGGATTGTATATACGGCGAGGAAAACGACAGAATCATACTCCTACATTGCGTTTCATGCTATCCTGCCCCTCTCGAAAGCTTAAACTTGAAAGCTATTGATGATTTATGGGAGCATTTTCGCATTCCCGTTGGTTTTTCTGATCATAGTATAGGGATCGATGCGGCTTTGGTAGCTGTATCAATGGGAGCTGTGGCTATAGAAAAGCATTTTACGATAGATAAATCCTTGCCAGGGCCAGATCACCATCATTCCTTAATCCCCGATGAGCTTTCCGAGATGGTTAAAAAGATAAGAAAGATTGAGAAGATGTTCGGAAGCGGGAGGAAGGAGCCGATGCCTTGTGAGTCTGAGGTAAGAGTTAAGGGAAGAAGAGGGATTAAGGCAGCCGTTGATATTCCTAAAGGGACGCCTATAGAGAGGAGGATGTTAGCTCTTGTTAGGCCCAAGAGGGGAATAGGAGTGGAGGACCTTCAGAATGTTTTGGGTAAGAAGGTAGCAAGAGATATCAGGAGAGGGGAGGACCTTCGTTGGGAGGACTTAATATAAAGGGGGTTCCCTTTTTCAAACCTTCTATAAGAGATGAGGAGATAGAAGGGGTAACCGAGGTCTTAAAGAGTGGATGGCTTACGAAGGGAAAGGTAACGGAGGAATTTGAGAAAGAGTGTATGAAATTTCTTTCGGCTTCAGCGTGCCTTGCTGTTTCCTCGGGAACCGCGGGTCTTCATCTTGCCCTGTTGGGCTTAGGTTTAAGGCCGGGCGATGAGGTTATAACAACTTCCCTGACCCATGTTGCCACGGTTCAGTCAATACTCTATGTGGGAGCTAAACCTGTTTTTGCAGACATAGAACCTGAGACGATGAACATCTCTCCTGATGAGGTGCTGAAAAAGGTTACTCCGAAAACGAAGGCTATCCTTCCCGTTCACTTTGCGGGACATCCCTGCGATATGGATGCTCTTCGAGAGATAGCCCAGAAGTATGGGTTATCCATAGTTGAAGATGCTGCTCATGCCTTTGGTGCTTCCTATAAGGGAAAGCCCTTGGGAAGTAACGGCTTTGGGGATATAACCGTTTTTAGCTTTTACCCTAACAAACCTATAACGACTGGAGAGGGAGGCTTAATATGCGGAGAGAAGGAGAGAATAGATAAAATTAGAGTATTGTCTCATCACGGTATTGTTTACCCTTCCCGTGGACGCTTATGGAGATACGATGCTGTGGAGCTCGGTTATAAGTATAACTTTACGGATATCCAAGCTGCCATCGGTTTAGCTCAGCTTCGTAAATCCGAAAAGCTGTTGTTAAGAAGAAAAAGGATATTTGAGCGGTATAATGAAGCTTTTAAACATGAAGAGGCCTTGATAACACCTGTTATAAAAGATTACGCCTCTCCTTCCTATTATATATATCCTCTAAGACTTAACTTAAGGGCCTTAAAGTGCTCTCGAGATGAGTTTGCCTTCGCTCTTGAGCAGGAAGGAGTGGGTATTAGTGTTCATTATTCTCCTCCTGTCCATCTCCATTCTTACTATCGCAGGACCCTTGGTTTAAGAGAAGGCGACCTACCCGTGACAGAGGAGGCTTCAAGAAGCGAGCTTAGTCTTCCCCTTTATCCTGACATGAGAGACGAGGAAATCGATTTTGTAGTTGAGAGAGTGTTTAAACTTATTAAGTCATTTAAGAGGTGAAGGGTTTGTCTCTCCAAGAGAAGATAGAGAGAATATTGAAAAATCAAAATCTCTCTATAGGTCTTCCTAGCTATACAATTCGGGGAAGGTGGTGGTTTAAGCCCTTTGACCATTTGGATTTTTGGGATTTAGGGTTTTTCATTGGACTACTTCTTAAGTTTGATGAATTTAAAGCTGTGGGGCTTAAGCTTCTGGAGATGCTTGAGGAAAGGATATACCCTTTAAATCATAATCTGGGTTTTTTATTTTATAGCTCTTTCGTTCCGGCCTATCTTGAAACGGGTTCTAATAAGTTAAAACACAGAATAAAGGCTGAGGCTGAAAGGATGGCTTCCCTCTTTAATGAAGAGCTTGGATTCATACCGATGGATGGTCCCGGCGGGGATAGTATAGCGATTGATACTTTGGCTTCTCTTGAGTTTCTTTGGTGGGCCTCAAGAGAGTATGGTTCTTTTAAGTTTTCGGATATTGCCATGAGACATGCTTTGAGTTCTTTGAAGTTCCTTTTGCGCCAAGATGGCTCAACCTTTCATATATGTTCTCTGAGTAAAGGACCCATAAGAGGTCAGGGATTAAGTTCCTTAAGTTGTTGGTCAAGGGGAGCTGCATGGGGCGCATTGGGTTTCTTGAGAGCGTATGAGGAGACGAAGGAGAACCTTTTTAAGGAAGCTTGTGAAAGGATACTTCGGTTTGCGATGAGTAATGTAAATGAAGATGGCGTTCCCCCTTGGGATTTTTGCGACAAGGATGGACCCAAGGACACTTCAGCTGGTGCGATATTTTTAAAGGTTCTTTCTTCCTTTAATGGAGATTTCTCGCTTTGGAGGGAGTCTCTTCACAGAAGCCTTTCCATCAAGTATGTTGCCAAGGAGGAAAATTGGGAAGGTTTTCTTAAAGGGGGGTGTTATCATTACCACTGGAAGAAGGGAATAGATGAAAGCTTAATTTGGGGAGATTTCTTTGCGTTAGATGTCTTGGAATTGTGATATAATATTTCTATGAAGAAAACTTCTCTCAAGAAAGGACTTTTAGTCTTCCTTCTTATAACTTTTACCACTGCTTTTTTTGTAATTTTTTTTACCATAAGTGGAGAAACTATCAGAAACCTCTTGGAAGTAAGGAAGGAATTTCTCCTTTTAGCCTTTTTGTGCATATTTCTTTCTTGGACTTTCGAATTTTTACGTTTCAGGGAGCTTATAAGGGCAGCGGGTTGGGATATAAGCTTTCTTGATGGATTAGTGTTAGTGTGGATAAACTACTTTGGGTGTGCTGTTACTCCTCTTCAGAGCGGGGGAGGTCCCTTTCAGATATATGTCCTCTACAGAAAGAACATTCCCATCGGTATTGGGTTTGCTGTTACCCTGATAAGAACGCTGATAACCCTGATCATACTTAGTTTTGCGGGTCCCCTGGTAATATTTACGCATCCTGAGATGACGGAGAATCCCCTTTTAAGAGGCATGATGATATATGTTACTGCTTTCCTTGTGTGCATATCTGTGCTAATTTTTATAAGCTTAAAGCGCGTTGATGTTATAAGAAAGATGGCCGTGTGGGTGGTGTTATTCTTAAACAAGCTTGGTTTTTTTAAGAGAGTTGGTCCCCGTCATGTCATAAGAAGAGTGGAGAAAGAAATAGCGCTTTATAATGAGAATTTTAGACTCCTCATTGGCAAAGAGAGAAAGCGCTTGTTTTTAGCGATTACATATAGTTTTTTTCAACTTCTGGCTCACTTTTGTGCTCTTCCTTCCATAATGTTAGGAATGGGGTTGAAGTTCGATTTGGGTAAGGTGTTGATGATTCAAGCTGTATTTTTGTTCATTCTCTATTTTGTTCCAACTCCTGGGGGAAGCGGGGTGGCCGAAGGGGGAGCCGCGATATTATTCCACTATATTATGCCATCGCATGTAACAGGTATCATGGCGATTTTATGGAGGTTTTTTACGGACTACATACCTATAATACTGGGAGGTATAATTACACTTAAAATCCTCGGTCTTAAAACCCTCGAAGAGGTGGTTAAACCTGGTAGGGAGAGTCTGGAATAAGAACAGTCTTAGTATCTATTACTATTCTTTCCCCTTAGGTTTTTTGGTTCTCGAGATTTCCCCAAGAGGTTTATTTTCTTCTCGGTTTTCCACATCTCCTTTGGGCAAACCACTACCAGGAGGTTGGCTTAAGAAGATATTGGATGACTACTTCTCAAAGAAGAACCTGAATTTATTATATCCTCTTGACCTTAGCGGAGTTTCTTTGAAGTTTTTACCTATATATTCCTTCCTGTTGAAAGTTCCTCCTGGTGAAACTATAACTTATGGAGAGCTTGCGCGTTTAGCGAAAACTTCTCCACGTGCTGTAGGTATGGCCATGGCTTTCAACAGACATCTTTTGTTCATTCCTTGTCACAGAGTTGTTAAAAGCGATGGGAGTTTAGGAGGTTTCTCATCGGGAGTTCGCCTTAAAAGCTGGCTTATAGAACATGAACTTGACAAAATTTGACTTTCGTGCTAATTTTTATGATTGCTGTTAGCACTCTTACGCATAGAGTGCTAAAGAGGGTGAGGAAGATGCTTACCGAAAGGCAAAAGCAAATTTTGCTTGCTGTTGTTAAAGATTATATAGAGAGTGCGAAGCCGGTGGGATCGAGGACATTATCTAAAAAATATTTCCCAAATTTAAGCCCTGCTACCATTAGAAACGAGATGGCAGACCTTGAAGAGATGGGGCTTTTTTATCAACCCCATACCTCTGCTGGGAGGGTTCCTACAAGCAGAGCTTACAGATATTATGTCAATGCGATATTGGATGGTGAGGAGGAGCTTTTCGTAGATGAACATCTATTTATAGAGTTTATAAATAAAACAAAAGAGGAAGTCGAATCTCTTTTAAGGAGGATAGGGAAGCTTCTTTCTAAAACTACCGATTATTTAAGCGTGGTCGTTGCTTTGAGGTCTCGGGAATGCGCTATAAAAAAGGTAGAGTTAGTGAAGTTAGATTCCATGCATGCGTTGATGATAATAGTCACAGAAGGCGGATGGATACATCACAAGGTTTTGTATCTGAGGGAAGATATAGATGTGGAAGAGCTTGAAGAGCTTGAGAGATATATAAACGAAAGGATAAGCGGTAGGGCTTTAGGAAGCCTTAATGAAAACTTGCTCAGAGAGCTTCTTAGTAGGCTTGAAGGATATAGAACGGTTTATTTTGAGGCTGCCCGTGCTTTAAGAGAAGTTAAAGAAAAAACGGACAAGAAAATATACCTTGAGGGCAGAACGAATATACTTAAGCTCCCAGAATTTAAGGACGTGGAGAAAATAAGGATAATTCTTGAAGTTCTTGAAGAGGAAGACTTTATGGCGAAGATGCTCACCGAAGTTTCACGTGAGGGAGATATAAGCGTAGTAATTGGAGATGAGAATCCTGTAGAAAAGATGAGAGAATGTAGTTTGGTAACGGCAAGCTATAGTCTTGGCGGGAAGATAATGGGTGTATTGGGTATAATAGGACCCACGCGTATGGATTACAAGAAAGTTATTTCAATTATGAAAGCTATGACGCAGGTATTTAGTTATTTCGAAGAGGAGGGATCTTAGTTAAGGAATGAAGCTGATTCGTGGAAAGCCCAGCAAAAAGGAGTATAAGGAGCTAATCAAAAGAGTTAAAGAACTTGAAGAGGAAAAGTTAGAGATGAGGAAGCTCATAGACGGTTACAGAAATATGTTAGCGAAGATGCAGATAGATTTCGATAATTTTCGGAAGCGCGTTGAAAGAGATAGGGAGCTTGAGCGAGCTATGGCTTCTGAGCGAATAATAAGAGAATTGCTACCTATCATTGATAACCTTGAGCATGCAGTTAACGCTAGTATTAATTCTAGCAATAACGATGGACTTATCGATGGGGTTAAGATGATTTTAAGGCAGTTTTTGAATACCCTTTCCAAGGAAGGACTTGAAGTTGTGCCAACCGTTGGTAGCGAGTTTAACCCGTCTATTCATGAAGCGGTGGAAGTTGTTCCTGTTGATAGTGACGATGATGATGGAAAAGTGGTTTCGGAAGTTAGAAAGGGATATACTTTAGGAGGCAGGGTTATAAGGCCTGCCTTGGTGAAAGTTGGGAAGAAGGGGTGATGGGGATGGTAAGCAAAGAAAAGGTTGTTGGAATTGATCTT
>LDZR01002004.1_pt1 | contig 10377 bp, 9 predicted proteins | sample 615371 | NCBI WGS metagenome assembly LDZR01 (sample SAMN03408294, study PRJNA278302) | terrestrial metagenome | isolation source: oil reservoir sample K2 | place: USA: Alaska, North Slope, Kuparuk formation | collected 2013
ATCCATACAATCAAAGAGGGCGGCTTTATGGCCAAAAGAAGCACCATTAAACTGATGATTGCCGTTACAATCATACTGAGCTTTGATATCTTTCCCTTGTCAGCCGTAGGATTTATATAGTTAAGATAGAGATCCTTAACTATCGCACTAGAGGCAAGTATTAGCTGAGAGTCTACGGTAGACATTATCGCCGCAAGAGGAGCGGCTAAAAGCAAACCAGCTAACCATGGGGGAAGCAAGTTCAAAGCAAGAAGAGGTATAACGGCATCCCTGCCTAACCCCTTTGGAATCTCAGGAATTATAACTCTAGCTATGACACCCGCAAGGTGAAGAGAAAGCATGAGAAAACCTAAAACAAACGTCCCTACAATCATGGCCGTGTGCATAGACTTCGAATCCCTATACGCCATAGCTCTTAAAGCGTTTTGTGGAAGCCCTATTATCCCTATACACACTAATATCCAAAAAGAGGATATCCATGGGATAGAAATAAAATTCTTAACCCCAAATGGGGTTAATAGCTCAGGATTGATATCATAAAGGGACTGCATAGCGTTAAAAGGACCTCCCACCTTTTTAAAAGCCACTATCATCAACACAGTAATACCAATAAACATAACTATGCCTTGAATAACATCACTCAAAACCACAGCCCTGAAGCCTCCGTAGGTAACATAAATCATCACAACAAAGCCAAAAAGTAATAACCCCCAGACATATGGTAAGCCGGTCAAAGTCTGAAGAAGCTTAGCCCCACCAACAAACTGCGCAACAACTGCTACCATTAAGAAAATAACTGCGCCCAAGGAGGCTAACCAAACCAATACAGGGTTATTATCATACCTTTCCCTCAAAACATCTATTAGAGTTACTGCGTTTACCTTTCTCGATATTATCGCAAACCTTTTGCCTAAAATGCCCAATGTAACGTAAGCAGCTGGAAGCTGTGTCATTGCGAGCAAAATCCATCCAAGCCCCTGGGAATAAGCTACACCAGGACCTCCTAAATAACTTGATGCACTGACATAAGTAGCAACAAGAGTCATGGCTACGACAAAACCGCTAAAGTTAGCTCTTCCGAGAAAATACTCTCCTAAGAAGTCTTCTTCCTCTTTCAATTTTTTGCTACTATAAAACCCTATGTATATGACAATTCCAAGATAAACTATTAAAGGCACCCAAATCTGTATCAAGACCTCCTTTGAAAGGCTCATCTTTATGCACCTCCTTTATTCTCCGGATCGAGAGGAATATCTTTAAAGAAGATGGGTACAAGTATGGCAACTAAAAGACTAAATACTACGAAACTTGCTATACAGCTCCAGAAAAACCAGGCAGGAAACCCCATAACGTAAGAATATTCTTGAGGAGGTTTCGAACCTAACCCGTAGGCAGAGACAAACCACCATACAATGTTAGACAAAAGAAGGACAAAAACCACAATCGCTTCCTTTCGCGTCTGGGCATATCTTGGATCTTCTTTAAAACGCTCTCTTTCCATGAAACATCCCTCCTTCTTAGAAATTTCCTTTATTATAAACCTACCCATCTAATACAGCAAGACATGGCAGAAAACCCAAGGGGAAAAAACAAGATAATCTTTAGACACTTGCCGACTTGATATACAACTTAGATTCCTGTATCATTGAAAAGAGGAGGCATGGAAGATGAAAAGGTGGCTTCTCTCCAAAATTCCTGTAATAGCTGCTATTGTGATATTCATAGCTACCCCTATAACCCTCTTGTTTATCTTCAAGTCGATAGAGAACACGGTCTATTCAGCGGAAGGGAATCTAATAAGTGCCACGTTAGACACCCTTATAAGCTTTATAGAAGCGCAGTTCAAAAACTTAAATCAAGAAAAAGAAATTCACACCAAACAAGTCCACGAAAAGCTAATAAAATGGACAAACATCATTGACGAGATCCTACAGAACGAAAAGGGGAACACGGAAAAAGGCAATTTAATAGAAAGACTTGCCACAATGAACGATGCTACTTTTATAGTATATAACAGAAGCTTAAACATCTTTGGGAAAAGGGTAGCCCTCCCTCAAGAGATATTAAACAGAATATTTAAAAGATTATCCCACCAAGAGTATCTATTTATGAAATTCAATGAAGGCGATAATCCAGCGCTTATCTACGCTAAAAAGTTTCTTAAAGGGGGCAACATCATAATATCTATCTACCCCCTCGATGAGCTGGAAAACTTCTTAAGAAAATTAGAACACGAGGTTATAAGAACTATAAGAGAAACAATAATATCATTAAGAATAGAAGAAAGAGGTTATGTGGTTGTAATATCCGGGAAAAAAGAAACCTTCTTCGCTCACCCAAACCCAAAATTCGATGGAAAACCTGTTCCTTTAGAACCTGAAAGAAATAGAAACTTAATGAAGATCATAAGAGAATCTGTAACCAAAGGGGAAGGACTCTTTAACTACTTATGGTATGGCGATGAAGAAAACAAAGTGGTATCAAAATTAGCCTTTGTTAGATATTACAAGCCTCTTGACTGGTACATATTGGGGACTATTTATGAAGACGACCTTAGAAAGATAATTAGGAAGTATAACTTTTTAGCCGCCACATTAGTGGGCATAGGCTCGACTATAGCTTTAATTCTCTACCTAACTCTAACTAGAAAACTAAGGGAAAACGTCAGGAACTTAAAGCTGACTTGGGAAACAGCGGGCGTGGGGTTAGTCACATGTTTAAATGGTGGATGGGAAATAGTAGAAATTAATAACCACTTTGAGTATATCTTGGGCAGAAAACGGAATGAAATAATAGGAAAACCGATAACGAACTTCGTTCACACGGAAGATTATATCCCCTTCACCGAATACCTGGAGAAAGCGCATTACAAATCTTACAGCGATTTTCAAGCCAGGCTTCTGAAAGGCGAAGGCGAAATCGTTTATGCTATAATAAGATCGTCATTAATTAGAGAAAGAAACTTGCTTTTGCTTTCTGTAACCGACATCACCAAGATGATAGAATTACAAAGGGAGTTGGAAAAAGCCAATGAAATTCTACAAAGCTTGTCTTCTAGAGATCATTTAACAGGCGCTTTCAATAGAAGAACCTTCGAGAACATACTGAAAGAGGAGCTTGAAAGGGCAAAATCGGAAAAAGAACACATATCTTTGATAATGCTTGACATAGACCACTTTAAGAGAATAAATGATACTCATGGTCATTTAGTAGGAGATTACATCCTTAAAAGCTTAGTGAAGCTCTTAGGGTCTAAGCTACGGTTAGAGGATACTATCTTTAGATATGGCGGAGAAGAGTTTTTCATACTACTTTTAAAAACGGACAAGAAAAAGGCTTTAAACATCGCTGAAAGATTAAGGAATGAAATAGAAAACTATGAATTCAACTACAGAGGTAAGGATAAAGCTCCTTTCAAAATCAGACTTACCTGTAGCTTTGGGGTTTCCACATTTCCAGAGGATGGAGATAGATTAGAAGAGCTTATATCAAAAGCAGATGAGGCCCTTTACCGAGCTAAAAAAGAGGGGAGAAATAGGGTAAAATCCGCATAACTCTCAAAGGGAGGTGAAATATTGAAAAGAACCCCGCTCTATCATAAGCACGTTGAGCTTGGAGCGAAAATGATAGATTTTAGCGGTTGGGAAATGCCTGTACAATATGAAAGCATACTTGAGGAACACATAACCGTTAGAAAAAGCGTAGGAATGTTCGATATAAGCCATATGGGAGAAATTAAAATCCAGGGAAAGGGAGCAAAAAAAACGGTTTTATATTTAACCCCCGTTCACGAACAAAAGCTTGTACCTAAGAGAGCCTCTTACTCCTTCTTATTAAATGAGAACGGTGGAGTAATAGATGATCTTATCATCTATACTTTCTCAGAAGAAACATTCATACTCGTGGTTAACGCTGGAAATATAGAAAAGGACTTCAATTGGATAAAAGAAAATGCTCTTTCAGAAACAAGAGTGGAAAACATCTCCGAGAATATAAGCGCCATATCCATTCAAGGGCCCCATTCCACAAGAATTTCTGAAAGCTTATTTAGCTTAGAACTCTCAAATATGAAATACTACTCATTTGAAACCAATTTGGAATATCGAGGATCAAAGATTCTCTTTTTATCAAGAACAGGGTACACAGGAGAGTTAGGCTTTGAAATTTACACCCGCCCGGAAGACGTTGAAAACCTGTGGGATGAATTGTTAACACTCAGAGTCAAACCATGCGGTTTAGGGGCAAGAGATGGCTTAAGACTTGAAGCAGGAATGCCACTTTACGGACACGAATTAAATGAAGATATAACCCCCTTAGAGGCAAATCTGAGAAAGTTCTTAGACATGGAAAGAAATTTCATAGGAAAGAAAGCACTTATAGAAAGGGTCGTTGAAAAACGGTTGGTGGGATTCAAAATGATAGACAAGGGGGTTCCAAGAAAAGAGCAAAAAATAATCTATCAAGGGCAAGAAGTCGGTTACGTAACAAGCGGGGGATACTCTCCTTATTTAAATGAGTACATCGGAATGGGATATGTAAAGAACAACGGCATAGAAAGTGAAATAAATATAGACATGCGCGGTAAAGAAAAAAGGGCAGTTATAACTGCTCTACCATTTTATAGAAAGGGGTGAACCCAATTGATACCAAAGGATCTTAAATATTCAAAGGAACATGAGTGGATAAAAGTGGAAAATGGTGTTGGAACAGTGGGAATAACCCAATACGCTCAAGAACAATTAGGAGATATCGTCTTCGTTGAACTTCCTTCGATTGGAAGAGAAGTGGAGAAAATGGAAGCCGTTGCCGTAGTTGAATCAGTCAAGGCAGCGTCAGACATCTACACTCCTGTAAGTGGAAAAATTGTAGAAATTAACGAGGAGTTAAATAGCTCCCCGAACCTTATAAATGAAGACCCCTATGGAAAGGGATGGATCTTTAAGATAGAACTTAAAGAACCGAAAGAGCTTGACGAGCTCCTTTCTGCAGAGGAATATGAAAGATTAATCACGGAGGGATAAACTATGCCCTTCATCCCCCACTCCCAAATAGATGAAAGAGAAATGCTATCAAGCCTCGGAATAAGTGAAAAGGAGGAGCTCTTCTCCCATATCCCTAAAGAAATAAGACTATCTAAGGAGCTATCTTTGCCCGCTCCCCTTTCTGAAATAGAAGTGGAGCAGGAAATAAAAAAAATATCCCTCATGAACAAGGGAGTGAATGAGTATATTTCATTTTTGGGAGGGGGAAGTTATAATCACTGGATTCCCTCTACAGTAGAATACATACTCTCAAGGGGGGAAATATTTTCACCATATACACCCTATCAACCAGAAGCAAGTCAGGGAACCCTAACCATTCTCTTTGAGTTTCAAACTATGATGTGTGAGCTATTCGACATGGAAGTCTCAAACGCATCGGTATACGATGGTGCTTCAGCTTTAGCCGAAGCCTGCCTCATGGCATTAAGAATAACTCAAAAAGAAGAAGTAATCATCTCCTCAGCAATCCACCCAGAATATAGAACGGTGGTCAAAACTTATCTTGAAAGCGCTGGATTCAAAGTTAAGGAAATAAAGTTTAGAGAAGATGGGAGAACCGACCTTGAAGCTTTGGAGAAAGCGTTATCATCAGATACAGCAGCTTTTGCCATTCAAAATCCAAACTTTTTTGGAATAATAGAAGATATAAAGGGCATACAAAGCTTAAGAGAAAAAACAAATATCCTCTTAATAGCTTGCGTAGTTGAACCAATCTCGCTTGGATTGCTAACTCCTCCTGGCAGTTACAAAGCAGATATAGCTGTTGGGGAAGGGAAATCATTCGGAATCCCGTTAAATTTCGGTGGTCCCTATCTTGGAATCTTTACAAGCAAGATGGAATATGTAAGAAACATGCCTGGAAGAATAGTAGGAGAAACGACTGACACAGAGGGAAAACGTGGATTCGTCCTAACCCTTTCAACGAGGGAACAGCACATAAGAAGAGCCAAAGCCACTTCTAACATATGCACAAATCACAATATGTGTGCCATCGCGGCCACCGTATATCTCGCATCTATAGGCAAAAAGGGGTTTAAGAAAATATCTGAAATGAATCTTAAAAAGGCTCATTTCTTAGCAAGAGAGCTTGGAAAAAGAAATATAGAGCTCTTATTTAAGTCTCCCTTCTATAATGAATTTGCAATTAAGGTCAAAAACCCTGACAAAGTCTTAGAAGCAGGTCTTGAAAGGGGATTTTTGGCCGGACTATCACTCAAAAGGTTCTATCCAGATCTTGAAAATAGCCTTCTTATAAATGTAACTGAAGTCCACGACACCCAAAGTTTAGAAAAGTTTGCAAATTTCCTGGGAGAGATCGAAAATGGCTGAAAAACTAATATTTGAATTAGGCAGGATAGATAGGGAAGGGGTTTCCATTCCCCCCGATGACCTTGAAAGCTTAAACATCGATGAGCTTATCCCCGAAGAGCTTTTAAGAAAAAGAGACCCAACATTACCCGAAGTAAGCGAGGTCGAAGTAATCAGACACTATACAAGATTGTCTCAATTGAACTTTTGTGTGGATACTCATTTTTATCCCTTAGGGTCTTGCACGATGAAATATAACCCAAGAATAGGAGAAAAGCTTTCAACCTTAGAAGGTTTTACAAGCTTGCATCCCTACGAACCCGACGAGCTCGTTCAGGGAGTACTAAAAATCATGTTTGATTTAGGACAATATTTATGCGAAATAGGAGGATTTGATGCTATAACACTACAACCATCAGCGGGAGCTCACGGAGAGCTTACGGGACTCCTTATTATAAGAGCCTATCATGAAACCAAAGGAAGAAAAAGAAGCAAGGTAATAATACCAGATTCAGCTCACGGTACCAATCCTGCATCCTGCACTTTAGCAGGTTACAAAGCCATTGAAATTAAGTCGGGTAAAGATGGATGCATTGACCTAAAGAGATTACAAGAAGAACTTGATGAAGAGACTGCTGCTGTAATGATAACCAATCCCAACACCCTTGGAATTTTCGAAGAGGAAATTCTCAGAATTGCAGAAATCACTCACTCCGTGGGAGCCCTCCTTTATGGAGATGGAGCTAACCTCAATGCTTTAATGGGAATAACAAGACCTGGCGATATGGGATTTGACGTTCTTCATTTTAATCTTCACAAGACCTTTGCGGCTCCGCACGGAGGCGGGGGACCCGGTTCAGGGCCCGTGGCAGTAAAAAAAGAGCTTGAGCCATTCCTGCCAGTCCCAGTGATAGTAAAAAAAGATGGGAAATATACACTGGACTACAATAGACCCCTAAGCATAGGAAAAGTAAAAAGCTTTTATGGTAATCTTCCTGTAATAATAAAAGCCTACATATACATAAGAATGATGGGGGCTCAAGGATTGAAAAGGGTTTCTGAAAATGCTGTACTCAATGCAAGATATGTCATAAACAGGCTGAAGGGGGCTTTTGACTTGCCATACAATAAACCACCGATGCACGAAGGAGTCCTCTCAGGCAAGAAATTTAGAGAATACGGAGTTAGAACCTTAGATATAGCTAAAAGATTGCTTGACTACGGTTTTCACCCACCAACAATTTACTTCCCGCTTATAGTAGAAGAGGCGTTAATGATTGAACCAACGGAAACAGAAACAAAAGAAACATTAGATGCCTTTATAGAAGCCATGCTAAAGATAGCGGAAGAAGCAGTTAAAACACCAGAGTTGCTCAAAAGTGCCCCCCATACCACACCTGTAAAGAGGTTAGATGAGGTTAAAGCGGCAAAAGAGCTTAAATTGCGCTGGAAAGAATATAAGTAAGGGGTGGGATTCTTCCCACCCCTTACTTATATATTTTGTGCTCTTCTTCCCCTCTTAAAACCCTTAAGGCGCCAAAAGCTAACGCTTCCATTTCATCCTCTCCAGGATAAACCATTACAGGAGCAAGGAAAGATACTCTTTCCTTTATCCAAGAAACTATCCTTTTGCTGTGTGCCATGCCACCAGTGATAACTATAGCGTCTATGTTTCCCTCTAAAGCAGAGGCCATCTTTCCTATCCACTTAGAAATCTGGTATGCCATAGCCCTAAGCACGGTTTCCGCCAAGAAATCTCCGCTATCAATCTTCCGCTCTACATCTAAAGCACTGTTAGTTCCAAAATAGGCTACCAAACCACCACTTCCTACTATTCGCTTCATCAGAGTATCAAGGGACATACCCTTTCTGAAAAGCTCCAAGAGTTTTAAAGTTGGTATAGTCGGACATCTCTCAGGGGTAAAGGGACCATCGCCATTTAACGCATTATTGACATCCACAACCCTACCGCCTTTATGAGCTCCTATAGATATCCCTCCGCCCAGATGTGCGACGATTAGATTAACCTTACTGTAATCCTTGCCAAGATCACGTGCCGCCTTTCTCGCCACAGCTTTCTGATTCAGGGCGTGAAAGATGCTCCTTCTATTAAGGCCTTTCAAGCCAGAAACACGAGCAATATCCTCAAGCTCATCAACTACCACGGGATCAACTATATAAGCAGGACATCCTGCCTCTTTCGCTATCTCATAAGCTAAAATTGCACCCAGGTTAGAGGCATGTTCTCCATATTTAGCAGTCTTAAGATCCTCTAATATTTCTTCATTTACCAAGAATGTCCCACCTGGGATTGGCTTAAGCAAGCCCCCTCTTCCTACGACAGCCGAGAGGCTGGAAACCGCGATGTTGTTTCTTCTCAAGAAGTCAAAAATTATTTCTTTTCTAAACTGATACTGATCTATTATTCTGCTATATTTGCTCAATTCCTCCTTAGAGTGTCTTAAGGTTTCACTGAAAAGCTCCTTATCGTTTTCGAAAACCGAGACTTTTGTTGATGTAGACCCAGGGTTTATAACCAGGATAAGCATGGCTTCTTAAAGGAAAGCTTACATAGAACAAACCGCCGCTAAAGCTATAGATAGAAGCTTAGCTTCGGCACTATCAGCTCTTGAAGTTAATACAATGGGAACCTTAGCCCCCATAACAACACTAGCGGTCCTCGCGCCAGCTATAAATATTAACGCCTTATAAAGAACATTTCCAGCATTGATATCAGGGAGAACTATGATATCCGCCTTCCCAGCAACTGGACTTTCTATCTTCTTATGTTTAGCCGCTTCCTCCGAAACCGCATTATCAAGAGCAAACGGTCCATCTACTATGCAACCCTTAATTTGACCACGTTGATTCATTTTAGCAAGTAAGGCAGCATCAACCGTGGCTGGAATTTTAGGATTTACAACTTCAACAGCGCTTACCACAGCTACCTTCGGATTCTCATAACCAAGCTTATGCATCACGTCTACAGCATTGTTTATTATATCGACCTTCTGGTCAAGCTCAGGAGCTATAGTTATTCCGGCATCGGTTATAGCAAAAACTCTTGGATAGGTAGAAAGTTCGAAAAGCGAAACCATGGAAAGAACTCTACCTGTTCTCAACCCTTTCTCCTTGTCAAGAACGGCTCTTGCAAGGTCGGCAGTCTGAATATACCCCTTCATCAAGAAATCGCACTTACCCTCTCTTACAAGCTCAACTGCCTTGTAGGCAGCCTGAACGGGATTAGGAACATCATAGATTTCGTAATTACTCAAATCGATACCTAAATCACCAGCTATTTTCTCAATAGCTGGTCTTGAGCCCACTAAAGACCCTTTGATTATTTCTCTCTTTCGAGCATCCTCAACAGCCTCAAGCACATGGGCATCCTCAGCGGCAGCAACGGCAAGCCGCATTCCTTTACCACGAGCCATATCCAATAAGCTAAGTAAACTCTTCAACAACTAAACCACCTCCAAGTGAAGTATATTTTTACCAAGAGGCGTTAACCTCTTTGTCAACATCTTGAAGAAGGAATCATCCTTTAAAAGACCTCCCAGTAGCACAATTTCATTGAAGTTTCCGCAAAAAACCGTAGCCATAGCCCATACCTCCTTCGACATCTGATAAGCCATAGCCTCTACTATGAAAGGGTCTTTCTTTAAAGCCTCACTTATATCGTCGGTAGAAAGGTAAGAATATAGACCTCCCTCTGTGAGAATCCTTCTTTCCCATCCATCGGGATCAGGAAAAGCCATTTTCGCAAAGTCAGCGGTAGGGAGTTCTCCACACGTTCTTAAAGAAAAAGCCCCAGCCTCTGTAGAACAAACAAAGTCAATAATTTCTCCGTGCTCAATCGCAGCCACAGCAAATGGGTCATCTACCACTACAACAATATATCTACCAGAAGAAAGCCTTTTACATACTCGAGCTAATAAAGGAACAATAGCATCGTCAACATCTCTTTCCGCCTCGGGAATGCCCAAAATTGCCGCCACCCCTTTTAACCGCATTCCCTCTCCCCTCC
>LDZR01002429.1_pt1 | contig 10349 bp, 17 predicted proteins | sample 615371 | NCBI WGS metagenome assembly LDZR01 (sample SAMN03408294, study PRJNA278302) | terrestrial metagenome | isolation source: oil reservoir sample K2 | place: USA: Alaska, North Slope, Kuparuk formation | collected 2013
TCGTACTTCTCAATCTCCCTCAGGCTTTTCACCGCATTCTTCAGGTTCAACTCCAGCAAATCGGGATTGAAGAAGTCGAAGAAAGCTGCAGAAACGCATGCCCTTATTCCGCACTCCTCAGCCGCCCTTGCAATAGCTTCGGGGAAAAAGTACATGTCGTTGAAAAACACCGTCCCGCTCTTCAGCATCTCAACGCATGCAAGCTTCGTTCCCCAGTAAACTGCTTTATCATCCAGTTTTGCCTCCAAAGGCCATATTTTCTTCTCCAGCCACTCGTGAAGCTGCATGTCGTCAGCGTAGCTCCTGAAGAGAGTCATTGCAGCGTGGGTGTGGGTGTTGAAGAAGCCGGGAATAACAGCTTTCCTGCTGCCGTCAATGACGACATCGCTCTTCACAGCCTTACCGCCTATTTCGGAAATCTTTTTCCCTTCAACCTTCAGATTTCCCTCCACAATTCCCTTGGGAGTCAAAATCTTGGCATTCTTGATGAGAATCATTGGCCATTATCCTGACTGCTGGGATAAAATTCTTTTGTCCTCTTTATTACTGCCATGAATTTAACACTGACCAAAAATTATTAATACTCATAGCATCTTAACAACGTTATGTATCTGGTAGCGTTGAAGTGCAGGATATGTGGAACGGAATACCCGCCCGAACCCCTTTACCACTGCAGCCTCTGCTTCGGGCCGCTGGAAGCCGTTTACGATTACGAGGGGATAAAGGAGAGCGTGAGTAAAGAGGAGATTTCGAAGAGAGTGCAGAGCGTATGGAGATACAGGGAGTTTTTACCCACCAACCATGATCCCGTTGACCTCGGAGCAGGATTTACGAGATTCATACACGCAAAGAACCTTGGAGAGCAACTGGGACTGAAGAACCTCTACCTGCTGGACGATTCGACCAATCCAACCTACTCCTTCAAGGACAGAGTCGTGAGCGTTGCAGTAACCAAGGCGCTGGAGTTCGGGATGGATGTTGTTGGATGCGCCTCTACCGGAAACCTCGCCGGAAGCTTGGCAGCGCACGCCGCTAAGGCTGGACTGAAAGCTTTCATATTCGTTCCTGCTGGCATAGAGAAGAGCAAAATCGTTCAGGCTCTCGTGCATGGAGCTACGGTTGTTGAGGTAAATGGAACCTATGACGACGCCAACAGGCTCGCTGCGGAAATAGCGGAGAAGAACAGGAACTGGGGATTCGTGAACATCAACCTCCGCCCCTACTATGTGGAGGGAAGCAAAACCCTTGCCTTCGAAGCTGCGGAGAGGCTTGGATGGGAGGCCCCATCTCAGGTGGTGGTGCCCGTCGCATCTGGAGCGCTGCTTTACTCGATTTACAGAGGTTTCAAAGAGCTTGAGACAGTTGGACTTATCGATTCGGCTGAAGTTGCTTTCAACGCCGCCCAGCCTGAGGGATTTCCGGTAGCGAGGGCTGTGAAGGAGAGAAGACAGGTTGAGCCAATAGAGAGGTTCAGCACGATAGTCCACAGCCTCGCCATAGGGAATCCAGCGGACGGAATCTTTGCAAAGGAGGTTGTGGAGAGAAGCGGCGGTTACGCTGAAGACCCGAGCGACGCTGAGGTTATCGAGGCTGTCAAGCTCCTCGCGAGGACTGAGGGGATTTTCACCGAGCTTGCTGGAGGTGTGACAGTTGCTGCTCTAATAAGGCTGGTTGAGGACGGCAGAATTGACAGAGACGAGAAGGTTGTGGCGTATCTCACAGGAAACGGGCTTAAAACAGCTGAAGCTGTGGCAGAGACTCTGAGCACCGTAAAGATAGATGCCAGAGTAGAAGAGTTTGAGAAGGTCTTGGGGAGGTGAAGGGATGGCGATAAAGGTCAGGCTTCCAGCATCGATAAATCAGGGAGATCTGGAAATTGATGCGGAGAAGCTTACGGTAAACCAGCTAATAGCTCTGCTTTCTCAGATTACCGGCAAAGACCTCGAAAAAATTCTGAAGAGGGATGGCGAGCTTTCACCCTTCATCAGCATCTTCGTCAATGGCAGGAATGTGAGGTATGCTGAGGGGCTCGAAACTGAGGTAAGAAGCGGGGACGAGGTTTCAATCGTTCCGACGGTGGCTGGTGGTTAAATGCTGAACAAGGAGCAGGTAAAGCGCTACGGAAGACAGATTCTGATTCCAGAAATTGGTGGAAGAGGTCAGGAAAAGCTTCTGAAGGCGAAAGTGCTTGTTGTGGGAGCAGGTGGGCTCGGAAGCCCCGCAATAGAGTTTCTCGCAGCTGCCGGAGTTGGCAGGATTGGCATCGCTGATGGAGATGAGGTGGACATAACGAATCTCCACCGCCAGACCATTCACGCAGGAAATCTCGGCGTAAACAAGGCTGAATCGGCAGCGAGCTTCGTTGAGAAACTCAATCCTGATGTGGAGGTTGATGTGTATCCCTTCCACCTTTCTGCAGAGAATGCGAGAGAGGTGATATCGAAATACGACGTCGTGCTGGACTGCACCGACAGCTTCAGTTCGAGGTTCCTGATAAACGACGCATGCGTTCTGGAAAGTAAGCCTTTCGTGCACGCTGCCGTGCTGAGATTTGAAGGGCAGATTATGACAGTTATCCCCCACGAAACTGCCTGCTACCGCTGCTTTCTGCCCGAAGCTCCTCCGCCCGGCAGCGTTCCGAGCTGCAGGGAGGCGGGGATAATAGGGACGACCACAGCATTTTTCGGAGTTCTTCAGGCCAACGAGGCGATTAAGCTCATTCTTGGCACAGGTGAGCTTTTCACCAACAGGCTTCTCTACGCCGACATCCTCCACAACGATTTTAACTTCATTGAGGTAAAGAAGCAGGAGAAGTGCAGGGTGTGTGGTGAGAGTGGGATTGAGGAGCTGAGGAGTGATTACTATGTCGAGACGTGCAGAATCGAGGCAGATTGAGGCTAATGAAGTCCTTGACATTCGCGGAGAAGTTTGCCCTTTCACCTTCATCGAGACAAAGCTCAAGCTTGAGGAGATGAAAAGCGGGGAGATTCTTAGGGTTATCATTGACCATGAGCCTGCAGTGAGAGACGTGCCGAGGAGCGTGGAGCAGGAGGGGCACGAGGTTCTTTCAGTGGAAAAGGTAGGAGAGAAAGAATGGAGTATTCTTATAAAAAAGAAGTAAAAGCTTTTTGAATATTTTTATAAAAGCTTTTTAACACCGTTAAATTTTCAGGGAGCAGTTTTTCACGAAATTATCAAAACCTCGCAAAGCTATTTAAGAAATAAGAGTGATAGTTCAGTGAGGTGATGTTATGAAACTGGCAATTGTTCTGGCAAGTGGTGAGTTGGAGAAGGTTCAGGCTGCGAGCATTATTGCAAGCACCGCCGCAACGCTCGGCGAGGTAATGGTTTTCGCCACAATGGACGGGTTGATGGCCTTCAAGAAAGACGTGGTGGAGAACAAGGCATGGAAGGCTGGAGAGCTTGGTAAGGGCATGATTCAGGCAAATGCACCGCTCTTCATAGACGTTCTCAAGCAGGCAAAGGAGGTAGGAAATCTGAAGGTCTATGCCTGCGGTATGGTCATGGACATGCTGAAGATGAGCCTTGACGACTTCGTTGACGTCTTTGATGACGTCATTGGCGTCACGAAGTTCCTCGGCATGGTTGAGGACGCGAAAGTTCTCTTCATCTAAATTTTTGGGGGTGATCGAGATGGTAGTTGTTGACGCAAGGGGAAGCTACTGCCCGGGCCCACTGATGGAGATGATTAAAACTCTCAAGCAGGTTGAGGTTGGAGAGGTTGTTGAGGTTCTCTCCAGCGATGAAAGCAGTGCCAAAGACATTCCTGAGTGGGTCAAGAAAGCTGGACATGAGCTTGTTGAGGTAAAGAAGGAAGACGACTACTGGAGAATTGTTGTTAAGAAGTTGAAGTGATATGAAGAATATCGTTGTTCTTGGTGGAGGAGTTGCTGGAACCATTACTGCAAACTACCTCGCAATGAAGCTCAGGGAGGAAATCAGGGAGAAGAACGTCTCCATAACCCTGATTTCGGACAGGGAGAAGCAGCTCTACGAGCCGGGACTGCTTTACCTCATTTTCAACAGAATGGAGGAGAGCGAGATTCTGAAGGACGTCAAGTACCTTCTTGACCCGCTAATTGAGCTAAAAATTGCAAGGGCAACGAAAATTGATGCGGAGAAGAGCAGGGTTGAGCTTGAAAATGGAGAAGTCGTGAACTACGACTACCTTGTCATCGCTACAGGTTCAAGAGTTGCTCCTGAGGAGATGCCGGGGCTTGTTGAGGGTGGGCACTGGTTCTACAACCTTGATGGGGCAAGAAGGCTGAGAGAGGAGCTTGCAAGGTTCAAGAAGGGAAAGGTTGTCGTCAGCGTGATGGGAATCCCGCACAAATGCCCCGTTGCACCCATCGAAGTTACCTTCATGCTCCACGAGTTCTTCAAGATTCACGGCGTGAGGAAGGATGTGGAGTTGCTATACACCTACCCGATAAACAGAGTCTTCACCATGGAGGAGGTTTCCGATTTCGTCCAAAAAATGTTCGACGAGAGGGGGATAAACTACAAGACCTTCTTCAATCCCGTAAGCATCGACCCTGAGAAGAAGGTCATTGAGACTCTGGAGGGTGAGGAGGAGACCTACGACCTCCTTATAGCAATCCCGCCGCACAAGGGCTCTCAGGTAATCATCGACTCAGGCCTTGGCGATAGAGATGGCTGGGTTCCGACTGACAGATACACGCTGAAGGCCGAGGGACTGGAGAATGTGTATGTTGTTGGAGATGCGACGAATTTGCCGGTAAGCAAAGCAGGCAGTGTGGCACACTTTGAGGCTGAGGTCGTGGCGGAGAATATAGCTGCGGAGATTAAGGGCCTGCCCCCAACAGCCAGATACTTCGGAAAGGCGATGTGCTTCATCGAGACGGGATTCAGCGAGGCGACATACATATGGTTCGACTACGAGACACCACCGAAATTCGTAAAGCCTAACAAGTTCATCCACTGGATGAAGCTTGCCTACAACAGGATGTACTGGCTTACGGCAAGAGGTATGCTCTGAGGTGGTAGTATGTCGGAAGAAGAGACTGTCAAGCAGCTTGAGCCCCTTCTGAAGAAAATAGCTGAGAATCAGGAACACCTCATAGAGGCGATTGATAAGCTGGTCTGGCTTGAGAAGAGCGGAAATCTCGATGCTCTGCTTGGATTTTCAGCCCTCATCAAAATCGTTCAGGACTCAATCAGCGATGCAGTGGTGGAGAGGAACATGGAAATGCTATCGAACATAGGCTTGATTTCGACCAAGTTCACCAGCGATAGAGCTTTGGTTCTGCTCAACGCTCTTGGAGATGCGATCTGCAGGTGCGAGAAGGAGCCCGAGCCTGTTGGCATGGTAGGGCTGATGAAAGCACTCAGAGAGCCGGAAGTGCAGAAGGCTCTGGGAATGCTGCTGAACATCGCGAGGGAGCTTGGGAAGAACATATAAATTTTTTAAACTTTGTTAACAACGTTAACTTTAAATCTTTTTTCTCAGAACAACAACCGATGAATCCAGAAACACTGGAAAAACTGCAGAGGATGAGAGGATTTCTTGAAGGTTTCAAAGGGGTTGTTATCGCCTTCAGCGGTGGTGTTGACAGCTCAACTCTTGCTGCGGTCTGCAAGGATGCAGGACTTGATGTTCTGGCAGTAACGGTTGTCTCTCAAAAATCTCCGTCAAGGGAAATTAAAGATGCTGCAAAAATCGCAATGGAAATTGGCGTGAAACACGAGTTTGTCAATATGGACATTCTGACACCGGAATTCAGGGAAAACACATCTGAGAGGTGCTACTTCTGCAAGAAAAAGGTTCTTTCATCTCTGGTGTCCTTGGCCGAGGAGAGGGGTTACGATGCAGTTTTTGAAGGGACAAATGCGAGCGATTTAGAAGGGCACAGACCGGGATACAAAGCTGTAAAGGAAATGCACGGGGTTTACAGTCCTTGGGCTGAATTTGGGATTACGAAGAAGGAAATAAGGATGGTAGCGAAGTCCATGGGGTTTTCGTTTTACGACAAGCCGTCTCTTGCCTGCTTGGCTTCGAGAATCCCTTCTGGCGTTGAAATTGACGAGCGAAAGCTGAGAATGGTCGATGAGGCAGAGAATCTGGTGATAGAAATTGCTGGGGTGAGGCAGGTAAGGGTGAGGAATTATGACGGTGTTGCAGTCGTGGAGGTCGGTGAAGAGGAGATAGGCAAGCTACTCGAAAAAGCGACGATAGTGAGGGACAGGCTGAAGGAAATAGGATTTAGATCGGTTCTGGTTGATCTGGAGGGCTACAGAACGGGGAAGCAGCTGTTTTAGACATCAATTGCGTCCCCTCTAACAACTACATTTGTTGCAAAGGACACTGCAGCCAAACCACTTTTTTTCGCACACCTTTATCGCAGAATCCAGTATCGCCGCCTTGGACACCACAAGAGGTATTCCGGCTCTCACACATTTCATCGCTATACCCCTCGAAATTCTGCCTGACAGTAGCAAGAAAGTCCGGCTCAGGTCAACCCCCATCAATAGAGCCGCCCCTATGGCTTTATCAACAGCGTTGTGCCTTCCAACGTCGTATCTCCGGACAATTAATCCATCTTTCCCCACTATTGCAGCAATATGATATCCATGTGTTCTCTCATACTCTTCGACGTTAAGATAATCCAGAGCCCTTTCTGTCTCGGCATATTGAGAACCTCTCTCCCACTTCAACCTTCCCTACAACTTCATCCTCTCTGTAGATTCCTATGCATCCGGAAGACCTGATGGTGGATTCGCCCGGATTTCCATTCACATTGACGAAGACCGCATTGCTGTTCTGCAAACAGGGTGCCTCACGGAATTCGATGTCTTCAACAGATTTGGCAATCCCTTCAGAGATCAGAAATCCAACTGCAAGCTCTTGCAGATTTTTTGGAGTGCACATTATTCTGTATGGTGTTCTACCCACAAAAATCGTGAACTGATCCTCTTCTGCGAGTTCAAGAGGTTCGCCGATTTTTTCAATCACGTATAGAAGTTTAGCCATAGGTTAAAAACCTTAACATTTCCTGCATTAACCAAAACCTTTAAATAATTTAGGTTAACCTAAAAATAAATGAAGTGTCACAGTGTTAATCAACCCACAGTGATGGAAAGCAGTCGCAGAAAGGTAGCTCTTTGGAAATCCGAACGTGGGGAAGAGCGCACTTTTTTACGCATTAACAGGAAAATACGCAACTATTTCAAATTATCCGGGAACCACAGTTGACGTTGCAATTGCAAGAATGAGGGATATTGAGGTGATAGACACACCGGGAATGCATTCCTTGGTTCCTGTAACCGGTGAGGAGGAGGTTGCGAGAAGACTGCTTGAGGAGGTTGATTTGGTAGTTCATGTTGTTGATGCCAAGAACATAAAGAGGGCGCTTCCCTTCACTCTTCAGCTAATCGAGGCGGGTTTTAACGTGATTCTCGTTCTCAATCTCGTAGATGAGGCTGAGAAGCTCGGTATATTCATCAACGAGAAGATGCTTGAGCAAAGGTTGGGAATTCCCGTGATAAAGACAATCGCAACGGAGAAGAGGGGCGTGGGTAGCCTGAAGGAGGAGATCAGAAGGAGAATTGATGGGGGAAAGGACGGCAGGCAGGTTATCAGTTCAGCCCCCAGATTGAGAAGGTTGTCAAGGAAGTTGAAGAGATGCTTGAAGGAGACTACAGCATTTCCAAAAGGGCCATGGCGATTTTGCTGCTTTTAAAAGACCCCATTTCCCTTGAAATGGTTAAAAAGGAGAGAAATTATGATAAAATAGTGGAAAGGGTTAACGTCAGCGGTGTTCTCCCCTACGAAATAATGAGGGAGATTTATGAGGATGCGGAAGAGATGCTAAACGGGGTTATGAGATATGAGGAGACTTCAAAAGGGTTGACAAAGAAAATAGGGGTTCTCTTCCTGAATCCGCTGTTCGGCATTCCCCTCAGCATCCTGTCCCTCGCCTTTATCTACCTCCTTGCCGGGTATATCGGTGCGCAGATTCTTGTTGATTTTATAGAGACGTGGTTCGAAGAGAACATTAATTCAGCTGTCAATGCCTTCCTTTACCAGAACGTTCCGAACTACTGGGATCAGGGAGTTGATCGGCGGAGATTACGGGATTATAACGCTGAGCATCAGATACGCGATAGCAATAATCTTCCCGATAGTGACGACCTTCTTCCTCGCTTTTTCGATTCTGGAGGATTCAAGATTACTACCGAGAACCGCTTATCTGCTCGATGGAGTCTTCAAGAAAATCGGAATGAGTGGTAGGACTGTCATCCCGCTCCTGCTCGGCACGGGTTGTGGGACGATGGCAGTCATCGTGACCAGAATTCTTGAGACATGGAGGGAGAGGATTATAGCCACGGTTTTGCTTGCTGTGGGCATACCATGCAGCGCCCAGCTTGGAGTTATGATTGGTATAGCTCCCGACTTCATAGCGATGCTGATGTGGATTTCAATCGTCACTGCGGTTCTCCTGATAACCGGATTTTTCGCTTCCAGAATTTTACCGGGAGAGGGCGGTTTTCTTCATGGAAATTCCACCGGTGAGAGTGCCGAAGCTTGAGAATGTGTTTTACAAAACCGTGTCGAGGCTTGAGTGGTATTTCAAGGAGGTTCTGCCAATCTTCGTTCTTATCAGCTTCCTGATATGAATTGGCAGAATAACCACAGTCTTCGATATTATAATCGCTGCACTGAGCGTTCCGGTTTCGGCTATAGGTCTGCCTGCTGAAGCTTCAAAGGTGTTCCTATATGGTTTCTTCAGGAGGGATTACGGTGCTGCAGGACTTTTCGATATTGCTGGCGAGGGTTTGCTCGGATACAATCAGATTCTGGTGGCCATGGTTACTCTTACACTCTTCGTTCCCTGCGTAGCGCAGTTCAGCGTAGTATGCAAGGAGAGAGGACTTAGACAGGGGGTGCTTGTTTTTGTGCTTTCCGTAACGATAGCCTTTACTACAGGCTTTGTAACCGCCTTAATGTTAGGGGTGGTGTGATTGATTTCAGAAAAAGCGGAGAATACTCTGAGAGAAATGTGGATGGCTGAAGAGGAGGGCAAGGAAGTAGATAAGAATTCCTTCGATGAGGGGGGTGATTGAGGAGCTTGAAAGGGAGGGGCTTGTGGGCGTAAAGGACGGAAAGCTTGTTTTTACAGAGGATGGGAGAAAGAGGGCTGAGAAAATCGTAAGACTTCACAGACTCGCCGAAAGGCTTCTCAGCGATATTCTTGGCTTTAAAGATGTAGAGGAGCATGCGTGCAGGTTCGAACATCTGATAGACGATGAGGTGGAGGAGGCAATCTGCACCCTTCTCGGCCATCCTCAGGTTTGTCCTCACGGAAGGACAATTCCTGCAGGAAATTGTTGCATAATAAAAGAGACAGAGGTTGAGAGAGTAATCTACAGGCTAAGCGAACTCTCGCAGGGAGACGAGCGGTATCGACACTCCCGAAAGGCTCTACGCTCCCTTCGTCCTCGCAATGACCGCCAAGGCCATGGGAGATGATGCAATCATTAAGCGGGGTTGAGATGATGGTTTGCGACAGAAGCTCCGAACTCCTTGGGATTGATAAGGGAGAGATTGTTGATGGTGTCAAGATTGTAGGTGCTGCAACGCTCAACCAGCTCGTTCTTGAGGCGGATGGTGTGCTCTATTTCTGAGGTGGTGGAAATGCCCTACTTTGACTACGCCTCCACAAAGCCTGTGGATGAGAGGGTTGTTGAAGCAATGCTTCCCTACATGACCGAGCACTTCGGAAATCCTTCCTCAGTCCACTCCTACGGCTTTAAAGCAAGAGAGGTGATTGAGGAGGCAAGGGGGAAGATTTCGGAGCTGATAAATGGTGGTGGCGGGGACATCGTTTTCACCTCAGGTGCCACGGAGTCCAACAACCTCGCTCTCATTGGATATGCGATGAGAAACGCCAGAAAGGGTAAGCACGTTCTCGTTTCATCAATTGAGCACATGTCCGTCATAAATCCGGCAAAGTATCTTCAGAAGCAGGGATTTGAGGTTGAATTCATCCCAGTGGACAAATACGGCACCGTCGACCTTGAATTTATTGAGGAGAAAATCAGGGAAGACACGATTCTTGTTTCTGTTCAGCATGCAAACAACGAAATTGGAACGATTCAGCCCATAAAGGAGATTTCAGAAATAATTAACGGTAGAGCAGCTCTGCACGTTGATGCTACAGCCTCTCTCGGGCAAATTGAGGTGGATGTTGAGAAGATCGGTGCTGATATGCTGACTATTTCAAGCAACGACATTTACGGCCCCAAAGGAGTGGGGGCGCTTTGGGTAAGGCAGGGAGTGAGGTTGCAGCCGATAATTCTCGGAGGTG